>Ga0123337_10005773_pt1 | contig 12039 bp, 11 predicted proteins | sample frozenSSSSmetaG_FD_89792 | JGI IMG/M metagenome (GOLD analysis project Ga0123337, IMG submission 89792) | Glacier valley bacterial and archeal communities from Borup Fiord, Nunavut, Canada, to study Microbial Dark Matter (Phase II) -... | ecosystem: Environmental > Aquatic > Freshwater > Ice >...
TAGCGAAGCCGTAATGGGTTCGTAAAGTTTTATATAATCCAATGAAATATCGCAAAATGTACATTTACCCCAATAACAGCCGTGCGCCATCGTTAGTTTATTCCACCGTCCATCGCTCCATAAACTATGCATTGGGTTAATGATCTCGATAGCTGAAATATATTGATCCAACAAAAAATCGCTGTAATCCGGCGTACCCACCTGTCCCTGCTTATAATCTGCACAGGCTGTATTATTGATGTAATTTATTTTGCCATCCACTAAGGTGAAACAGCGTTTCAATGATAAAATATCTGATTTTCCTGCCAGGTAACTGATTAAATTTTCAACCGGTGCTTCCCCGTCGTCGAGGGTAATAAAATCATAAAATTCAAAAACCCGTTCATCCGAAAGTGAACGCAATTCCGTATTGGCAAAACCTCCACCCATTGCCACCTTTGTTGCAGGATAATACTTTTTAATCCATTGTCCGCACCTTAAAGAAGCGTATAAATTACCGGGAAATGGAACTGAAATTAATACCAGTGAAGGGTTTATATTGGCCATTTTCTTTTCCAGCAATTCAATCAATACTTTGTCAACATAGGTATACTCTTGTTGCAATGCCAGGTACAATTCATCAAAACTATTGGCCGATCTGCCCAGCCTTTCGGCATACCGGCTAAACCCAAAATGAGGGTCTACACATTCTTTAATCAAATCCGATAAGTCTTCCAGGTACATAGTAGCCAGGTGTTTTGCCCGGTCCTGAATTCCCATGCTACCAAAAGCCCAAACGAGATCATCCAGTTGTGCAAACCGTCCAGCTTCAGGCAAAAAGTTCCTCTTGGCAACCAGGTGCGCTAAACTTGGATTTTTACCTTGCAAAAACAATATTACAGCATCTATTGATTGAATATAATCCTCGTGAAGCGTGATGATCCTCCTGGCATTTTCTGAAAATTGCGCTTCTTTTAAACCGTTGATTTCTTTAAATAATTGAATTAACCCATTCTTTGAAAATATTAAAAGCATTACCTCAATTCCTAAATCGGCCTGGCAGGCAGGAATATTCCTGGTATTTAAAAAACCCTTTAAATAAGCAGTAGCCGGATAGGGCGTATTTAACTGGGTAAAAGGAGGAGTAATTAAAAAAACAGGATTCAAATGAATATATTTAGTCCGCAAAAATATTGCTTAATAACTAAACGAAGTTCAATTGAACTTAACAGGGTGTATTCAAAATTGTTGGATGAGGGGCTAGCTGGCTTTTTAATTTTATAATATGGCTTGTCCTTCATATGGTTGGACATCTTTTCTCATTATGATCCAAAAGAAATAACTCCGCTCTTAAAAGAAACTTGAATTACTTAAAACACCTAAAAAAAGAGCGCTCATTGCTGGCGCTCTCTTTTTGATATTGATAGCATATTCAATGCTATTTACTGTTTTATTAATTTACCATTATAAATTGTTGTTCCGCTTTCGTCCACAATATTTAAAATATACATTCCTTTCTGAATATTACTGGCTTTATTCAGGGTTTTTCTGGTGGATCCCTGAGGAACTGTCCACCAGTCTGTGGCAACTAATTTTCCTGTTATATCATATAGTGATAATGAAAGCCGCTGGTTTGTTTTGGCTAAAAAGTCGATCGTAATGCCTGCATTCACAGGATTACTTACCACAGACGCACTGGTTCTCTCAACAGCAACCTTTACATACACGATACCTGAATACTTAAATTGCCCGTTGATATCTACCTGCTTAACTCTGTAATAATTTAAACCTGCTGACGGCTTCAAATCCAAGGCATTGTATTTTTTTAGGACAGCGCTATTTCCGTTGGAATTAATCGTTGAAATTTTGCTCCAGTTCTTTCCACCATCGATACTTTTTTCTACATCAAAAAAGTGATTGTTAATCTCCGATGCCGTAGTCCATTGAATAGCTATTGCATTTCCCTCCTGCTTCGCACTAATGCTGCTGAAGTCAACCGGTAGCGGTCCACCGCTTGGGCATGTTGCAAACTTGATGTCATCAATTGCATAGTCATTACCACAACCGCCGGGAATACCATCACTTAAAGTGATCCGTATGTTCTGTACAATAAAATTACCGGTTGGCGGCAAAGAGAAAACATTGCCAAGTTGAGCCCACACGGGTGTTAGCGTCATCGGAATATTTGCGCTTGTGTAAGGCGAGCCAATCAGTGGTACCCAGGTGTTATCAAAAGCCTGATATTCCACGATAAAAGTAATGTTTGGCAATAAAAGACTACCTCCACAAAGATTAATTCTATTCACATTCATAAAAAACAGGCTAGTGGAATAATCGCCTGCAGCAAAGCCCACGGGCCGGTTAATAGTATGACTATAAAAGGCATTGCCACTGCCATTAACTACCAGCATTTTCCCATCAACATTCCCAGTGTGATCCGGCGAATTGTGCCAATCTGGTTTTTGTTGGGCGTTGTTTATTACACGGTAAACACCCTCGTTAAAAAGCTCGCCTGTTGCCTGGTAGGTTAAGGAAGTCACAATCACATCCGGATGACTTGTTGGGGAGGTGCCAGCACCAAAATTTTCTGTAAAAAATGGAGTTTCGTTCGCACAATAGTTTTGTGCGAAAATTGAATTTGTAGTAAGGCTTAAAATCAATGCAACGGTAGAGGTAAGCAAAACTGCACGCAAATAAGTCAATTGATTGGTTAAATTTTTTTGCATAAAATTAAATTTAGAAATAAAAAAATTAAGCAATCCATACAATAATGGAATGGAGGTGTGATTCTCAAAAGATTGGATAAAAACTAAGCAACGTTTCTTAAAATGCAATGTATAGCTACATTGGAGATCTAAAATTAAATCATTTAATGTGTATAATGGTATTTTTTTTATTAAAAAACAAATTGGTTCTGCTACCTGATGTTTATGTAAATTATAAAAATATCACCTGGCAAATAACTGGACAGCAGAAGCAAAAAGGTTAAGGCACTGATTGATTCACGGCCCCAGTTTTTTATGCAATAAAGGATATACGGATTCCAATTAAAGGGCTTTGGTCATTAATTTTTAATAATATCAGCTTAATGATATGCTGTACTCTGTAGAAAGTAAGCAGAAATTTAGTTCACATTAAATAAATGACACCGTTACTGCTGATAATTCCTCTTTTTCCCTTTGAGGTACTTTTCTTTGATAATTAAACTCATGGGCTTATCCAATACCTTACTCTCTACCCATGATATGATATCCAGGTAAGCAAAAGAACGTGTCTGAAACCGGTTCTTCTCCAGCTTCTTTAAATTCACCAGGAATTTCTCGAGCTCCGGTTTTAACTTTTGGCGATGAACATGAAAGGAATTGCGTAAAAACTTAAACATTTCTTCTTCAACGATGGTGAGGTTTTCCATCTTCGCCATAAACCTATAAACGGACCTTGTCAGGGACTCAATAATTTCGAAATTGCCCAGCTCATAATGTGCCATCAGGTGCATTAATCGGGCATAACATTGCAAATCGTTCCGCATGCCTTCGCTGCCATTAATGATCCTTTGTAAATAATCTATGGATACATCAAAGTTTCCATTACCAAAATAAAGAGATGCTATTTTATAATTGAATACAAGTAACCGGTGATTATCCAGGTAGAGCGCATATTCCACCAATTTTTCTTCAATGGTGTTTACCTCTTTTAAACCTTCGGCAAAAGTGCCCAAAATAAAGTGTTGGTTTATTTTGGCGCTACTGATATAAATAAAAGTCTGTATGCGGTGATTGTCGTGGTGGTTGGCGGTGGGAGTTTTTGAAAACTTAATAAAATTCTGTAAGTCTATTTCAAACTTCTGATAGTTTTTTAAATCAAAGTCAGCATTTAATAAATTATGCATCCCTTTGATGTAGTATCCGGTTTCCACACTGATCATTAGCGGCTGTTCATGAAATATATCAATCCACTTTTGAGCATAGCGGTAATACATCAGAAAATCCTGCCGGATAAATGCATACCAGCAATAACTTTGATACAGGTACAATCTTTCGTAAAAGCCGGTTTGTTCATGCGCATTTTCGGGCAGATTGTTCTGCAAAAAACTTATAACCCGGGTCTCATCTTTTTCGTTTCGGGCATGTCCGTTTTTAATGTACCAGCTATACAATTGCAAGGCAAGGTTAGACAGCCTTGAAACCATGCTAACCCTCGCATTTACTTCCACTGCCTCAGCCGACAACTGCTCTCCCCTATCCTGCATGCTTCTAGTAATATGCAAAGTTTCAATTTTCTTTTCCCATGAAATAACCTGGGTTAAAAAGTTAAATTTGTTATGATGCTTTGCGGTTTCCTTTAGCTTTTCTAAAATTTTAAGACTTTGTAAGTACAAGCCTTTATTGTAAAGAATACGGGCATGATCCAGTTGCTCATTCAACTGCATATCGATGCTATCGGTACTTTTAATAATCCGCAGACTGGCAAGTAATTGTTTGTAAAGATGAACCTTGGTATTGGACAGTTGTGGCTTTTGAATAGAGGAAAGCCTTTTGAGCAAAACAACCTCATCGTATTCATTCAATTTATCCAGCGCATCAAATAATTCAATAATTTTTAGATTCTCATTACCTGAACTTCTTTTGATATAAAGCTTAAAATTTCGCTTCTCTGCCTTTTCAAGTGTTTTAATAAGTTGAAATAAAGTATCTGTAAATCGGGTGGGCATCATTATTATGTTTTTCTATAACGTACTGCCAAAGCGGACTTAAGGAATTAAAGCCAACTCTCGGCATAATAAATTTACTCATAAGTTAATTATGAGCATTAAAATTCACATCTTATTTTTGTCTTAGAAAGATATGCAATTAAATCATAAAGCAGGCAATCGTTTAAAAAAGGCAATCAATCGTCAGAAGTAGCACAATCAAAATGTGCAGTATAAAAACTGAACTGGTCAGTATAAGTTAATTTAAGAATTTCATATAGCAAGCAATCGTTAAAGTCCTTCCGTTTCTACGGAAGGGCTATTTTATTTTGCAAAATAATGGTATAAAAACGATATAAATTAGTTTTTCTTAAAAAAAATAAAAACTCAATTGGAAGCTACAAAGTCGGGTTTGCGGATGAAAATACTATTGTACTTGAAACGTATGCTGGTACTCAATTCTATCTTATAATTTTTCATTCCCTCTAATGTTCTTGGAAAATAGTATCCCCTCAATTCAATCGTACCCAATGTAAGATTTTCATTACGGGTACGAATACCAGCACCCAGGGCACTGTACAATTTACTTTTGTCAAACTGGTGATTGGTAGGGGTAAGCATCGACATATCGGCGAACACAAAAGGAGCAATCCTGAAACCCCAGAATTTTCGCATATGAAAGAAAACTGTTTCTGCTTTTATGGTACTTCTGATCTCAGAGGGCCCCGGACTACCCCGAAAATAAAAAAGACCATAAATGCTGTTTAAGTTGAGCGGTTGATTTAAAACAGGACGTATTTGTTTGGTAAAACCGGCACTAAACAAGTTTCGGTTATACCAAAGAGCTCCTATTTTTGAGAGACGGGTAAAATGATCTATATTGAAAAGAATGTCGATATCCTCCCATTTTTTTTTGTTTACAAAACCTCCCATTCTAAATGTATAGGTGCTGAAGAATCCATTTTTATTAAAATGACTTTTTAGTCCTTCTACTCCATAATAAGGTCTCGATTTGCCCTCCTTTTTTGTCCATCCGCCAATGAGCGATGCACTAAACCCTTCCGGCACATCCTCGTTTCTACCAAAACCATAAATAAAATTAGCACGATATGGCTCCTGTTTAAAAACACTAATTGCCCCCAGCATTCCATCAATGTTGGCGTACCTGTAATCGTAAATCAATTTATTGATGTCGGGAATATCCGTGAACTGTTGCGAAAATGCTCTGAGTGCAACAAATTTTTTCACCCTGGATGCTTTATTTTTATACATCAAACCCTTACTTCCAAAATTGTAACCAAACCATCCGTCAATATTACGGAAGCTATATTTGAAGTCACTATTATATAGAGAGTCAGATATATAATTATTACTGGTTCTGTTTACTGCAACATCGAGTGCACCAATCCAGGGAATATAGGGCGTAACCAACGGTTTCTCAAAATGTGTAAAAACATAGGTTTCTTCATTTCGGCCACTGTTAAATGCGCCTCTATAGGTTTGCACACCTACACTCCAGTCGATAAAAGAACCCAATATATTGCGTTTCAAAAAACCGGCATCATATCCAAATCTGGGATTACGATCCTTATCATACAATGAACTAAAGGATAGGCGGGAACCGCTACCTGCAACATTTTCGTTTCTTATTTGCGCAGCTACTTTTTTTGTACTGCTCATATTTACTTTACCTCCCAAAGGAAAGATATCCTTTGTGATTACAACTACATCAACAGAGTCTGTACAATTTTGGACTGTATCAATTAATATCCGGGCATCCTGTATGTAAATCTGGTCCCTTAAATGGCGCTCATTATCAGCCATCAAATAGGGATGGATTTTATCGCCGTTTTTGAAGAAGAGATTATTTTTAATAACATTCACTAAAGTGCTTTTATGAAAACCATTTGCCATGATAGCACCAAAACTATTTCTGTAGACGGTAGTATCAAAAATATTTCGTTCAAACCCAAGTCGCAGTATTCTTATGGTGCGGATGGTTTTACCAGAATAAACAAGGTAAGGATTAACCACTTTCACTGCATTTGGATCCGGTTCTAAACTACCCGTATGAAGGGTTTTGCCTAATTTACCTAACAGCCCCCTCTTTTTTGCCAGAAAAAAAATATCACTACTGTCTTTACCGTTCTGTGCACAGAGACACGATGTGAGGATAGAAAAAATAAGTATCAGTAAAACAACCGGCAAAGCCTGTTTTATCATGGTATTATTGTAGATTTTAATAACTAAAGGTATTCAATAAACCTGTAATAATGCCGTATCATCCAGTGGAAATAATCCATCGGCTTCACGGTTAAATAAATTTAAGCCGACACAGCTGCCCTTGCTCCGGCAAAAGCTTGAGTAGAATTTAGCGTCGCCGGGGTGTTGTATGATTACGTGCATGTGTCTTCGTGGTTTTGCAGAGCTTAAAAAACAAGTGCAATTATTACTTTAAATGCCTGGTTTACCCGGTTTGTCAGTTCAATGATCTTACATTTTCCTTTTATATCTTCAATGCATCGACGCAGATTTATTCACCTGGTTAAACAATGGCTGTGTGCAGTACCGATCATTTGAATAACCCTTTAACAGAACTTTTAAGGTTTAAACATTAAAAAAAGTCAATGTTAACGGTACAAGCCTTAACTTTGCGCCGCAAAACAGAGTTCATAGAACGTTGACTGTTTCTCTAACTGTTGCTTGCTAATGAAAATTTCCGGAGAAGATTATTAAAGAAATCCCGGAGAAATTAATTAGTAAATTAAAATTAGAGATATGAAAAGTGATACATTGGGTATGGGTACCCCTATCAAAAATGAAGAATTGAAGGAGTTATTGAAAGAGACGAAAGAAACTGTTGCCAGGGATGTAAAGCAAGAGGAATCGAACCGTAGTTTTGGATCGATCGACCTGTGGAACCGTCAGAAAAGACAACGTACTTCCCGGGAAATGAGAAGATGGTTTAATTAGTAAATTGATTTTTTAGAATCAAAATAATTCATTTCAGATTTTATAAGCATGGCAGAAGCCATGCTTTTTTTTGTACCAAATGGAAACCCTTTAATTTGCATTTCAATTTTTATTGCATAAACAAAACAGAGCGGATTTTGTAATGGTTATCAATTATTTTAATAAACAGTAGTATGATACAAGCCTATAATTTTATTGCATCCTGGCAATTATTTCCCGAAAAAGGTACTTATGAATTTGGCAACCGACCTAAATCTGGAATCTATAAAATTGAAGCCACTCAAAATAAAAAAGAAATAGCCATCAGTATGAACTGGGTTACGTTGGAAAACCAGGCTTTTAATTCGTCCTATTCCTTAAATGCAGATGGAGACTTATTTCTATTGGAAGACAAAGAAACTGCCAATAGCGTGAAAGCAAATTTTATTGACGCATTGAATTTTGAAGTAACATTTTTAAAGGATCAGCAACCGGTGATAACTGTATTAAATGAGTTGATGCCAAACGGTTATTTAAAGATCACACAGCGGGGAACCAATGCTGCCGGTAGCGCCTACACGAATACTGAATTTTATCATAAGCAACTGAGCGTAATGCCCTACTCAACTTCGGTTAGCGGTGCAGTTATTAAGGCGACTGAAGAAGGTGTGATCCGGCATAAAGCGCTTACCGCAATGGAGGAGCAGACCAATATGCAACTCGACCAGATTAGAAAGCAAATTGAGTTATTGGCCATACAAGCGCAGGAGATTCAAATGCGCAAAGAACTCAGTATGATCATCTATGGGGCCAAACTAAGTTTTGTTCCTGTAATTGGACACACTTATTTTTTATACGAAAAAGCAGATGCATCTCATGTATTGTCGTTGATTAGTCCTAAAGAATATGGCGGTGGATCGGGGCCTTATAAAAAATTCGTTGCGCCGGTGAAACTGCTGGCTGATCACACCTGGATGGAGGTATAATAACAATCTCCTATTGCTGCCTTTGATAGCACACTGTGTGCGATAGAAAGAATTAGATCCAGGAACAACGTCTACTCATCTCCCATGGCTGCCCGTTTCATATCTGTTGCCACATTGTGGCCCAGATATTTTTCTATTACATTATGAACGAGATATATAACCGGAGTAAGCAGCATCGCCACAAAAGCTTTATACAAATAATTGACAGTGCCCACCGCAAGGAATAAAGTAAACGGCCATTCAAAATCGCCCTTGCTGGCCCCTACCCTGCTGCCAATATAAAATGCAATGAATAACACTACATAACTATCAATAAACTGGGAAACCAGTGTTGAACCTGTAGCCCTGATCCAAAGCCCTTTTTCTCCGGTCATTTTTTTTATTTTATGAAAAACAAACACATCTACCAACTGGCCAATGATGAATGCAGTTAGCGACCCAATGATGATTCTTCCACCCTGCCCTAATACAGACTGGTAGGCTTTCTCCATATCAGGAATGCCTGAACCGGTTTTACTGGTGATAAAAAAATCTGCCGGAGTAAGCGACATGGCGCCATAGAAAATTAAAAAAGCAAATACAATTAATCCTGCGGTTAAATATGACAAGAACCTCACCCCACGCTGTCCATAATATTCGTTGATAATATCCGTCATAATAAAAACAACAGGCCACAATAATACCCCAGCAGTAAGATTAAGTGACAAATCATTCCCAAAAAGATGAATTGACAATGGCTGTATGCCGATCGTCTTTTCCAGCGAAAATATTTTCACACCAATGATCTCTGCGATTAAGGCATTAGCAATAAAAAAGCCACCCAATATGATAAATAATTTTGTGGCTTTGCTTTTTAAAATTGTTTGTATCATCTATCAATAAATAAAAAAATAATAGAATTGAAATAATAGAATAATGAAGTTAGCGATAACAAGCCATTTGGGAATTTGTTTCAGCTTTTTCGAAAGCATCAAAATGAGTACAACCAGACAAAAGATGATATTTATAAAAATTGCCAATTGCCCTAACACCACCAACGAACCTGTAATAAATGGCAAGGGTGTTATATTATCATCAACCTTTACTTTTTTATTATTGATATCAATATACCTCAATACTATAAATACGATGAAACTTATGTTGCAAATAAATGTGAGCTTAGAAAACAGTTTCATGATAATGCGATTGATCTCTCAAAGTTTAAATATATTTCATTTGTTGAATCCACACCAGCCATTCAATTTCCTCAAAATAATAAAACAATCGAACCACTTAACAAATTAGCCATTCTTACCGGTAAGCATTGGCACAAACGAAAAATGTTCAAAAGCTTCTTCACTTACAGAACCATCAGCGTTTTTGGTAATGCGCAACATGCGTTGAAACTCACCTTCATCTACCGGCACAATCATTTTACCACCCGGCTTTAATTGTTCAATTAATTTAGGCGGAATAAACGGCGCTGCGGCTGTAATGATTACTTTATCAAAGGGCGCATAAGTGGGAAGACCCTCATAACCATCGCCAAAAAAGAATTTAAGGTTAGGGTATTTGCTTTTAAAAATGTATTGTTTAGTTTTTTCAAATAGCACTTTCTGCCGCTCAATTGTAAATACTTTTACGCCCATTTCAGCAAGCACTGTTGCCTGGTAAATACTTCCGGTGCCAATCTCCAGCACTTTATCGTAAGGCTTTACCTGTAACAATTGGGTTTGGTAAGCTACCGTGTAAGGTTGTGAAATCGTTTGTCCTTCGCTGATAGGAAACGCTCTGTCTTCGTAAGCAATTTCATCAAAAGCGCTGTCCAGAAAAAAGTGTCGGGGAATATTATTCATCGCAGTAAGTACTGCATCATTTGTAATTCCCTTGTCACGCAAAATGTCCATTAATTTTTTTCGTAGTCCTTTGTGGCGGTATGTATCTTCGTATTTTCTCATGCAGTTTTAATCAAAACATTAACTTTCTTATCAACAATTGTTTTAGGTATTCGTTCGGCGAAATTAAGCATTGCCAACACTGAATTAAAATTTTAAAACAATTAAAATACACTACCTAACTATATGCATTGTTTATAAAACAATATTAATTGGTCAAGGGATTTCTAAGAACAACAATCCTGGCAGTCAGCCGTTACGGTTGTCTCTAAGCCGGTTTCTCAATTAAAAAACATTAATTAATAATGATAAATTAATTATAAGTTGGCATGTGATTATCAAAAAATTCATCTACTGCACCATTCCAGTTATCAAGCAACTGCCCCCTTGTTTCAAATAATGTCTTGCTATTGTTGTTAAATGTTTTTACGCCATTGTTCACTTCCTTTACTGCATTGTTATAGGCATTTACTTCTTCCTTGCCTGGTTCTGATTTTTTTTCAAACTCTTTTTGCAATTTGGCAAAGGCTTCCTGTTTCATCAGGTAATCGGTAATGGCAGGCATTTTTTCTGTTGCTTCTTTTATGTAAAATTCAAGTAACCGTTTGCATTTCGTTAGGATCGAAACATCCCCTTTGAATGCTGATAATTTTGCCAGCTTTTCCAGCCCTGCCTGCGAATATTGTATTAAGGTATTTCTGTTTTGTTCAATTGCATTGATATTTTTTTTCTCAACAGCGTCCACCAGGTACGACTCCTGTTTGTAGCTTTTAAAAAAAATCAGGTAGATGGGATTGTAGTAATCGTAGGTTTCACCTACCTGCTTCATCATGTCATCAATGTCATCATGGCTATCTACCAGGGTAATATTGTTTGCTGCTGCAAATTTTTTAACTACTACATCCAGGGCAGCACTGGCATCATCCATCTTTTTATCTACCATTTCCTTTGCAAGCATATAAGCTTCCATCAAGTCGTATGACTGTTCAGAAATTTCTTCCATGTTTACAATCTTGTCATAATCTTCGTTGAGCGCATTATAGTAGAGTTTCATAAAACTTACAGCAGAATCCCGCAACGATTTATCGTTCTTAAAAGAAGGCATACCGTTGATATTCATCCGGCTTTCCTGAATTTCATCCAAAAGCTTTGATCGAAGGCCTTCTACTTTTTTCGCTTTTTTCCCATGTGATGAAGCACTATTGTATGCCAGGAATCTTTTGGCAATGGTTTGATGTTGCTTGTTGATATACCCCATATAGGTACCAGGATTTTCGAAATCCTGGGCGATGGATTTTTCAGAAAGAAAAAATAGAGAAAGCACGAGGCTGATTGAAAAGCAAAGTTGTTTCATAATTTCATTTTTTAGGATTTATAGAAGGGTCGATTGAACAGCATCGGCATTTTTATTTAAGCCAATCCTGCATTATTTTGTAACATTCGGCAATATAGGCATCATTTGATATTTGTTCAATTTTTATCCGGTTAACAGAATTGCTTTGCGCTGTATTGAGTAACTGCTTTTCTTTATCAAGGCTATTATTAACTGCATTGAAAA
>Ga0123337_10005775_pt1 | contig 12034 bp, 2 predicted proteins | sample frozenSSSSmetaG_FD_89792 | JGI IMG/M metagenome (GOLD analysis project Ga0123337, IMG submission 89792) | Glacier valley bacterial and archeal communities from Borup Fiord, Nunavut, Canada, to study Microbial Dark Matter (Phase II) -... | ecosystem: Environmental > Aquatic > Freshwater > Ice >...
CAGCGACTTCATCACGCACATGGGCACCGGCGCCGATGTCGGTCCGCAGATGACGGCATCGCCCACCGGTGCGTTGATCTTCAACAACCCAACGCCGGAGATGGCGTTCACAGTCGACCCGAAGCGCGGCGCGATCAATTTCAACTTCCCGCAGTCGGTGTATGTCCATGATAATTTCAACAAGGCGCTTCCGGTGTACTTCAGGTCAACGGACATCAATAACGCGATTTTCGATCCTAATTATCCGGACAACCCAAAACGGTATGTATGGCTCGGCATTCCGACAAGGGATCCGACCTGGAGCATATACAACGGCACTATACTCAACCCTCTGGAGCAAATTCCGACAGCGCGTATGGTTCCCGGCAGCGAGCGCATCTTCGGACCCGATCAGCTTCCCGGAGGGCACTACGGAAACCGCATTCAGTACTCTCGTGTTTCCGCCAACGTCGGCGCGATCGGCGCAAACCAGTATAAAATCAATTATCAGGACATCGGGGACACGACTAACAGTTCTGTCGCGAACGACGTCCATCTGAAGGCGGGATACATCGAGTTCGACAGTAACAACGATACGGCATCGAGTCCGAATTTCACGGATCAGGAAAACGTGTTTCTTGCACAGTATCGCCCGCACAGCCTGCCCCAGGCGCGATTCTTTAATGGAGAGTTGCTCATAGCGGCGCCGGTCGAAATCTACTATCAGTTCCAGATGAACCGCCCGAACGATGTCGTCAAAATCGACTATATGACCCGCGATCTGATGAATGTCGCGCTCGAAGTTCGCCTCTACGATCCGGGTTCCGCTCGCCCGCAGGACACGCAGCTCGCAAGCAAAGTCGAGGTACGGAACCTGCAGCGCTGATTTGTCGCCTAAACCTGTAGAGCATGGTTGAAGCAGTGATTTTACATGGGGTGTTCCGACAAGGGACTAAAGTCCCCGTCTGGAAATGCGAAGTCCGCCTTCGCGGACTGAGACCGGGTGCAGCCACATTCCTCTTCCTCTCCTCTCCCTGATGAGGTGCATATTAAGATGGGACACATTCGAAGCGAAGCAGAATGTGTTGCCTGTGGCAGGGGGAGGGGGTGAAGGGTGAGGGCTGATCCACATTTCAACCGAGTACAAAATTTCAGTGTCACTCAAACCCATTCTCGCCCGTAGTGCAACCGCCTTTAATGCTTTAGTTTTAGTTCAGGGAGCTATGAGTCCAATGTCCGATCGAACCCGGCAGTCTCGTCCCGCCACCACATATAAAACCGCCAGCCGTATTCGCCGCGCACAGCATGGTCAGGCGCTGGTCGTCGCGCTCGCCGTGCTGTTCATCCTGCTGTTCATCGGCGGGCTGTTCGTGACGCGAGTCGCACGCAACCTGATTTCCGCAGGACGCGCTCGTGAGACGAATGGCGCACTGGCATTCGCGCATGCCGGTATCGACTACTGCAACAACCAGCTCAACAGCAGTATCGATGGTGCAGACTGGCGACCGACCCCGACAGCGCCGCTCGCTGCGGCAGGTGATGTGAACGGCTTCCGCGATCCCGACTACTTCTGGCTGTCAAAAGGCTATAGCCGGATCCCGCTCGTCGGCGGTCGCGCCCTGGTGCGCGTCTCCTACGATCCGCATCCCGAAGACCCGAACGGGCAGAAACTCAAAATAGAGTCTCTCGGACGCTCCGGCGAGCTGGCGATCAATGATCCGACCGTTTTCGTAACCAATCAGAACGCCCCCCGTCTTCGCCGCGAACAGATCGCCTATAAGCCGATCGGTATCACCGACAACCTGCGCTTCATCACGGACAAAGACCATCGCGGCGGCGAAAACTATCTCGGTACGCCCGCAATCGGACGCAATGTCGCTACCATCTACGGCAATCCGATGCTCGGCAACGCTCTTTATGCGAGCGGCAAAAACGGTAATCATATTCTTTATGGCGCGCCGATCCGCAGCAATGCCAACCTTACACTTGGCGGCGATATACACTTCTATCTAAGTCCGGAAGGAACAACCAATGGCGCCCATCCGGAACAGGTGCTGACCGCAGGAAAGTTCAATCTCAGCCCGAACCGTGGACCAAATGATAAAGAGGCGTGGCTGAATACTGCGATCGACGTCGATCCCAACGGCAATGCCGCTGCGCAGTATATTTATGGCAGCGACGATCCTGCCGGTTTCAACACTTATAATGGACTGATCCGCGACGGCTCTTCACAGTCCGATGTAAGCGGTTACTCACGCGGTGTCTCATATCTGGCTCCGCCGCGACTCGATACTTTCGGTAATGGCAGCGGTGTGCTGCGCTACCGAATGCTGACGCGCGATTCCGGATACTGGGTCACGCCGCCTGCAGGCTCGAACGCCAAAGAGTACAACACCGGTCAGTTCGGCTACGGGCGCAACGTCTATATCGACAACTTCGAGGATCAGCAGCCGGAGACCACGACGCCCGGAATCAACGGCTCCTACTCGCTGCCAGCCGACTGGACCAACCCGAACGCTGGTTTCAGCCAGAGCTTCTGGAACGGTCAGCACTACAATGCGCCCGGCGTCACGATCGAATTCCTCGGCGATTTCATCAAACTCACGCGCCATGACAGCAAGTCCTGGTACAACATCGACGGTACGGCGAACCCGAATGGCAATCAGAAAACGCTGATGGTTCCGCTCTCCGATATCGACCGCAAGCAGGCGATAGATGCCAATGGCAACCCGCTGCAGCCGCTCCCGCACGATGGCGATGAGCCCAGCGCGGCGAAAGTCGGCGCAGGGGATAAAAACTCCTACGGCGTCAGCCTCGTGATCATGGCGGAAGGCAATGTCAACGTCAGAGGCGTCTACGGCGCGGTCACGAACAACGTAGATGTCAGCGAAACTATTAGCGGCGGCGTAGTAACCGCACGTAAATTGGGGCGCGTTCACCTGACGATCGTCTCCGGCGGAACCGCATACATCGAAGGCAACGTCGTCAAGGGCGATGGATTTATCAACGGCACGGGCGGAGCGTTCACAGCAGAGCACAACTCGACCTGCGCGATCATGGCGAAGAACTATATTTGCGTCAACACCTCGAAGTTCATGCAGACCAACGCCCGCTTCGACCGTGAAGGCAATCGCGACTACGACACGTTCGCAGCGCAAATTGCACAGAACACGGCCGGGCTCGACACGACTTTCAGTTTCGGCGTCGATCCGAATGCGTACAACATTCCGCCATTCCTGCTGGTGCGCCAGACTGCGACTTCCGCCGGTCTGACACCGATGAACTTCCTGCTCAACCCGGCGTACAATCCGGGCGCGGCAGCCTATACTTTCGCCAACCCGAACGACCCGAGCGGATTTGAAATCACGGGTGCACCGGGAACCTATCCGCTCGGTCAAAAGCAGGTACAAGGCGCTTTCCTCGACGACCCGAGTTCGGTCTCGACCAACTTCGAGGCACGAGCGTTTCCCTTCACGAACTATGTCCCAAATGCAGGGTTGGCATTCACAGGCGGATTCAATCTCGCGAACGTAATACCGTCACCCGGCGTCGACAACCTGCTGCGCATAATGATCGATCAGTCGTTCATCACGACCGCCTCGAACACGCTGGTCAGTGACATGATGGTCGCGCCGCTCGATATTCGCATCGAAGCGCTGCTCTATGCGCAGGACAAATCGTTCTTCATCATTCCCGGCTACTCGTTCAACCCGGATCCGAACGACACTCGCGAGCGCTATGTCGCCAACGGCGCTGTGCGCGTCTCTTATAATGATCAGGACAAGGCGGATGCTGCAAACGCTACGCCTTCCTTCCAGCGACACATGAAGGATATCTTCCCCTACGCTAATGAGCCGCTCGATGTGCGCATCACGATCTTTGGCGCAGTCTCGGAAAACTATACGGCTTCGGTCGGAGCGCAGGCGGCATGGATGGCGAAATGGGGCTATATTCCGGCAACCTTCGGCTCCAGCGGCGAGACCATTCCGACGCTTCATCTGAATGCGATCGACCCGGCAGGGTATGTTCCCGGACAGGATCCAGCGGGAGTGTACCGTACGCCACTCGAAACGAATGCAGCGGGTGCGCCATTTCAGATCCCGATCACGCGCGGTCTGCGCTTCATCTATGATCCCGCGCTGGCGATGCCGTACTTCGACCCGACCAACACGCAGTTGAGCGATCCGGCGGCGGGCGGCTCGAACATCCAGACGCGCAAGCAGTACGCGCTCCGCTATATCGACCGGCAGGTCAGCAACGGCGCAACGAACCTGTATCGCATTCGTCAGGTGCTGCCAGCGATGCCGCGCCTGCCCGTCTGCCCGGGCCTCCTTTACACTGGTGAGAGCGAGCGACTGCTAGGCACAGGCGGACCCGGTGACAGCGACCAGTACTAGGCTTATGTAGGGGCGCTGCTTGCCGCGCCCTCAAAAGAAAACGGATCAGGGCACATTGAATTGATATGCAGGTCAGGTAACAGGTCAGACAGAAGGTACGAAACACGATGAGACGATCATTTCGGACAATCACACGCTTCACATTAACCGCACTCGGCACGCTCGCGACGCTCGCCGGATCACGCACGGATAGCGCGAAAGCCGATGCCGTCAACTATGTCGGGCAGCGACGCCTGATACGCGCCTGCATACTCGTCAGCGATGCCGCGCAGGACGGTGCAGGAACGAACGCGCTGCCGAGCAACCCGATCCCGCACGTCTTCTATGCGCTCAACCGCCGCACCGACATCAAGCCCGCCGGATGGGAGTTCATCAATCCGCTTGCGTCGCAGACGATCACCAACGACATCCGCACGCGCTGGCAGAACCGCAATAGCAACGGCAGCGGGTCCGATCGCGCCTTTCTTGCCGGTACGCAGGAGAACATCGTCTTTCAGGTCGGCGCGCCCCTGACCAAAAACATCGGCGCGTACTGGGAAGTCAATCTCGACCGCGTCTCGATCACCGACCTGCAGCAGTTCGACATCGTCCTGATGCCGATGCACGGCGGACGACAGGCAGTGACTGGCGCGCCAATCGTCTTCACCACCGATGAGCGCGAAAAGCTGCGCCGCTACGCAGATGGCGGAGGTACGATCTGGCTGGAGAACGACGGCGTTGTCAATCCGATCGGCAATGGTGCGTCACAGCAGGGAGAGTTCATTTTCGATGTGAACCTGTCTGCCTCGACGGTTCCCAATGCCGGATACCTTGCGCAGACTGGTCATCCCATAATCAGTTCGCCCTACTCTCTTTCGCCGCTCGATGTGACCGGGCTCGGCGTCTCCGGCGGCGCCCGCAACCCGTTCGTCACCGGCATAAGCAGCCTCGTCAGCCCGAGCCAACTGACCGCGATCGCCGTCTCAGGCAATTTCCCGACGATCTATGCAGGCGACTACGGCGCGGGACATATCCTGCTCACGACGCCCAACATCGCGGGAGACGTCAACAATTTCCTCGTCAGCTACCAGAGCGGCGCTCAGTACGGCTCCAGTAAAGTCGTCGACAACAACGGAAGCAACGATGGCGCGGTCAGCGGCGAAAGCCTCTCCGGGACGCCCGAAGTCGATGTCAAGTTCGCGATGAACGTCGTTGCCTGGATCAGCGCAGTGCCGACACCCGGTGGCAACGTACGCCGCACCGGTTCGACAACTGAATCGATCGGCTCACAGCTCTATCCGAAATGGGCGCAGCTTCCCGCCCCCTCCGTCGGCAATGTCGGTTCCGGCGCGACGATCTATAAAGGTGCGTCCTTCTTCGTCGATGGCAACAACGTATTCCATGTTTTCAACAACAATCCGGGCAGAACGCTCAACAACAACAACGATCTCGACACCGGTCTCGCCGACTTCGTTTTAGGGCGTCCTTACGATGAGATCGCGAATGTCACGCTAGGCGGCGATCCAACGAAGGTGCGTTACTCGACACCGAGCGTCTTCTCCGTCAACAACGGCGGAGCGGCGACCGATGTCGCCGTTGTAACGTCGACGCAGGGGCTGACCTCGGCGTATGATGTGACTCCGATCTTCAACGGAAACGGCTTCCGGCAGAGTACGCTGCCGGTGATCTTCAGCGGATTCGGGCTCCCCGGCAACACTGCGGGCGACCTGACCGGCGCGCTTTCGCAGACATCCAACTTCGTACCCTATGCCAAACCCGTCCCCGCTCCCGCCTACTCGGGCGGCATTCTATTCACCATCGCCTACGAAGAGACGGTTACAGGCAGACCCGGCTGGCGCATCGTTCCAATCGATCTGCTGGCGAGCGTAAGCAGCAAATCGGCGGTCGATGTCTTCGGAGCGAACGTCGCCGCGCCTGGAACCGGCAGCTACACCGGCGGACAGATCGAAGGCATCAAAGACCCGGTCGGAGATGTCGCAGTCGCCAGCATTCATGATGAGGCGACCGGCGCGATCGACCGGGTCGTCTATGTGCCCTTTGACAGAAACACCGGTACGCCGCCCGCTCCCGGCGGCGTACGCGGCCTCTGGTTCAGCACGACAGGCGAGCCGATGGACGCGGATCGCGGCAACCCGACTTTCCGCTTCCACCCGCGCGGCGCGCGCGGCAATGTACCCTGGTATGCCCCCACCGCGGGCGGCGCAGGCAGCCTCTTTCCGGTCGTCCATACCACGATTACCGACGCGAACGGCGTCGTCACTTCGCTCAACGACCTGAAATTTCCCGCAGATTTCTCGGTCACCTACGAAGGAAACGCGACACCGCACGAGATTTTCATCAATCTGACCACGCCCATTACTGCGCCTTTCGGAAGCAAACTGACCGTCACGGCGGACTGGACGGCGGACTGGTCCGATACCGATATCAAGGGACAGACTCCCACCATCGAGGAGATGGAATTGTTCGTGATGCGCCGCCGCAACTTTAATCTCTACACGCCGGACATCAATACGATGGTTCCGTTCCTTGCAGGCGGCGTCGCGATCAGCAGCGCCGACGCGGCACAGTTCACAGCCAGCGGGCTGCTGACTTTCAATCCGAACAGCACTACGCGCCCGGGCTCCGATCGCATCTACAGCGTACATGAGCAGTATACGGCGGGCACGGTTCCGGCTGCCGGAAACAATATGCGGGTCAATGGCACGCAAGTACAGTGGATGTTCTCGCCCTTCGAAGGGGGAACCTATACGGACGGAGTGACGACGGTCACGATGCGCCCCCGCCTCGTCTATCAGCCATTCAACAGCGGAATCGTTGGATCGCAGACACTCTACAATTTCAATGCGATCGGTACACCGGTGATCTCTAATGGCACGACTTATGTCGTCGGTACCGCTTCCTTCAACGCAAACGGTTCGGCAACACCCGATGCGACCGTAATCCTCGCGCTGAGCACGACGATCGATGCGACCCTACACTATGGCAGCCCGCTGCCGTATGACCCGGTTAACCCGACAGTGATCCTGTACCAGCCCGATGTCGAGCATGTACAGGGCTCGACACAGCGCGTCGAATTGACCGTCGGTAAAAACTTCGAGGTCGATTATACGACCGGTGATATTCATATTTTCGATATGAAACAGGATGGCAGAGATTCGTTCAACACAGCGCTTCCGATCATGGTGCAGCCAATCCCGGTGGGCGGCGGCGCGCTGCCTCCCCATACGATCATGGTCAATCCATCGACCGGCTTCGGACCGCTCGATAATCTGCAGTGGTTTATGGCGATCCCTTACAACGCCGACCTGACCGATCCGACGAAGATTCTGCCTGCTTCCGCACTGCAAATTGTGCCGACGAGCGGCGCCTCCGTGCTCGGCAGTACACTCTATTTCAACGCGACGGGCGGACGCATCGTCAGCGTCGATCTCAAGGGCGCCCTGGATGGCAAAGTCTTTACGCCTTCCGGTACACCGCGCGTTCATGTTCAGTATACTTTGACGGATACGACGACAGGCAATCCGCTCAACCCAATCAATGTCAGCATCAATCCGCCGCTCGGCACCGCCAACACGCTCGTCTCGGCGAACGCGCAGGGACTGGCTGGTTTCGACAACGGGCTGATCATCGTCGCCGACAACAATCGCCTGATTGAAATCGACGCGGGCGGCAATCCGGTCTGGAGCCTGCCGGAATCGACTTCGCTCTCCTCCGTCGGCGGTCCGACGATCGCGACCGGCGGCGTCTCAGCGACCAAAGTGCCGTTCCTGCGGCCTTCCGTCGCCCGCCGTGCCAATGTCAGCGAGTATCTGGTTGCGGACGCGGGCAACAACCGTATCGTGCAGACCGATCGCAGCGGCAGCGTTCGCTACGAGCTGCACAGCGTCAACAACACGATGGGCTTCCTGCGCCCCGGCGATCCGCTGACGCTCAACGCGCCGACCGACGTCCAGACCTACATCGATTCGCGGGACGCCAGCGGCAAAATCAGTATCTTCAATCGCGACACGAAGGTCACCTATACCTACAATGGCGCCTACTATGCCATCCATTATGTGATCGCCGACAGCGGCAACTTCCGCGCAATGGAAGTGGTGGATGCCTACGACAACGCCAATAATCCGATCACTGTTACGGGCAGCGATGGCAGTTCGGTCACGATGCAGCGGCAGGTAGTTTTTGTAACCCGGTCGCTGGCGGAACAAAACGCGCACTACCGTTATCGAACAGTAGAGCAGTTCGTCGATCCGGCCTCCCAGATCACCTATATGATCGCCAGCGTCAACAACGTGCGGCAGGCTCCCTATGACGCGGGCGTCGCGAACACCTTTGGCGGCGACAAAAGCTCACAGATCGGACCCGGCGGCTCGCTGATGATCATCGAGCGCTACACCGCGAACGACGGCAATGTGACCGCGCTCGTCAACAGCATCGCCTTCTACGACTCTAAAGGCGGTTTCGTTCGTTATCAGGCGCTGAGCAATCCGACGATGTTCAAGAAGTTCGACGCTTACAATCCGATCACGAACCAACCCGAACTGCGGTACCTGATGGCGGACGCGAATGGCTGCTACGTGCTGAAGACGTCGGGCTCCGATCTGGTCGTCGAGTGGGCATTGACTTCTGAAGACTATAAGCACCTGACCGGCAGACCACTGCGCCCGACGAGCATTCAGCGTCTGACACAGGCCGATCTGTACACCGATGGAAACAATGTCAAGCGCTTCGCGCCGCACTTCCTGATCACCAATGCTTATACTGGACCCGACGATATCGGCTCACGATTCCTGGCAGGCGGCAACGGCGAAGTGCATGGCGAGGTCTTCGAGATCAAAGGCAAAGACTACTACTTCAGCACTGCGACCGATGGCACCTACAACGGTTACAGAAACGCGCAGTTCCAGCTCTACTTCAAGGACATGAATGGTCTTCTGGCGAGTAACATGCCGTTCAGTTCGATTACCCGCATGATCCCGAACGAAAAGCTGCCGACCAACACACCTGTAAAGCGCTCGCTCGGCTCCGATGAGAACGGCAAAACGTACAATCTCGAACAGCCGTCCTTCAGTGACCGCCCGCTGTAATAAACGCTGAAGGGAACACTGGACTAAAGTCCCGGTCTGGAGATGCAAAGCCCGTCTGCGTAGGCTGAGAGCCCTCACTCCCAACCCCTCTCCCTACCATTCGTACCTCATTAGGGAGAAGGGCGAATACATCAGTTCTGCATTTACTCCCCTCTCCCTGGCGAAGAATGAGCGGTAGGGAGAGGGGTTGGGGGTGAGGGCTGAAACCGGGGTTTCAATTCCCCGGTCGATATAACAAAGGGGCTAGGCGTTCTGCTAACCCCGGGTCATCAAAAAGGAACCACCTATGAGTCGCATAAGTGCACTCTCCACCCATAAATTGGTCTGGTCCGCCGCCCTCGCGCTGCTGTCCTTCGCTGCACGACCGGTCAGCGCTCAGGTCGCCTTCGACGGCGTCGACTGGACGCTCGATCGCGGCAGCATCACCGTCGACGCCGCCAAGAACGCGCTTCCCTTCCGGCAGGGCTCGAACCAAATCACGACGGCGGGAACGATCAATGCGCTGCTGGACGCCTATCGCGATGTCACCCGCTGGGTCTGGCCCCGCACACGCGACATCACGCTTCCCGCTCCATCGGCAGGCTACCTGACGGTCGATAACCCGGATGTTCTCGACGCAACGAACCTGGCGGTGACCAAAGCGTCTCTATCCAATGGACTGCAGCCTGATGATGCGCTCGCGTTCTGGCTCCCAGACCCGGCGAACCTGAATTTCACGCTGACTCCGTACGCAGATCACGCGCAGGACTTCACCGGCGGCGGCTACTCCTATCCGGCAGTCGACGCCAACTACCCGCTTGCAGGGCGAGACTACGGCTACGTGATCGCCAAACACAACGATTTCGTCGTGACACACGACGATGGTTCGACCTCTCCGGCGCTCCCGCAGGAGCTTGCTGCGCTGCCGAACGTCAGCCCGAATATCTACTCCGTCGTGCATAATGTCCTGCTCAATCCCACACTGTCCAATCCGGTTGCCGTCTGGACGATCGGTACGCAGGGAACCGGAACCATCAATGGCGGCGCAACGCCCTATTTTGTCCCGCCAAACCCGCTGCCTGCCAATCCCGCCTTCTATAACATAGACATTTTCTCGCCGGGCGATGGCACTCTCTTCGGTGTTTCCCCCAATCAGGTGGCTTACCCGAACGTGACCCGCGCCTTCGTGCGCGTCAGTTGGAAGAATACCGTTGTCGGTGGCGCACCGAACTTCCCGGGAATCAATGATCCGGTCAACAGCCGCATCTTCGTCGTCGATCTGCACACCGCAGGCTGGAGCCGACTGCAGGGCGCAACGCAGAGTTCCGCAGCCGTCTTCCCGAACCTCGGCGGGCCCAACGATCAACTGACGGTCACGCTCTATGCCGTGACGCCCGATGACACGACGCCTTCCGCATCCGATGGCAGCTATATCAATCAGCAGGGCTTCACGCAGCCGCCACTGGTCGTCGCCGATGCCGTACGCTTTACGCCGCATAATGTCAATGGTGCGAGCCTGGGCGCAACGAGCGGGAACGGCAGTATCATCAGCCCGGCGGTCGCGACCAACAAACTGGCGAACTCGAACGGCAACACCGTCTGGTTCATCGCGCGTAACGAAGATGTCGCTCCGACGGCGCTCACTTCCTACAACAATCCGGTCATCGGGGACACTGCGACGATCGATCCGACCGGCGTCGCCTCCGTGCCCGTGTTTTATGCTCTCAAAAACTTTGATGGCAATGCCGGTCACGACGGCACATTGAATCCGCTGAACGATCCCAATCTGGATGTCAATATTTCGAACGACCGTGTGATATGGCGCGTACAGGGAGACTCGGACTCGGGCGGCACTGCGAGCGCGTCCCCGCTGCTCGCCAACGTTCGCACACGGCAGGTAGTTGCGGGAGCGCCCGTAACGAAGACTATCCTCTACTTTGTGACGCGCGCAACCGACGGCAAACTCGGACATATCTATGCGTTCGATCCTGCCGGGAATGCGACTGCGCTCCAGGAAGCCGGACCGGTTCCTGCCGCCGCGCAGACGACCACTACCTACTGGACCTATCCTTCGGTTCGCCCGCTGACAGTGCTCGAGCAGACCGCCGCGAACTTGCCGACCGTCTACCACGACCCGAACTATCGCAACTCGAACACGATCGGCTACCCGAGCCCGACGACCTGGGCGGCGGATCAGGTTCTGATTGTGGGCGGTGGCGACACGGAATACTACGATGGCGACATCGTTGCAGTCGATCCTTTAAAACCGATCGCTCCCGGCAATGCCCGCGTTCGAAGTGATACGCGCGTTACGTTCGGCGGCGGATACTCACCCCCGATCGTAATCGATGACGCGGGCAACACGGGCGGCGCACAACTGCTGATCGTCCCTGCGCTCGATGGCGGCTCGAACCCGGTCAACCCCGGCAGCAACGGACGCGTCTACGCTTTCGATGCGGGCGGACGCGGCGACTACGACAACGCGACCTTCCTGCCCGGCAGCGTGACGCAGCGCGTTCCGGGAACCACTCAGCGTATCTGGACCTGGCCCCATTTTGCAGCCGACACTGCCCGTATCTATCTGGCACAGACTGG
>Ga0123337_10005779_pt1 | contig 12029 bp, 4 predicted proteins | sample frozenSSSSmetaG_FD_89792 | JGI IMG/M metagenome (GOLD analysis project Ga0123337, IMG submission 89792) | Glacier valley bacterial and archeal communities from Borup Fiord, Nunavut, Canada, to study Microbial Dark Matter (Phase II) -... | ecosystem: Environmental > Aquatic > Freshwater > Ice >...
CGGCGAGGAAGTCAGCGTCCTCCGCAGTGACCGGTCGCAGGCTGATGGGCGGCGTCATGGCCGGATCAGACGCGCTGGCAGCAGACGGCTTCCAGATAGACGTAGTCCTTGGATTGGCCGACGGGTGAGATGAACAGCTCCATTGTGTCCAGTTTCGCGTGACTGAGCGGGTGGATCCTACTTTCAGTCACAAACCCGGCGGGCGCGGCGAAGAGCAGGGAAAACGAAACATACTCGGCGGTAGGGCTGACGAGTTTCTGCGCGGCGCCGACTTCGATGAGCTTACAGGTGTCGCTGGCGGATCCGAGGCGGAACTGGGAATTCAGGTGGGGCAGGAAATCGTCGCGGCGAAGGGCTCCGGGGGAGAGAGCGGCGGCGGATCGCGCGGTTTCCGGAATTTCCGTTTGGGCGGCGGTCGCTTTCTTGCGAGGAGCTGCGACAGTCGCGGACTGCGGAGTTTCGCTGCTGGGCCACCCGAGGTAGCAGGCGATGCCGCCGATGGCTCCGGCACTGCCGATTCCGAGAATTCTGCGGCGGGTGAAGGTGGGAGTGGTGCTGTCTTGGGTGGGCATAAGGCGGTCGCGGGGATGGACTACCATGGTTGCTTCTGGCTTACAATCAGGGAATCCAGAATAATTACACCCGTCTGGATCATATGGGCTGGACTCCACCAGTTTGGCTCTCTAGAGAACTGCTTCAGTTTTTCTGATAAATGACCATTCCGTGTTTATTTCGAGATTCCCACCCCATCTGTCATGGCCGAGCCCTTCCTCAGCGAAATCCGCATCATGTCCTTCGTCTTCGCCCCGAAAGGCTGGGCGCTGTGCAACGGACAACTGCTGCCGATCAACCAGAACCAGGCGCTTTTCTCGCTGCTTGGCACCACTTTCGGCGGCGACGGGCGAGTGAATTTCGCCCTGCCTGACAACCGCGGCCGCACGCCGATCCACGTCGGCAGCGGCCATACGCTCGGCGAGCGGGGAGGGGAGCAGGCGCACACGCTTTCGATCGCAGAATTACCGACCCACACCCATTCACTCCAAGCCGCCAGCACCAGCGCCACGGTCGCGATTCCCGGAAATGCCGTGCCGGCGGCATCGGTCAATTTCGAGGCCTACCGCCCTGCCTCGTCGCTGGTGCCAATGGCCTCGGGTTCGGTGACCAACACGGGAGGCAGTCAGGCGCACCTGAACATGCAGCCGTTCCTGACCCTCAGTTTCTGCATCGCGTTGCAGGGCATTTTCCCGTCACCCAACTAACCCACCCACCATGGCTCAACCTTATGTCGGTGAAATCCGGATGTTCGCCGGAAATTTCGCCCCTGCCGGATGGATGTTCTGCGAAGGGCAGCTCCTGCCGATTTCCGAGAACGAAACACTCTTTCAACTGATCGGCACCACTTATGGCGGCGATGGCCAGGAGACCTTCGCGCTGCCGGATCTCCGTGGGCGCCTGCCGATCCATCAGGGCAACGGATTCATCCTCGCGGAAACCGGCGGAGCCGAGGAAATCACGCTGACGGTGAACCAGATTGCGGCCCATACCCACCCGCTGCTCGCTTCGGGAGATGCCGCCAGCACTCCGAATCCCGGCAACTGCATGTTCGGCGCGCCTCTGACCGCCACGCCGTATTTCGCCAACCCGCCAGACACGGCATTTTCGCCGCAGGCGATCAGTTCTACCGGCGGCAGTCAGCCGCATACCAATTTCCAGCCGTACTTGTGCGTCGATTTCATCATCTCGCTGTTCGGTATCTTCCCTTCACCCACCTAGTCCCATGGCCGATCCCTTTGTCGCGGAAATCCGCATTTTCCCGTTCAATTTCCCGCCCAAAGGCTGGGCGTGGTGTGACGGCCAGATCCTGCCACTTTCGCAAAATACGGCGTTGTTCTCATTGTTAGGCACCACCTACGGCGGTGACGGCAAATCGAATTTCGCCCTGCCCGACCTGCAAGGGCGCTCGCCGATGCATCCCGGGCAAGGTCCGGGCCTGTCACTCCACGATCTGGGAGAAACGGGTGGTTCTGAAACGGTGTCGCTGTTGGAGTCGGAAATCCCTTCCCACAGCCACTCGCTGCGGGCCTTCAATGATGTGGGTGAGGACCGGATTCCGGGACCTTCCGAGTCGCTGGCGAGATCCAGCGGCGGGCTTTTGTATGCGCCGCCGGCCTCGCTGGTGGCGATGGCACCGGAAAGCTTGCCGCCGGCAGGGGGCGACCAGCCGCATAACAACCTGATGCCCTATCTAACATTCTACTTCAACATCGCGCTTCAGGGTGTCTTCCCGCCGCGGACCTGATAGTGGCTCCCGATTCGCTGCTGCCCTCCCTTTTTCTCATTTTCTTTTTTTCATTACTCCGATGCCAAACGACTCCGTCCGGATCCGCCCGCTGACCGCTGCCTGCGCAGTGGCTTTTCTCTTCCAGAGCTTCGGCGCGCTGCCCGTCAGCGCCGCGGATCCCGACCCGTTGATCACCGCAACCCTGAATGACGCGGTGCCTGCCGCGACGAAGAAAAACCCCGGCGACCCCATCACCTACACGGCCACCGTCACGAATGCGCCCACCTCCACCATCAACGGAGTGGGAGTGAGCGTCGATCTGCCGACCCCTCCGGGCACCACCATTGTCGCCAACTCGGTGAACATCTCGCCCATCGCTTACGACGACGCCTACTCGGCGGTTGGTAATACCCAGCTCACCGTCGATTCCTCCAAAGGGCTGTTATGGAACGATTTTGATCCTGATAGTGCGACCATCAGTGTGCCCGTGGCCAGTGTCTCGCGTGTCGTCGGCAGCGGCACCGGCAACACCAATGCCAATCCCGGCACGCTGGTGGTGGATGCGCAGGGTGGCTTTGTTTACACGCCAGGCGTCGGGGCCATTGGCACGGAACGATTCCAATACACGCTGCGGGATGGCAAAAATGCCGATAGCGTCGCTCCCGGCTACGCGACCTTCACCATCTCACAGCCTGTTTGGTATGTGAAAGCCGGAGCCACCGGCGCCAAGACCGGGCGCAGCCATGAGCCGTTCGATACTCCGCAAGCCGCGTCACTCGCGGCGAATGGCGCGGCGGACATCATCTATGTTCTTGCAAACGCCAGTGCTCTGAATGGAGCCTTCACCCTGCAGGACGGACAGGAACTCCGCGGCCAGGGAGTGGCGCTTGCTTTCAATCAGACGAATCCGGCATTTGCCTTGCCCAGTCCTTTAATCACCTATTTCCCCGCCACCACGCCGCCATCTCTAACGAACACGGCCGGAAATACCGTGACGGTGGGCGGCAGCAACAAGATCAATGGCGTTGGCTTCGGCAATCGCTCCGGGGCGGCCATCACGGGCAACACCTTCGGCACGCTAACCGTCACCAGCGATGTGATCATCAGCGGCACCGGCACGGCCTTGAACCTGACCACCGGCACGCTGAGTGCCACGTTCGCCTCACTTTCCGCCTCCAGTGCGGTCACGGGCATCAGCCTGACCGGCGTCAACGGTAACTTGATGCTCATTGCGGGCGCACTCGGCACTCTATCAGGCGATGATGTTTTCATCAACGGCGGAAACGTGGTCTTCAGCCTCCCGACCACCTACACCATCGCCAACACCGCCGGACGTTCGATCCAAGTCCGCAACCGGTCCGGCGCTAACAATGTGACTTTCCCATGCCCGATTACCGACAGCGGCACGGGCATCCTGCTGGATAACAACGATGGCGCCACGGTCAGCTTCACGGGCGGACTGGCCTTGACCGGTAGTGCGACTTTCAGCGCGATCAACGGCGGCACGGTGGTGGCGACGCAGAACAACTCCACCATCGTCAACACGATCAATGTTCCCAACATCGCGCTGAATGTGCAGAACACCACCATCGGCGCGGCGGGCCTGACTTTCCGCAGCATTTCATCCGGTGCTTCGTCAAATGTGGGGATCTCTCTCGACAACACCGGCAGCAGCGGCGGTCTAACCATCACCGGCCTCGATGGCGTGGATGTCGGGAATGACCCGGACGTGGGCTCCGGCGGCACGATCACCGGCAAGACCGGGGCGGATGGCAGCAACACCAGCGGCATCGGCATCTACCTGAACAACACCAGCAACGTCTCGCTCAACGGAATGCAGTTGAGCAATTTCGAAAACAGCGCGATCCGGGGTTTTTCGGTCACCGGTTTCAGACTCACCTACAGCACCATCAGCGGAACGAGCGGCAACAGCACGGGCGCGACCGAGGGAGCCATCACCTTCGGAACCAGCAATCCCAGCGGTGCCAACGGCCTCTTGGGAACCGGGGCTTCCGCCTCTCTCATCGATCACGTGGACGTCAGCGGAGCCATCGAGCACACGCTCGAGTTCTACAATCAGAGCGGATCATTCGGGCTAACGATTTCTAACTCCAACATTCACGACAACAGCGTCGCCGGAGGCAGCGACGGCATCCTGGCGGAAATGCAGGGAACCGCCACCGCCACCATCAACATCAACACCAACACTTTCAGCAATAACAAGTCCCAGGCGATCCAGGTCGCGGCGAACGACAGCTCGGCGGTGAATCTAACCGTCACCGGCAACACGGTCACCCGGGGAACCCAGGGGAACGAAGGGATCGTCCTCTCGAACGGCTCGAACGGCGATCTCACCACGTTGGTCTCGAACAATACGATTTCCGGCTTTGGAGGTGTTTCGATTTTCGTCGGCCAGACGCCGGGCAATGCCACCCCGTCATCGCTCCTTCAGGCCACGATTCAGGGCAACATCGTCACGACTCCCACCACGGCGACCAACCACGCCATTCTTGGCTTTCTCACCAGCACCCTGGGCCAGGTCTCGCAGGCAAGACTGTTGATCGACAACAACACGGTGACCCAGAACTCTAACGGCGGCTTGTCCGGCATTTTCGTCACCACGCCGGATGCGGACCGGACTCCCAACTTCGATGTGACGGTGACCAATAACAATGTGGACGTCACCGATGGGGTGAACGGTCTGCGGGGGATTGTGGTCCAGGCGACACGGGGATCGGGCCATTTCGATGTTCGCGGAAACGACGTGGATTTTCCCAATGGAAACCCGGGCGTGAATGGTCTCCGCGTCCGTCAGCAGACGATCACCGTGGTCTCCACCGTGGATTTGGCGCGGGGCGTTTCCGCTTCCGGCACGGCGGCAACCGTCCTGGCCGACAACAATCCGGCGGCCGGTGGCACGGAAGTTCTCGGCACCGTGAGCGTGATCAACAATGGCATCGTCCAGACTCCCGGTTCACCTCCGCTGCCACTTCTGCTAGCTCCTTCCCCGCTGGATGCGGAGACGAACTTTGCCCTTCCCGAAACGCAATCGCACTCGGTGGCGGCCGCAGTGGAAGCTCCTGTGCTAGCCGGGCAATCGTTCCCCGCCAAGTCTGACAGCAAGCTCACCCAGGCGCAGCTCGACTCGATGGTCGCCGTCGCACGGGCACGCTGGGAAACCGCGGGCCTGAGCCCCGCGCAACGGGCGATCCTCAGAAACCTGAAACTGGAAGTCGCCGATCTGCCGGGCCTGCACCTTGGCGAAGCCGCCGGACAGACCATCCGCGTGGACAGCCACGCCGGCGGCAGCGGCTGGTTCGCCGATGCCGGTGCGGAGTGCGATACCACGTTCGGCACGGTGAAATCCGCAACCCGCCTTCAGGCGGACCCTGCGGCGGCGTCCGCCGGGCGTATCGATTTGCTCACGACCCTCATGCACGAAATGGGCCACGCCATCGGCTTGCCTGACACCTATTCCCTCGAGGATCGCGACAGCATCATGTATGGCCACCTGACCAAAGGTGAGCGCCGGCTCCCCGCCAAGGATCAGGCCAGTAGCGCGCAGGCTCCAACAGGTGGTGTTCCGCGTTTCCTCGACGGTCCCTTCACCATGCCTAACGGGCGGGACCTGCCTCCCGGCAAGAGCATCCGCATCACCTACAGCGTCACGATCAATGATCCTCTAACCGTCGTTCCGATCGTCAGCCAAGCCACCGTCACCGGCAACTTCACGGAAGTGAAAACCGATGATGTGCAAAGTATCGGAGCAGACCCCATCCTGCCGGGACTCGCCGATCCGACGGTGACTCTCATCGAGCGCCCGGACACCACGGTGGCTTCTCTCAACCGCACCGCCGCCAGCCCGACCAACGCCACTTCCGTGACCTGGCAAATCGTCTTCGCCAATCCTGTCGGCGGTATAACCGCAGGAAATTTCTCCCTCGCCACCAGCGGCCTCGGCGGATCGCCCGCCATCACCGTGGTCGCTCCAGTGGGCCCCGCACCCGCCACCACCTGGAACATCACCGCCACCACCGGCTCGGGTGACGGCACGCTCGGCCTGAACCTCGCCAATGACGGCTCGCTCGACCACGACGTGACCAACCAGCCGTTCACCGGCCCGGTTTACACCCTCGATCGCACCGGCCCGGGAGCCACCATCGTCCTCGCGGATTCCGCGTTGAAAATTGGCGAAACCTCGCTGGTCACCATCACCTTCACCGAGGCCGCCAGCGGCTTCGACAATGCCGATCTGACGATTCCCAACGGAACGCTCTCGACTGTATCCACCAGTGACAACATCACCTGGACCGCGACCCTCACCCCGGATGCGTCCGTTAGCGATCTCACCAACGTAATCACTCTCGACAAAACCGGCGTCACCGACGCCTTGGCCAATGCCGGCACCGGCACCGCGACCTCTGCGAACTACGCGGTCGACACCGCAACTGCCACCGTCGGCATCGTTGTGGCGGACACCGCGCTGACCAGCGGTGAAACTTCGCTGGTCACCTTCACCTTCAGCGAGGCAGTCAGTGGCTTCACCAATGCCGATCTATCCGTTACCAATGGTAATCTCTCGGCGGTCGTCTCCGGCGACAATATCACTTGGACCGCAACTTTCACCCCCACCGCGGGCATCACCGACGCCACCAACCTCATCACGCTCGACAACACCGGCGTGACCGACCTCGCAGGCAATCCCGGCCCCGGCAGCACCGATTCCAACAACTACGCCATCGACACCCTGCGCCCCACCGCCTCGATCGTCGTCGCCGACACCGCGTTGGGCGCGGGTGAAACTTCGCTGGTCACCATCACCTTCAGTGAGGCGGTCAACAATTTCACCAATGCCGACCTGAGCATCGCCAACGGCACGCTCTCGGCAGTCACTTCGGGCGACAACATCACCTGGACCGCGACCCTCACCCCCACCGCAAGCGTCACCGATGCCACCAACGTCATCACGCTCGACAACACCGGCGTGACCGACGTCGCGGGCAATGCCGGCACCGGCACCACGGACTCAAACAACTACGCCATCGATTCCACTCGCCCGACTGCCACCCTCGTCGTGGCTGACACCGCGCTCGGCGTGGGTGAAACCTCGCTGGTGACCATCACCTTCAGCGAAGCGGTCAACGGTTTCGCCAATGCCGATCTCACGATTGCGAATGGCACGCTGACCGCTGTTAGCTCGTCCGATGGCAATATCACCTGGACGGCCACTCTCACCCCGACCGCTTCCGTCACGGATCCGACCAACGTGATCACCCTCGACAACACCGGCGTGCAGGACGCGGCGGGCAACACCGGCACCGGCACCGCCGATTCCAACAACTACGCCATCGATACCGCGCGCCCCACCGCCACCCTCGTCGTGGCGGATACCGAACTCCTGATCGGCGAAACCTCGCTGGTCACCATCACCTTCAGCGAAGCGGTCAACGGTTTCGACAATGCCGACCTGACCATCGACAACGGCACGCTCTCTAACGTTGCCACCGGCGACAACATCACCTGGACCGCGACCTTCACCCCGACACCCAACGTCACCGATGCCACCAACGTCATCACCCTGGACAACACCGGCGTGGTCGATCTCGCGGGCAACACCGGCACCGGCACCAGCGATTCCAACAACTATGCTGTCACCAGCCTGTCCGTCTCCATCGCCGCCAACGCAGCCAGCGCCGCGGAAGGCACGGGAACCGGAAGCACCGCCTTCACCTTCACCGTTTCCCGCACCGGCAGCACGACCGGCGCCGTCACGATGAACTACGCGGTCTCCGGCGCGGCAGTGAATGCGACCGACTTCGGAGGAAGTCTTCCAACCGGCCAGTTCACCATCCCGGACGGACAGGCCAGTGCGGTTCTAACGATCAATGTTAGCAATGACGGCGTGGTCGAGCCGGACGAAGCTTTCACTGTCACCCTCAGCAATGTCTCAGGTGGCTACGTGGTTTCCACTGCAGCCGCTTCCTCCACCATCACCAACGATGACTTCGAAGCGGATCTCGCCATCACCGTCACCGATGGCGTGATAACCGCCGTTCCCGGAACATCCGTCACCTACACCATCACCGCGTCCAACTCCGGTCCGCACCCCGCCACAAGTGCGACTCTGGCAGACACCTTCCCCGCGTCTCTCACGAACATCACCTGGACCTCCGCCGGTGTGGGCGGCGGCGCTGGGACGGCTTCCGGCTCCGGAAATATCAATGACACGGTGAATCTCCCGGTCGGTGGTTCGGTGACCTACACCGTCAATGCCACGGTTTCCGCCTCCGCGACCGGAACCTTGGCCAACACCGCGACCATCAGTTCTTCCGTCACCGATCCGGTCCTCGGAAACAACAGCACCACGGATACCGACACGCTCACGCCTCAAGCGGACCTCGCCATCACCGTCACCGACGGCGTGACGACCGCGGTTCCCGGAAATTCGGTCACTTACACCATCATCGCCAGCAATGCGGGACCGAGCAGCGTCACCGGCGCGACGGTTTCGGACATTTTCCCGGCTTCCCTCACCGCCACCTGGACCGCCGTCGGCGCGGGCGGCGGCACGGCAACGGCTTCCGGTTCGGGCAACATCAATGATACCGTCAATCTCCCCGTTGGCGGCTCCGTTACCTACACCGTCACCGCGACGATTTCGGCCTCAGCGACGGGAACCCTGAGTAATACCGCGACCCTCAGTTCGTCCGTCACGGATCCGACACCCGGAAACAACAGCGCGACCGACACCGCCACGCTCGCTCCACAGGCCAATCTCGCCATCACCAAAACCGATGGCGTCACCACCGCGACACCTGGAAATTCGGTTACCTACACCATCACCGCCAGCAACGCGGGACCCAGCAATGTGGTAGGCGCGACTGTGTCTGACACCCTCCCCGCGTCTCTCACCGCCACTTGGACCGCCGTCGGTGCGGGCGGCGGGACGGCAACGGCTTCCGGCTCGGGCAACATCAATGACACCGTCAATCTCCCTGTTGGCGGCTCCGTCACTTACACCGTTACCGCGACGATTTCGGCCTCCGCGACGGGAACTCTGAGTAATACTGCGACCGTCAGTTCCTCTGTCACGGATCCGACACCCGGAAACAACAGCGCCACGGACACCGACACGCTCGCTCCACAGGCCGATCTTTCCATCACCAAAACCGATGGCGTCACCACTGCGACACCCGGAAATTCGGTTACCTACACAATCACCGCCAGCAACGCGGGACCCAGCAATGTGGTAGGCGCGACGGTTTCTGACACCCTACCCGCCTCTCTCACCGCCAACTGGACCGCCGTCGGCACGGGCGGCGGCACGGCAACGGCTTCCGGCTTGGGCGACATCAATGACACCGTCAATCTCCCCGTTGGCGGCTCCGTCACTTACACCGTCACCGCAACGATTTCGGCCTCCGCGACTGGAACACTGTCCAATACCGCGGTCATCAGCTCCTCCGTCACGGATCCGACACCCGGAAACAACAGCGCGACCGACACCGACACGCTTACCCAGCAGGCCGATCTCGCCATCACCAAAACCGATGGCGTCACCACCGCAGTTCCCGGAAATTCGGTGACCTACACCATCACTGCTTCCAACGCCGGACCAAGCAACGTCACCGGAGCCACGGTGTCCGACACTCTGCCGGGAATCATTTCCGGAGCCACCTGGACCGCTGTCGGCGCAGGCGGCGCCACAGCAACCGCCGCCGGTTCGGGCGACATCAATGACACCGTCAATCTCCCCGTTGGCGGCTCCGTCACCTACACCGTCACCGCTCCAATCTCCGCCGCCGCCACCGGGACGCTCAGCAATACCGCGACCGTCAGTTCCTCTGTCACGGATCCGACATCCGGAAACAACAGCGCGACGGACACCGACACACTCAGTCCGCAGGTCGATCTCGCCATCACCAAGACCGACGGAGTCACCACCGCCACTCCCGGCGGCAGCGTGACCTACACTATCACCGCATCCAACTCCGGCCCTAGCAACGTGGTCGGCGCGACGCTGGCGGATACCCTACCGGCCTCCCTCACCGCCACTTGGACCGCCGTCGGTGCGGGCGGCGGCACGGCTCCCGCGTCCGGTTCCGGAAACATCAATGCTCTCGTCAACCTGCCTGCCGGTGGTTCCGTCACCTTCACCGTCAGCGCGACCATTTCCCCTGCCGCGACCGGAACCTTGTCGAACACCGCGACGATCACCGCCCCAGTCGGTGCCACCGATTCGAATCCCGGAAACAACAGTGCCACGGACAGCGATACCCTGACTCCGCAAGCCGACCTCAGCATCACCAAAACCAACGGCGTGACCACCGCCGTTCCCGGAAGTTCAGTCACCTACACCATCACCGCCAGCAATGCAGGCCCAAGTGATGCTCCTGGCGTGACCGTGGCCGACACCTTCCCGGCCTCCCTCACGGCTACCTGGACCGCCGTCGGTGCGGGTGGCGGCACGGTGACTGCCTCCGGCTCAGGAAACATCAATACTTCGGTCAATTTGCCAGCCGGTGGCTCCGTCACCTTCACCGTGACGGCGACGATCTCTCCCTCCGCGACAGGCACGCTCAGTAACACCGCGACCGTCACCGCCCCCGCCGGCGTCACCGATGCGGTGCCCGGAAACAACAGCGCGACCGATACCGACACGCTCACACCGCAGGCCGACCTCGCCATCACCAAAACCGATGGAGTGACCACCGCGACTCCCGGAGGCAGCGTGACCTACACCATCACCGCCTCCAACGCCGGCCCGAGCAGCGTCACCGCCGCCACTGTGGGGGACACCCTGCCCGGAATCATTTCCGGAGCCACCTGGACCGGAGTCGCCGCAGGCGGCGGCACGGTAACCGCGGCCGGTGCGGGAAATATCAATGACACGGTCAATCTTCCGGTTGGCGCTTCCGTCACCTACACCGTCACCGCTCCGATCCTGTCCTCCGCGACGGGAACGTTGAGCAACACCGCGACCGTCAGCACTCCCGCCGGCGTCACCGATGGAACTCCCGGCAACAATAGCGCGACCGACACCGACACGCTTGTCTCCAATGCCGATCTCGCCATCACCAAAACCGACGGCGTGACGACTGCCGTTCCGGGCACCAGCGTGACTTACACCATCACCGCCTCCAACGCCGGACCGAGCAACGTCACCGCCGCCACAGTGGCGGACACGCTTCCCGCCACCATTTCCGGTGCCACCTGGACCGGCATCGGCGCAGGCGGCGGCACCGGCCCTGCCAGCGGTTCCGGAAACATCAGCGCCTCCAATATCAGCCTGCCGGCCGGTGGTTCGTTCACCTTCACCGTCACCGCTCCGATCTCGTCCGCGGCGACCGGATCGTTGACAAACACCGCAACTATCAGTTCTTCAGTGACTGATCCGGTTCCAGGAAACAACAGCGCCACCGACACTGACACACTCACCCCAAGTGCGGATCTCACCATCACCAAGACCGATGGCGTCACCACCGCCGTCCCCGGCACCTCCGTCACCTACACCATCACCGCGTCGAACGCCGGACCTAGCAGCGTCAGCGCAGCCACGGTGGCTGACACGCTTCCCGGCATCATCACCGGAGCCACTTGGACCGCCACCGGCACGGGCGGCGGCACTGTGACCGCCGCTGGATCGGGCGACATCGATGACACGGTCAATCTCCCGACCGGCGCTTCCGTGACCTTCACCGTCACCGCACCGATCTCTGCTTCCGCCACCGGGACGCTGAGCAACACC
>Ga0123337_10005781_pt1 | contig 12028 bp, 10 predicted proteins | sample frozenSSSSmetaG_FD_89792 | JGI IMG/M metagenome (GOLD analysis project Ga0123337, IMG submission 89792) | Glacier valley bacterial and archeal communities from Borup Fiord, Nunavut, Canada, to study Microbial Dark Matter (Phase II) -... | ecosystem: Environmental > Aquatic > Freshwater > Ice >...
GCATCCTTGAACCATTGGCCGTCGATGTGCAAGATTAACACCTAGTATTCAGGAGTCAGGAGTCAGGAGCCAGAATAATGGTACTTCGCCGCATCAAAGGGATGAGCATTCACGAGCCAGGCGTCAGGAGCCAGAATACTGGTACTTTGCCGCATCGAAGGGAGATCGTTGCAAGAACCAAGCCTTCTGAATTCCGACTCCTGACTCCTGACTCCTGACTCCTGGCTTCTGGCCCGTCACACCGTCTCGCCCGACGCCAGCTCACCAGCCGGGAAATGTTCCTCATCGCGGTCGGCGTTGATTACCACATTGCGGCCGACGCGCAAGTTCGCGGGCAGATGTGCGCCCTTGCCGACCACGCTGATGCCGGTGTTAATCTTGTCTGGCTCCAGCCGGTTCGGCGTCGTCAGATCATCGCCGTAGCCCAAGCGCACGCCCGCGCCGATCACCACATTCTTATCAACAATCACGCGATCCAGCACCGCGCCGGGGCCGATCCAGGTATCGTTCATCACCACGCTGTCGCGCACAATCGCGCCCGGCGAGACATACACACCCGGCGAAAGCACCGAGCGCTCGACCCGCCCGCGCACAATCGCGCCATTGCAAACCATGCTTTGATCCACGCGCGATTGCGGGCCGAATTTGGCGGGCGGGCGCTCCTCGCTGCGCGTGTGAACCACCCACTGCGGGTCGTACAGATGCAGCGTGTTGGCCGGATCGAGCAGCTCCATGCTGGTCTGCCAGTAGGATTGAATCGTGCCAACATCGACCCAGTAGCCCTCGAACGGGTAGGCGCTGACGCGATCCTCGCTGATCATCGCCGGGATGACATCCTTGCCGAAATCGATGCGTGAGTTGCCCTCGCCGCCTTCAGAAAGCCGCCGCACCAGCACATCGGCCGAGAACACATAGATGCCCATATTCGCCAGCGTACCCTTGTCGCGTGCCTTGGGCTTCTCGGTAAACTCGGTCACGCGCATGGCATCATCCACCGAAATAATTCCAAAGCGGTCGGTCTCATCCAGCGGCACATGCATCACCGCCACCGTCAGGTCGGCGCGCTGGCGCTGGTGGAAATCGACCATTGCGCTATAGTCCATCTTGTAGATATGGTCGCCCGAGAGCAGCACCACCAGGTCGGCGCGGCGCTCGCGTAGGTAGTCGAGGTTCTGGAAAACTGCGTCGGCGGTGCCCTTGTACCAGCTCTCGTCGCCACGGCCCTGATAGGGCTGGAGCAGCTGCACGCCGCCTTGGTTGCGATCAAGATCCCAGGGTTTGCCGTTGCCGATGTGTGCGTTGAGCGAGTGCGGGCGATACTGTGTCAGCACAGCCACATCGAAGATGCCTGAGTTGACGCAGTTGGAGAGCGGGAAATCAATGATCCGAAATTTACCGGCAAATGGCACCGAGGGCTTGGCGCGCTTCTCGGAAAGGACGCTGAGACGCGCCCCTTCGCCACCGGCCAGAATCATGGCGACGATTCGCACGGGAGAACCTCCAGCATATGTGGCGGCTACGGCAGGAGCGCGTACACTATACCATAGGTTGCAGATTTGGTCAGCGGATTTGGAGAACGGATTAAGCGGATTAGGCAGCGGATTTGAGGAACGGATTAAGCAGATTTAGATATCTTTGTGATGTTGTATGTTTACTTATTCTTCAATCGATCCGGTACAAATAGCCATTGTCGATTTACGTGATGCTCGACGATGCTCTTGGGCGGCAGGATACGATGATATTGGAGGCTGCGCGCACCGAAGTTGAGCAAGAGTCCGATCGGGCATTTCGTCACCGCAAGGTATCCAATAACCTGCGCGAGATGGCGATTATCCGTGCTGAAAAGCGCCTTGATTTCGACTATGACCAGATCCGCGATGACAAAGTCGGGAATGTAATAGCCAATCAAACTTTCGCCATGCTCACTATCATATACTTCAAGTCGCTTCTGTGGATGAACCAACAATCCGGCGGATGCGAAACGAAGCGCAAGATCGCGTTGATAGGTATTTTCGCGATATCCCGGCCCCAGCTCACGATGTGTCGCCATAGCACAGCCGATGATCTGATAGGTGAGCTTATCGTATGGCGTTTGAACGAGTTTATTTTCCACAGCAGCGCTTCCTACTATTGAAGAATATATCTACTACTCTTCACCGTAGCTGAACGCGCAGAGATGCGCCTATCCTCAAATCCGCTTAATCCGCTGCCCTAATCCGCTGCCCTAATCCGCTTAATCCGCTGCCCTAATCCGCTGCCCTAATCCGCTTAATCCGCTGCCCTAATCCGTTGACACTTACTGTGTCAGCGGCAGCAGCGATGGCTTGACGCCCAGCAGCACGCCCGCCACCCACAGCGCCAGCCCGCTTGCGACAACCAACAGCACCAGCGCCAGCGTCATCAGCCGGCCGCCGCGCCGCCACAGGCGATCAAGCAGCACGCCCAGCGCTAGGCAGATCAGCGGCGTGGCGAAGTAGATGTAGCGCACGAGCAGCCCTAGCCCGAAGTACACGCTCATGAACAGCAGGCTAACTAGCAGCCAGGCCACGATCAGTGGTCGGCCGAGCGGGTTTGGCGAGCGTTGACGCAGCATTTGGAAGAGGCCAAGTGGCACCAGCGCCAGCGGCAGCGGCAGGAAGCCCAGCACGAATGCTTGGCCGATATAATCGAGCTTGATTGCGCGTGCGGCCCAGCTGCGCGCAAATGTATCGGCTAGACTCGGCGGGATGGGCGCACCAACCGGGCGCGACAGCAGCGGGTCGATCACCGCCGAGAAGTAGAACAGCGCTGTCAGCGTCACCGCCAGCAGCAGCCCGCCGATGGTCGCCGCGCGCGCGGGTGCAGCGAGGCGCACCCAGCCGAATACGAGGCAGGCCCCCAGCAGCGCCACGATCAGCACCAGTGCGCCGACGTGCATGAGCAGACTGATCACGCAGATTACGGCAAACGTCGCCAATTCCAACCGCGCTGGATGGCGGGCCAGCCGCAGCAGCGACCACAGCAGCGCCAGCCCAGCCGATTGCGCCAGCACGTTAGTGGCGAAACCCCACCACAGGATGGTCATGTTGATCGGCAACGCCAGATACAGCGCCAGCGCCAGCAGCCCGGCGCGTGGTCGCAGCCCCAGCTCACGCGCCAGCAGCAGCAGGAACAGGCAGCCCAGCGCATCGCCCAGCGCCAGGCCAACCTGAAGCGTCAATCGCTCAGTCGGCAGCAGCAGCTGAAGCGGCAGCATCAGCACATAGCCAGCGGGTGGGTTGAAGGTTGGCCGATTCTGGAATTCGGATGGCGCGGAGAAAATGTACAGGCTGCCCTGAGTCGCTTCATCCAGCCAGATGTGGTGGAAGCCGATGTCGTGAATATCAAACAGCGGGTGGGTCGCGCCCAGCAATCGCAGCGCCAGCGCGCCCGCCAGCAATGCCCACGCGATATTCGCCTGCCGGGGCGACATCCACGGCGACAGCCAGCGCTTGAGCGGCGGCGCCAGCAGCAGCGTCGCCACAACTATCAGCCCGATTTCGATCAGCCAGCCGCCGAGCGCAGCGCTGACCCACAGCGGCTGGCGAACATTCGCGCCAAGCAGCGTAATCGCCAGCAGCAGCGCGGTTGCCAGCGTCCAGCCCCACGGCAGCGCCAGAATTCCCAGCAGCAGCAGCGCCAGCCCGAGCAATACCGCCTGACCGCCGAATTGCCAGAATGTCGGGCCAGCCGCGCGATCCAATTCATGCAGCTCTAGCCAATCCAGCCCAAAGCCCAGCTCGCGGTCGTCGTTTGGCGTGGAGTACACCGGCGTCACAAAGCCGACATCGATAATCGGGCTGGCGGCATTGCGCGGCAGCAGCACATGATAGATTCGCAGATCACGCTGGGTCTGGATACTCGTCCAGGGTCGCCCAGCCAGATCGAGCTGCACGACCGGCGATTCGACCCCAGCCGGTCGCCAGCCGTGCGCGTGGAGGCGTAGCTCTTGGTAGCGGCTGCTCAGGTTCGGCAATCGCAGCTCGGCCGCGCCACCAGTCCAACGGAAGCTCGCGGTCGAATTCTTCTCAGGCTCGTTGAAGCCGCTGAGATACGTATCGTCGCCGCGCATGCCGACTTCAACCCGAATCGCCGGGGCCGCGATCAGGCTGAACCAGAGCAGTGGCAGCGCCAGCGCCAGGAGCAGCGCCAGCGCAAACCAGGTGGTTCTGAATATACGCGGAACATCGGCCGCTGCGCGTCTCAGCCCAATTATCGTCATACAAACCTGACAAGATGACAAGATCACAAGCTGACAAGGTGACTGAGTTTCTTCATCTTGTCTATCTGGTCAGCTTGTCACGCCCTCACGCGCTCAATCGCTCTCATCCACCAGCGTCAGAAGCTGCGCGTACACTAGGCCGTTGGTCGCAATCGCCTCGCCGGAATGGATCGTCTGCTCGCCGCTCCAATCGGTGAAGGTGCCGCCCGCCTCAGTGACGATCGGCAGCAGCGCCGCCAGATCCCACACGCTGACAATCGGATCAAGCATCACCTCGGCGCGGCCAGTCGCCACTAGCACATAGCCATACGCATCGCCCCACGAGCGCTGGAGCTTGGTCGCATCGGCCATGCGCCGGTAGTCAGCGCCACGGCCCTGCTGCTCCATGCTGCTGGCATCGGTGCAAAGCAGCAGCGAATCGCTCAGTGTTGCCACGCTCGATACGCGCGCGCGTCGGCCATTCCAGCTACAGCCCTCGCCCTGCGCGGCGTGCAGCAATTCGCCCAGCGCCGGGATGTTGACCGCGCCGACCACCATTTCGCCCTCACGCTCCAGCCCGACTAGCACCGCGTACATTGGCACGCCGCGCACAAAGGTTTTGGTGCCGTCGATCGGGTCGATAATCCAGCGAAACGACGCGCCGGGTCGAGTTTCGCCTTCTTCTTCGCCCAGGATGCTGTGGCTGGGATAGCGCGCCTCGATTAGCTCGCGCAGCAGCCGCTCGGAGCTGCGGTCGGCGATCGTCACCGGCGACTGATCTTCTTTATATTCGGTGGTAAAGGGCGTCTGGAAGTAGCGCAGCGTCAGCTTGCCAGCCTGCCATGCTAGGTCGGCGGCGAACTCGCGCAGGTCGCGCAGGGATTCGGATGCCACGCTCATCTCCTTACGATGAGCCGCGAATAACGCTAATCTGCGCGAATAGTAAAAGCATATTCGCGCAGATTAGCATTATTCAAACAGCTTAATCAGTGCCGCCTAGAATCTCCTCCAGCGCGGCCAGCAGCACATCGTTCTGTGCGGGTGTGCCGATGCTGAAGCGAATGCAATCATCCAATCCGGGTTTATTGAAATAGCGCACCAGAATGCCACGCCGCATCAGCTCATCCTTGATCGCTTTGGCATTGCCGACCAGCACGCGACACAGCAGGAAGTTGGCTTTGCTGGGGTAGATGTGCAAGCTCGCCAGTGACTGAAGCCGGTCGTAGATTCGCTCGCGCTCGCCGACAATGATGCGAACTTTGTCCATCAGGTAATCGACATCTTCCAGCGAGCCAAGCGCGGCGGCCTGCGCGGCGACATTGATATTGTAGGGCTGCTTGATCTTCCACAGATGCTGGATCAATTCTTCGTGGAACAGCCCGTAGCCGATCCGCAGCCCAGCTAGACCGGCCCATTTGCTAAACGTCCGCAGCACCGCCAAGTTCGGGTAGCGCCCGATCATGTCTACCACGCTCACACCGGCGAATTCGACATACGCCTCATCGACGACCACCAGCAGCGGCAATTCCAGCAGCCGCTCGATCTCGGCGTGCGCGATCACATTGCCGGTCGGGTTGTTCGGCAGCGTCACGAAGATCATTTTTGCGCCGTACTGCTCGACCGCCTCGGCCACGCCCTCGATGTCGATTGCGAAATCAGCATCGCGTGGAACCTCGATCACCTTCGCGCCGTGAATGCCAGCGTCGAAGCCGTACATCCCAAACGTCGGCGGGCAATCGACGATTGTGTCGCCAGGTTGGAGCAGCACGCGCATGATTAGATCGATCAGCTCGCCCGATCCCGAGGAGCAGATAATCCGCTCGACAGGCTGGCCGGTGTACTGGCTCAATTTCTCGCGCAGCAGCGTATGGTTGGGGTCGGGGTAGATCGCCACGACTGACGGATCGCCATATTGCAGCGCCGCGCCGCCATGATTGAGCTGACCGCCCACAGCTGCCAGCGCCGCCAGCGCGCGTGGCGAAGCGCCGTAGGGACTCTCGTTCGCATCCAGCTTGATGATGCGCTCGATCGGCAGGCCGAGCCGTGCGGCCAGCACCTCGACCGGCGCAACCGGCGTGTATGACTCAAGCGCCGCAATATCAGGGCGCAACAAGGGGGCGATTGAGTGCATGAGTTTGGCTACCTCCGGTTCGTACATGTATAAGACACAGGCGAGTGCAGATGATACCGCAATGATACCACGAATGGCCGATCTGCTTGGCAGCTCGCTTGGCACCGCACCGATGTCGTGCGCCTATGCTATAATCTGGCTCGGTATGGCGCAATCGCACTACCGCATGATTAAGGTGAGCGCATGTCCACGCAGCGGCCGAGTATCTCGGCATTCTTCCCCGCCTACAACGATGGCGGCACAATTGGCAGCCTGGTCGTCACGACGCTGCACACGCTAGCCGAGCTAACCGACGATTACGAGGTGCTGGTGGTTGAAAACGGCAGCACCGATTATACGGTCGAGGTGCTCGAAGATTTGGCGCGGCAGTACGATCATTTCCGCTTTCTGGCGCATCGCGAAGCGCTGGGCTATGGCGGCGCGCTGCGAATCGGCTTCGCGGAATGCCGCAAGGATCTGATCTTTTACACCGATGGCGATGCGCAGTACGACCCGCACGAGATTAAGCAGTTGCTGCCGGCCATGGTCGATGGCATAGATGTGGTCAACGGCTGGAAGATCGAGCGGCACGACCCGCTGCATCGGATTATTATCGGGCGGCTGTATCATCATTTTGTGAAATTTATATTCGGCTTCAAGCTGCGCGATGTGGATTGCGATTTTCGGCTGATCCGGCGCGCGGCGCTTGATGTGATCGATCTGGAATCGCCCGATGGCACGATCTGTTTGGAGCTGGTCAAGAAGCTGCAAGACGCGGGCTTCAAGTTCGCTGAGGTGCCGGTGCATCACTACCACCGCACCTATGGCAAAAGCCAATTCTTCAATTTCCGACGGCTCAGCCGCGTACTGCCGCATGTGATCTGGCTGTGGTGGAAGCTGGTGGTTCGGCGCGAGCATATTCGGCAGATCGCAGCGCGGCGGCGGGAGCTACCTGACAAGATGACCAGATGACGTGTTCATTCATCTTGTCATCTGGTCATTAATGTAGAAGTACATATGACGAATTACGATAACGCTTTCCACGACGCGCGCGTGCTGATCACCGGCGGGCTGGGCTTCATCGGCTCGATGCTGGCGCGGCGGCTGGTCGAGCTAGGCGCGCATGTTACGCTGGTGGATTCGCTGATCCCGATCTATGGCGGCAATTTGCGGAATGTCGCCGGTATTGAGGATCGCGTCAAGATCAATATCGCCGATGTGCGCGATGAGTACTCGATGGATTATCTCGTGCAGGGGCAGGATTTCCTGTTTAACCTGGCTGGGCAAACCTCGCACCTCGATTCGATGCGCGATCCGTACACTGATCTGGATATCAACTGCCGGGCGCAGCTTTCGATTTTAGAAGCCTGCCGCAAGCACAATCCTGGCCTCAAATTAGTCTATGCCTCGACGCGCCAGATCTATGGCAAGCCGGATTATCTGCCGGTGGACGAGCGCCATCCGCTGCACCCGGTCGATGTCAATGGCATCAACAAGATGGCTGGCGAGTGGTACCATATTTTGTACAATAATGTGTATGGAATTCGCGCCTGCGCACTGCGATTGACCAATACCTACGGCCCCGGCATGCGCGTGAAAGACACCCGCCAGACCTTTCTTGGCATCTGGATTAAGCAGATGATCGACGACCAGCCGATTCAGATCTGGGGCGACGGTATGCAGATTCGCGATTTCAACTATGTCGATGATGTCGTCGATGCGCTGCTGCTTTCGGCGGCTGAAGCGGGCGCGAATGGGCAGATCTTCAACCTTGGCAGCGATGAGACAATCAATTTTCGCGATCTGGCCGCGCTCATGATCGAGATCGCTGGTACGGGAAAGTACGAACTCAAGCCATTCCCGCCTGAGCGCAAGGCGATTGATATTGGCGATTACTACGCCGATTACCGGCTGATTCAAGGTCGGCTGGGCTGGCGTCCGAAGGTGGCGCTGCGCGAGGGGCTGCGGCGCACGCTGGCGTTCTATCGCGCGGAGCGTGAGCACTATTGGTAGAGCGGAGAATTCAGGAGTCAGGAGCCAGAATACGGGAGCGAGAATACAGAAGTCAGGAGTCAGGAGTCAGAATACATAGCCACGCAAGCCTTGTATTCATCGTTCGGTGTTCTTCTGGCTCCTGGCTCCTGACTCCTGACTCCTAGAGGTTATCATGACAAACATTCCCTTCGGCGACCTCAAGCGCCAGTATGAATCGATCAAGGCCGAGCTGGACGAGGCTGCGGCGCGTGTGCTGGCGAGCGGCTGGTACATTCTCGGGCCGGAGGTGCGCGCGTTCGAGGCTGAGTTTGCGGCCTACTGTGGCGTCGGCCATGCGATTGGCGTGGGCAACGGCACCGAGGCGCTGTACTTGGCGCTGGCTGCGCTCGGCGTCGGCGCGGGCGATCAGGTGATTAGCGTGGCGAATGCGGCTGATTACGAGCCGCTGACGATTCTCCAGGCTGGCGCGCGCCCAGTATTCGTGGATGTGGATGAGCGTACATTCACGATTGAGCCGGAGCTGCTGGAGGCCGCGATCACGCCGCGCACCAAGGCGATCATGCCAGTGCATCTGTACGGGCGCATGGCCGATATGAGCGCGATTATGGCGGTGGCTGCGCGTCATGGCTTGCCGGTGATCGAGGATTGCGCCCAGGCGCATGGCGCGCAGCTGGGCAATCAAATTGCTGGCAGCATTGGCGTGTGCGGCTGCTTCAGCTTCTACCCCAGCAAGAATCTCGGCGCGCTCGGCGATGGCGGCATGATCACGACTAACGACGCGGAGCTGGCTGCCAAGCTGCGTCGGCTACGCATGTACGGTTGGGAAAAGCGCTATCACACCGTCGATTCGGGCGGCATCAACTCACGGCTGGATGAGCTTCAAGCGGCGTTCTTGCGGGTTAAGCTGCGCCATTTGGATGATTGGAATGCGGCGCGTCGGCGAATCGCGCAGCGCTACAACGAGCTGCTGGCCGACACGGGCCTGCTACTGCCCGAGCTGTCCGCCGATTCTAGTCATGTATTCCATCTGTATGTCATTCAGACGCCGCAGCGCGACCGCTTGCAGGCGGCGCTTCAGCAGCGCGGCGTCGAGACTGCGATTCACTACCCGCTGCCAGCGCATCTCCAGCCGGTTTATCGGGGGTTGGCGGAATTAGGCAGTCTGCCGGTCACTGAGCGACACGCCGACACCGTCCTTTCGCTGCCGATCTATCCCGAGCTGACCGATGACGAAGTTGATGCGGTGGCGGCGGCGGTGCGCGAGGCGCTGGTATGAGTAAACTGGTATGAGTAAAGCGGTTGAACGGAGGACGGAGGACGAAGGCCAGAAGACGAAGGACAGAGAACGAAGTGCAGCTTTCGTCCTCCGCCCTCCGTCCTCCATCCTGAAGTGGCGCGCCGACGCACTGCTTGCGCTGGCGGCTGGGCTGCTGGCGGTGCTGTTGCTGGCGCTGGGCTATGCGCGCGCGTGGCCGCTGGCGATCGATATTGGGACGCGCGACAATCGCTTTATCACTGGCTTCAACGCCAGCGAGGATTTTGGCGGGCGGCTGGTGCGCTGGACAAGCGGCGATGCGACTATCGCGCTGCCACGCCCGCCCGATGGACAACCTGCACTGGTGAGCGTCACGCTGCTCAACAGTCGTCCGCAGGGCCGCCCCGACCCGCACGTCACACTCAGCGCCGATGGTCGTCCGCTGGCGGTGTTCGATGTGCGCCGCACGCGTGGCAGCTCCGGTATTCAGACCTATCGCGTACTGCTGCCCGGCAGCGTCAAGCTCGATTGGGCCACGCGCATTCGGCTTCAAAGCGACACGATCACGTTGCCGAATGACCCGCGCCCGCTGGGTGTGGTGGTCGATCATGTCGCGCTGACACCGCTCGACGGCGGGCTGCGACTGCCATCGCTGTGGCTGCTGGGCTGGGGCATGTTGCTGGGCGGGCTGAGCTATGGCTTTGCGCGCAGCATCGGGCTGGGCCGCGCGCTGGCGTGGGCTATAGCGGTGCTATTGGCGGCGCTGCTGGCGATTGGCGTGGCGCTGCGGCCACTGGAAACGCTGCCGTTCGTCCAGCGCGTGGCGCTGCTGCCGGCTGTGGGCGGCCTGGGCATCTGGCTGGCGCGGCTGCTGACGCCGCCGATCCTGAGACAGGGCGAAGGGGAGACAGGGCGAAGGGGAGATAGCTCTAACACGAATCTCCTTGTCTCCTTGTCTCCTTATCTTGGCCGAAGGCAGTGGTCGGTTCGCGGTGCTGACCTCCCGATCTACCTGGCGGCGCTGTGGTGGATGGGGCCGCTGTGGCAGTGGGTGGAAACCGCCGATGGCGCGCTGAACGTCACGCCTGCGCCCACGACCAGCTGGATCGGCGGCGCGCTGGCGCTGGGATTGCTGGCGCTGGCGGGCTGGTACGCGCTGCGTGGCCGCAGACTGCCGCAGGAGCAGCGCGCTAGCACGCTCAGGCGCGTCGCGCTGGCGCTGTTTGTGGTTGCGGCGCTGGCGCATCTGGCCTACATGATCTGGTTCGCGTTCCAGCGCCAAGGGCCGGATTTCTGGATTCTGTTCAAGGGCGCGCGCGATTGGGCGCGTGGCGGCTCGCTCTACGACCTTGATGCGATTATCGAGAATCATTTCGGCCATGTCTTCAAAGTGCCGCCGTTTTATGGCATGTTGTTCCTGCCGTTCGTGTTCCAGGATGGTGAGCGCATCCTGTTCTTTCACCGCATCATCAACGTGATTCTGTTCAGTACAACCGCGCTGGTCTGGTTTCGCATGTGGAATGTGCGCGTCTTCTCGGCTGCTGGCGCGGGGGCGTTGATACTGCTGAACTTCCGACCGATGGCCGACACGATTGCATTCGGGCAGATCGATCTGGCGTTGCTGCTGGCGCTAACACTGGCGATCTGGGCGTTGCGCACCAATCACGATCTGCTGGCGGGCGCGCTGGTAGCGCTCGGCACATTGTTCAAGGTCTACCCGCTGCTGCTGCTGGCATTCTTTGTCGTCAAGCGGCGCTGGTGGGCGCTGGCTGGCTTCGGGCTGGGCATGCTGGTGCTGAATGGGCTTTCGATTGCCGTGATTGGCTGGGAGATGCACCGCGTGTATCTGTTCGAGGTGCTGCCGCGGATTGGCGGCACCACTAGCTGGGTCGAAAATCAGACCATCTCGGGCTTTCTGGCGCGGCTGGTTCTACCGCCGAGTGATTCGTCAATCTTCCACAACCGGCCGATTGAGCTGCTTGGCCTGGCGCTTGGCGCTGCCGTCGGCCTGCTAGCGTGCATCCTGGCGCTGCGACCGGCGCGCGCAACCAGCACAAGCTTCGCGTTGCAATACGGCGCGTTTGCGCTGGTGATGGTGCTGACGGTTCCCGCCGCCTGGATGCACTACGAGACGCTGCTGTTCCTGCCCTTTGCGGCGCTGCTGCTGCATGCGCGTGATCGCGAGATCGGCCTGGCCCGCGTGGCGCTGCTGGCGATCAGCTTTGCGCTGGCTGGCTACGGCAATCAGTGGAGCTATTTCGATGGCACAGTGCTGGGCGTCCTGACGGTGGCGGGCGTCTCGTACAAATTCTACGGCATGCTGCTGCTGGGCGGCGTGCTGGCTGCAACATTGCTAGAAAGCTGGGTACCTTCCTGGCGCGATCTGGCGCAATTCATACCTGGGCGGCGCCAGCTGCCCGGCGCAGCGCAATCGGCGTAGCGCAGGAGC
>Ga0123337_10005784_pt1 | contig 12022 bp, 11 predicted proteins | sample frozenSSSSmetaG_FD_89792 | JGI IMG/M metagenome (GOLD analysis project Ga0123337, IMG submission 89792) | Glacier valley bacterial and archeal communities from Borup Fiord, Nunavut, Canada, to study Microbial Dark Matter (Phase II) -... | ecosystem: Environmental > Aquatic > Freshwater > Ice >...
AATCAGGGGGAAATATAACACCTCAATCAGAGATACTGTTCAACAGAAGATTCTATGATTTCGATCAAATCGGGATCCATCAATTGATAATCATCGGGAATATCTAAGATATAAATAGTTTTGCCTTGCAACTCATCAAAAAACTTTTCCTGTATCCTTTGTTTATGTTTTTTTTCCATTACAAAAATCAAGTCGGCCCATTCTATGTGTTTGGCATTGATTCTTGTGCGTGCAGATAGCTCGGTTCCGGCTGATTTTGCAAAGATGCCATTTCTGTTTTTGTAAATGGCTTCAGCGGTGGGGCTACGCCATTGGTTTCTGCTGCAGACAAATAAGAGGTTCATTTATAAATTTTTAGTATGGATTGAGGACCTTGAAATGTTTTTCCTGTACGCATAACTGTAAGCAAACCATTGCGATATGCCCAGCTGTTTTTTTTATCGCTGAAGATGTAAATGCCGGCAGATGGATAATTCTCCTCATTCAAACTGTCATAATGAAAACTGGGAGCATCAGCGCCGATGAGTATTTCCCTGCCATTATAGACAGTATGTGAATCCTTGCCAAAGAAAACATCACCACAAGCATTGATGATTAAAAAGGATTCGGGATTGGTGTTTTTAATCACTTTACCCATGAAATATACATGATACCTGTCTACACCATAAGTCCCACCTTTAAATTGGAATGTACTGACATCAGCACCGGTCATATAGTCGCTACAATAACAACAACCCCAGTTTTCGCCATCAACACAGGTTTGTTGAAGCGGGTAATAGACATGTTGTTTGTCTTTGGCATAACCTGATTCACCCATCACCAAAAAACTTGCTGTATCTATATTTTTCATTGGATATTCGTTATACATTACCTCTCCACAATAGATTTTTGAATGGCGTTTAAAGTACATTCCGATTTTCCCTTTTTCAACTAATCCAGTCCACTGATGATTCTGATATTTTTGTTCACTGATATCCCAGTATTTTGAAGCGTCTGGTTTTGGATGCTGACAAGCCATACTCGCTAACATTATCAGAACAAAAGTTGCAACTATTAGTGTCTTAAAAGGTTTCATGGAATATTTACAAACATATAAAAAAAATACAAAATTTTAGTGAATTTACATGATTGAATTCAAGGATGAGGCAAAAGCATTTTGACTGATGGATTCCGCCCCGGACAGCAGTGGCAGCCTCCGGGTAAGACGCGTTGCACTTGTTTGTGCGGGGCGGCAAGCGGCAGTAAGCCCGGCCCGCACAAAGGCTCTGCAAGTGCGCGCAGGCTGACCCGGAGCTAAAGCGGATGGCCGGAAATGGCGGCCGAAAAGCAGAAATCAAGTCGTCGACAAGGATGGTCAAAAACACGATTATTTAACATAGATTCCTGCAAAAAAAAGCGTACTTTTGCACGTTTACATGTTAACGTTAAATGAACTCGCATTCGACTTTGGTGGTCGTTATTTATACAAGGATGTCAACTGGCAGATAAAACCAGGGGAGAGGATAGGATTGGTAGGCCAGAACGGCACAGGCAAATCTACACTTTTGCGCATTATGACCGGAGAATATCAGCCTACAGAAGGCGGTATTTCCAAAGCCAAGGATTGTTCCATCGGTTTCCTGAATCAGGATTTGCTCAGTTTTGAGAGTGATGAAAGTATCTATCACGTCGCTTTACAGGCTTTTGAACGCGCTCTGCTGCTTCAGACAGAAATAGATGCCATTATGGAGCGTCTGGAATTTGACCATTCCGATGAAATTCTGAACCTTTTAGGCAATAAACAGGAGGAGTTTGAAGCGGTAGATGGTTATAATATTCAATTTAAGACAGAAGAGATTCTGGAAGGGCTCGGTTTTAAAACAGCCGATCTTCAGCGTCCTTTATCGGAATTCAGTGGAGGATGGCGTATGCGTGTGATGCTGGCCAAACTACTATTGCAAAACCCGAAACTGCTTTTATTGGATGAGCCTACGAATCACCTGGATTTACCTTCTATCGAATGGATTGAAGAATACCTACAGTCATTTGAAGGTTGTGTGATTATCGTTTCGCACGACAGGTATTTCCTTGACCGTATGGTGACTAAGACAGTGGAAGTGGCCAATAAAAAGGTGTATCAATACGCAGGTAATTACTCTAAATATCTTGAATTAAAGGTGGAAAGGGATGAATTGCAGCAGCGCGCTTTTGATAATCAGCAACAGTTTATTAAACAACAGGAGAAACTGATTGACAGGTTTAAGGCCAAGGCCAGTAAAGCTACCATGGCTCAGAGTCGTGTGAAAATGCTGGAAAAGATAGACAGGATTGAAGAGGTGCAGAATGACGAATCGGTGATGAACCTCAGATTTAAGGTGAGGACACAACCGGGCAAAGTGATTACGACCCTGAAACATATTGATAAACATTATAACGAGCAAGTGATTTTTGAAGATGCCAATGCGCAAATTATGCGTGGGGACAAGATTGCTCTGATTGGTGCCAATGGAAAAGGTAAATCTACGCTCTTAAGAATTATCGATAAGAGTGAATCGATAGATGCCGGAGAAGTGGAATACGGTTATAATATTGAAAAAACATTTTATGCCCAGCACCAGTTGGAATCACTGAATGTGAACAACAGTTTGCTGGAAGAACTTTCCGGCATGGGTTCGCCTAAACTTGAAAATGAGCTGCGTTCCATTTTGGGATGTTTCCTGTTTTCAGGAGATGACGTGTTTAAGAAAATCAAGGTGTTGAGCGGAGGCGAAAAAGCCCGTGTAGCCTTGGCGAAAGCACTGGTGAACGAAGCTAATTTCCTGCTTTTGGATGAGCCGACGAATCACCTGGATATTCAAAGTATGAACATTTTGATTCAAGCTTTGCAGCAATTTGAGGGCACATTTATCACGGTCTCTCACGACAGGTTTTTTATCTCTCAGATAGCGAATAAAATATGGTGGATAGAAGACGATCAGATTAAGGAGTATCTCGGTACGTATGATGAATGGAAGTATTTTATGCAGCAGCGTGAAAAAACCAATAATGCGCAGGAAAAAAAGAACACAGTGGTAAAACCTGCGCAGAAACTTGCTGAACCTGTTATCAATACCGGGGCGAATGACAAGCAAAAAAAGCAGTTGCAAAAACAGCTTGACGACATTGAACGCTCACTTAATGAACTTAAAAACAAAAAGACTGAGATAGAAACGCATATTTCAAGTGAGTCGGCCACCGACAGAATTGGCACACTTTCTGAACAGTATAAACAAATTGAAAATTCAATTGTAAGTAAAAATAAAGAGTTTGAAGCAATATTTGAACAATTATTAAGTTTATAAGCCGTTAAAATGTCTGTAAAACCATTCTGTTTGCCTATGAAGTATAAAAAATTATTGTATGTTTTTCTGATTTCCATTCCCTGTTTTTCGTTTGCTGCGTATTTGCCTATGCAGTATGTCAATACCGCCTATGAAAGCAGTATCAAAACGGCAATTTTAACCCAGGCCGGCAGTTATGAAAGATTCCCGGCGATAGACCTTAACAGTATGCAACAGTTAAATCTACAGTTTGATGAGCTGATGCCTGAAAATGACAATTACCAGTTTACATTTATACATTGCACACACGACTGGCAGCCTTCTAATCTGAAACCAAACGAATATATCAAAGGTAATTTTTTTGAAAATGTGACGGATTATTTATTTTCTACCACCACCTATCAGGTGTATACACACTACAATATCAATTTTCCTTCTAATGATATGAAGCCTAAACTTTCCGGAAACTATATCCTGAAAATTTATCGCAATTATGATGAAAATGACTTAATACTTACCAGGCGTTTTATGGTGGTTGAAGATAAATTTGTGCTTTCAGCCTCCGCTAAAATTGCGACCAATCCAAATGTCAGGTTCAATTCACAGGAGATAGATTTTTCTGTCAATATGGGTGATAATGTGGTGCCGAATCCTATGATAGACTTGAAAGCTACTATTATGCAGAACCTGAGATGGGACAATGCCATCTTTAATTTGAAACCGAGGTTTATCAATGGTAAATTATTGGATTATAATTATGAAACCGGCAATTTGTTCACTGGAGGAAATGAATTCAGGTACTTTGATATCAGGAGTCTGAGGTTTCTGAGTTATAATGTGAGAAGGAAATATATGGAAGGCAATCTTAAGAATGCTGTTTTGTATGCCGACGCGACAAAAATGAACCTGCCTTATTTACAAACTATTGATTTTAATGGAAAAATAGTGGTGGATAACAGAGACGGGGGAGTAAAAGGGGAGATAGAAGGGGATTATGCAGCTGTTCATTTTTCATTTATCAGCGATAAGCTGGCCAAGGATGTGTATGTTTTTGGGGAATTAACGGATTGGCAGATTAAGGATGAATATAAGATGGAATGGAATGAAAAGTCAGGTCAGTATGAAAAAACCCTGATGTTAAAACAAGCGTATTACAACTATTATTACGTGACTCCGGATGCCAATAAGCTGGCAGACCTTCAATACACCGAAGGCAATCACAGCAATACGGAGAACGATTATTACGTGATGATTTACAATAAAAACCCGTTTATGCAATACGATGAGCTTTTGGGCACTGTACATTGCAATTCGATGAAACGGTAATGATGACCATAAAACTATGAATAACGATAAAATAAAGATTCTCTGGGCCGACGATGAAATCGATCTGCTGAAACCCCATATTTTGTTCCTTGAACAAAAAGGGTATGAAATGATTACCGTCAATAATGGCAATACAGCGATAGCAAGGGCGATCAGTGAAAAACCGGATTTGGTTTTTTTGGATGAAAATATGCCCGGAATTAGTGGATTAGAGACTCTGAAGCAGATAAAAGCGATAGACCCGGATATCCGCGTGGTAATGATTACCAAAAGTGAGGAAGAATATATTATGGACGATGCTATTGGTTCTCAGATTGCCGACTATCTGATAAAACCGGTGAATCCAAACCAGATTCTTCATTCCATCAAGAAAATACTGGACAAAAGCAGATTGGTAACAGAAAAGACCAACCAGAATTACCAGATAGATTTCAGGAATATCAGTAATATGCTGATGGATAATCTGAGTCTGGATGAGTGGAAAGACGTATACAATAAATTGATATTCTGGGAACTGGAGCTGGGCAAAAGCACGGATAAAAGTATGAATGAAGTGTATGAGAACCAGAAAAAGGAAGCGAATCACAATTTTAGTAAGTTTATCTCCAAGAACTATATCAATTACCTTCAACCTACCGGGGATAATGGTCCGGTAATGAGCCACAACCTTTTCAGGCGAAAAGTAAAACAACATATTACCGAAACAGTTCCTACCTTTTTTGTTTTAATTGATAATTTGCGATTAGATCAGTGGAGAACAATAGCACCAATCATCAAGGAAAAATTCAGAATTGAAGAGGAAGACCAGTACCTTACGATTTTACCCACCACCACACAATATTGCAGAAATGCAATTTTCAGCGGATTACTGCCGAGTGAGATTGAAAAAAGATTTCCTGATAAATGGAGCAATGATGAGGATGAGGGTGGAAAAAACAATTTTGAGGAGGACTTTTTCAAAGACATGTTATCACGTTTGAGGATTACCGGAAAAAACAGCTATACCAAAGTCACCAATCTGGATGCGGGGAAAAATATGGTAGACCGTATTCCCAACATGTTTCAGAATGCCATCAATGTGATTGTCTATAATTTTGTGGATGCCTTCAGTCATGCGCGCACAGATGTGAGTATCATCAGAGAATTGGCAGAGGATGAGGCAGCATACCGTTCAGTTACTGAGAGTTGGTTTAAACACTCGCCGCTTTGGGAGGCATTGCAATTGATCTCGGAGAAAAAATGCAAGGTGATTATTACCACCGACCACGGTTCTGTAAGAGTCAATAAGCCGGTTAAAATTGTGGGAGACAAGAATACCAATACCAACCTGCGTTATAAACAGGGTAAGAATCTGAGTTATGATCCCAAGAATGTGTTTGAGATCAAAAAGCCGGAATTGGCATTTCTGCCGAAGGTAAATGTGAGTCAGACCTATGTGGTGTGCAAGGAAGACGATTTTTTTGCCTATCCGAACAACTATAATTATTATGTCAATTATTATACAAATACCTTTCAGCATGGCGGTATTTCGCTTGAAGAAATGATGGTACCGTATATTATGATGGAATCGAGGTAAAAAAAATCGAAATATTTTTGATTTATATGTATTTAATCTTATCTTTGCAGCCTTAAAAACAAAAAAATCATGGCTGTTACTAGGTTAAAAAGAAAAGACAGGAGAAATAAAGAGTTCACGCGTGTAAGGAAAACAAACCTGAAAAACGTCAACCAAATGGTATATATCCAATCTCCATATAAAGGCATCTCCGGAATCGTATTGGAAGATCAGGTAAGCGCCTAAGGAGTTTAAAAATATTGAGAGCCCTGCGGTACACCGCAGGGTTTTTTTGTGACTTAAAATGTCTATAGACCCATAGAGCATGTGAGTTGGAATGAACTTGCCACATCCATTCAAAATTCACTTTTAATATATCGATTTAAAAATTACATTTGCAAAAATAAAATAACACTCAAAACCATGCAAAAAATTAAAGTAGCCAATCCTGTTGTGGAATTAGACGGCGATGAAATGACCCGTATTATCTGGAAGTTTATTAAAGATAAGTTGATATTGCCTTACCTGGATTTGGATATTAAATATTATGACCTTGGTATGGAATACCGCGATGAAACCAATGATCAGGTGACTATCGATGCAGCAGAAGCGATCAAAAAATACAGTGTAGGAATCAAATGTGCGACCATCACTCCTGACGAAGCCAGGGTAAAAGAGTTTAACCTGAAACAAATGTGGAAATCACCAAACGGAACCATCAGGAATATATTGGATGGAACAGTATTCCGTGAGCCTATTGTATGCAGCAATGTGCCGCGTCTGGTGCCTAACTGGACTGCACCTATCTGTATTGGCCGTCATGCTTTTGGTGACCAATACCGCGCAACGGATTTTGTGACTAAAGGTAAAGGCAAACTGACCATCACTTTTACACCTGAAGAGGGTGGAGAAACCCAGTCATATGAGGTATATAACTTTAAGGGAGACGGTGTGGCTCTGGCTATGTATAATACAGACGAATCCATCAAAGGATTTGCCCACTCTTGTTTTAATACAGCATTGCAAAAAGGATGGCCTTTATACCTGTCAACTAAAAATACCATCCTGAAAAAATATGATGGACGTTTTAAAGATATTTTTGAAGAGATTTATCAGGCTGACTATAAATCTAAATTTGAAGCGGCAGGTATTGTTTATGAGCATCGCTTGATTGATGATATGGTGGCTTCTGCTCTTAAATGGCATGGTAACTTTGTATGGGCATGTAAAAACTATGACGGCGATGTGCAGTCAGATACAGTTGCTCAGGGTTTTGGTTCATTGGGATTAATGACCTCAACGCTGGTTACACCGGATGGCAAAACAATGGAGGCGGAAGCAGCACACGGCACAGTAACCCGTCACTTCCGCGATCACCAAGCTGGTAAACCAACCTCTACCAATCCTATTGCCTCTATTTTTGCATGGACCAGGGGACTGGAGTTCAGAGGTAAACTGGACGGTAACCAAGACTTGATCAACTTCTGTCATACTTTAGAAAAAATCTGCGTAGATACGGTAGAAAGCGGCAAAATGACAAAGGATTTAGCGGTGTGTATACATGGCAACAAAGTGACACATGGCGAACATTATCTGTATACCGAAGAATTCCTGGATGAACTGGATAAAGGTTTAAAAGCGAGTTTCGGTCAGACGGCATAACACTTAAAAACAACTTATGGCAACGCCAAAACAATTGAGATTGTTTTGGCGTTTTTTTATGATTGGAGTATTTGAATTATAAGGAACCCAATATCAAATATGGTTCGTTTATGCAATATTTGAAGTCATCTTGAGTTAAGTCTATCAAAGTTAAACTTGATGAAATTAGTTTATACCATGCTTTTTTTTCTTACAATATCGGGATTAAATTCTCAAGAAGTGAGAAGACCCTTGGCCTTATTGGATTCCATTCCTAAAAAGGACTATTATTGTATTGCCGAATCTAAACGAGCTCTGCAGGATATAAAAAATGGACAATTTGTGTTTTGCATTATGCCATTTTATTCAAGACATTTTACTGAAACGAGCTATGTGCAAGAGTTAAATAAGGCATGCGAACAAAACCAACTCAAACTCAGTGTTTTTAGTTTACCTAAAGCGATGATTGTAGGATCTAATCCATTCTGCTATTGCCATACTATGGACGCACAAATTCAGAAAAAAATGGGTGTGGGAATCAAGGAGAAGGTCATACACGAAGCCGATAGTCTATTTCATCTTAAGCATATGGATGATACATTTTCGTCCTATTTCTGCGATTTCGGCATTTGGGTAAATAAAACAGATCATTTTGAATCTGATACATTATTTACTGATATTTTAAGTTTAACACCCTATCCGCATTACAAAGATACTTTGTGGCCATCCATGACCTTAAGAATATTTATCGATAAAAAGCATAAGGCGTACCGATGGGATATGCAATTATTCATTTTTCTAAACAAGGAAAATTTGATGCTTAGAGAGCAATTGTTGACACTGGCGATTACCGAAGCCAAACGTCGGGAATGGCAATCAGGCATGATGGCAGGAAAGCTTGTAAACTCCTATGTGGATGTAAGATATTATTTTTATCCCGGGTGGAAAAACACTAATGATTGAGTATATAGTCAGGCCGCCTAAATCTTACCCACTTTCAAATACATAATCCCATTCAATATGTTTTGGGGAATATCTGTTGGCAGACTTTCTATGACGCTGTGTTTTGTCAAGTGCTCGGAGGATTCAAATGTCATCTTTTCTGTCAGCACTTGTTTGACTTCAAGACCATATGGGTTCAAAAGTGCATTAAAATCCAACACCAACTGGGAATGCAACAAAAATGTATCCACCTGTTGATTCACCTTTTTGTTCTTATCTCCATAGGTTTTAAGATAAGCTTTTGTAATGGTAATCGCAAGGTCGCCAGTTTCTATCAATTCGCCTACACCAATTGTTTTCAGTGAATCCAGATTAAAATCCTTATCTGCCTCAGCAACGATACTTTTAAGTTCATTCATTTCGAGTCTGTAGGATAAAGCGGGAACAAACTTGGAAACAAAAAACAGTGAATTATCAGCTTTCCATTGTGAAAAATGGCATTTAAAAAGGGAAGGGTTTGCGCCCAGCATCACAGAATATGAGTATGCTTTTTTGATGTGCTCAGCCCCGGGAATTGTCAGCGTCACATCTTGTTTGCCAACCAATGCCGTCGCATTTACGGCTTGATCAGGAACCGCTGGACTTTCAGCGTTTACCTGCGTCCCTGCACTTTCTGCCGTGTGATCTTCATTGGAAACTGTATTGTTTTTGCATGCCAATAACGCAGATGTCAATAAGAGTGCAAAAAGATATTTCATGATGTTTAGTCAATAATCGTTTGCTCCCTGTCTGGGCCTACAGAGATAATCCGGATAGGCATCTCGAGTTCCTTTTCAAGGAAAGCAATATAAGTATTAAAATTAGCCGGTAATTCTGACTTTTTCCTGCAGGCGGTAAGATCTTCACTCCAACCTTTAAAACTCTGGTAAATAGGTTCAACCTCTTCATGGCACAAATCATAAGGCACCTGGGTGGTGATAACGCCGTTAACCCTGTAAGCCGTGCATACTTTTACTTCCTCAAACTGACTCAACACATCGCTTTTCATCATGATGAGGTAATTCACACCGCTTAACATGATGGCGTATTTTAAGGCTACCAAGTCTAACCAGCCGCATCTTCTCGGTCTGCCGGTTGTGGCACCAAATTCATTGCCTTTCACACGCAACTCTTCTCCTATAGTTTCCAATAATTCAGTAGGGAAGGGTCCACTTCCAACACGGGTGCAATAAGCTTTAAAAATGCCGTAGACAGAACCAATATGTTGTGGAGCTATGCCCAGACCATTACAAACACCGCCGCTGATGGTATTGCTGGAGGTTACGTAGGGGTAACTTCCGAAATCAATATCCAGCATGCTGCCTTGTGCGCCTTCTGCCAGAATCTTATGGTCTTTTATTTTTGAATTTATCAGGTATTCAGTGTCCGAAAACTGGAATTGTTTCAGGTATTGGCAAGCTTCAAAAAACTCCTGCTCCAGCACCTGCATATCAAAGTCATTATAACCAAGGAATTCAATAAGTTTAAGGTGTTCTTCCCGGATGCCGGTATATTTTTTCTCAAAATCTTCTGAAAGAATATCGCCTATTCTCAGTCCGTTGCGACCAATTTTATCCCTGTAAGTGGGGCCTATACCGCGCAGTGTAGATCCAATTTTACCCTCACCTTTGGCGTGTTCACTTGCAGCATCCAGCAAACGGTGGGTCGGCAATATGATATGTGCTTTTCTTGAAAATATCAGATTGGCTTTTACATTTGCTCCCGCCAGTTCTACACGTTCTATTTCTGCTTTAATTCTCACGGGATCTACCACCACACCGTTGCCGATGATATTGGTACATTCAGGATGGAATATTCCCGAAGGAATAGTATTCAGTACATGGGTTTGTCCATTGAACTTAAGTGAGTGACCCGCATTCGGACCACCTTGAAAACGTGCTATAATTTGGTATTTTGGTGTCAGGAAATCTGCGATTTTACCTTTGCCTTCATCCCCCCATTGCAGTCCTAAAACAACATCAATTTTATTCATCTTTATTAATAACTTCTAAGTGGCAGCTTTTACATTTATTATGTTCATCTAACAGAGGGTTGGCATATAAATGAAGCGAATGGTGGTTCACTTCAAATCCAAGCATTTCACCCATGGTGTTTTTAATTTGTTGAATCCTCGGGTCGCAAAACTCCAGAACTTTGTTGCAATGCAGGCATATCAGGTGATCGTGCTGGCTAAAACCATAACTCTGCTCATACATCGCCATATTCTGACCAAACTGGTGGCGTTTTACCAATCCGCTGTCCAGCAATAAATCCAGCGTATTATAAACAGTGGCCCTGCTCACGCGATATTTCCTGTTTTTCATGTGAATAAACAGCGTGTCTACATCAAAATGTTCTTTATGGGTATAAATTTCGTCGAGTATGGCGTAACGCTCCGGAGTTTTTCTTTGTTTATTTTTCTCCAGATATGCCGTAAAGATTTTTCTGACCTCTAACTTTACTTTTTTAATTTTATCACTCGAGGCTTGCATAAAGCGCAAAGGTAAGTCAAAAAACGTTTTTGAAAGGTGCTTTTATCACAATCTTATTCACTTTTTAAATGTTTTTGTTTAGATAAATTTGGGCGCCATATCCGGCTGTCCGTTCTAGTCGTGAATTGCCTGTGGGCACTTGTCAAAGGCATTTGCAAGTGTTGGTCTTCCTCTGGTCGCCACCCCTGCAAAACAAGTGCGCACATGCATTTTCACGAGCTGCCACTGCCATCCGGGGCGCTTGAATTCCATGCATAAGGTTTTGTATGTTGTTGTTTTTAAGTGCCGATTTCAATCCTGAACACATTCATCGTAGGATGTTTTTGTTTGATATTATTAATCAGGTTGTCCAGATGTTTTGTACCTTCTACAAATACAGATATAGTGCCTTCAAAGGTACCGTCATGACTCTCAATGGTAATGGCTTTCATATTAACACCCATGTTCTTGCTGATAATATCCGCGAGACTACTCACAACACCCACATCATCTATCCCGATAATTTTGATGCCTGCAAGAAATTTGGTTTCATTTTTAACCTCAGTGTTTTTCCACTGTGCTTTGATAATCCTGTAACCATAATTACTCATCAAAGACACAGCATTCGGGCAGTTTGTCCGGTGTATTTTTACCCCTTCACCAATCGTGATAAAACCAAAGATATCATCGCCGGGTATTGGATTGCAGCACTTTGCCAGATTGTAAGGCAAATCATATTCTTCACCGAC
>Ga0123337_10005786_pt1 | contig 12021 bp, 6 predicted proteins | sample frozenSSSSmetaG_FD_89792 | JGI IMG/M metagenome (GOLD analysis project Ga0123337, IMG submission 89792) | Glacier valley bacterial and archeal communities from Borup Fiord, Nunavut, Canada, to study Microbial Dark Matter (Phase II) -... | ecosystem: Environmental > Aquatic > Freshwater > Ice >...
AACTCCTCCAATTGAATGACTCAGTCCTGCAGGCAGGCATGTACCGACAATCACTGGTTTCTCTTACAAAAACGAATATTGTCAAATAAAATATCTCTACACCAATCCCCGGTAAAAACAAATCACAAGTAGGCGTTATTCAATTGAGTGGCTTTGTTGTTTTATAATGTAGCCATACCCCATGTTGTTGGTATGCCCTGCCGCTGGCCCGCCCGACATACACAACGGCGAACAGTGGGCTTCGGGCTAACACCAACAACAGCAGAGAATTGTAGATAATGCAAGTGTAATTGTAAGCCATGGCTCTGCTAATTCGGATCCCAGCAGAACCCATTTTTCTGTAAGGTTGATCTAGAATAAACCATTTATTTTTACGAAGTGATTGTAAGTAGATGCATTCTCTAAGTCTAATAAACACAATTATTCTGAAAAGGCTCAAGTTGCGGCACTACAAATAATTAGTATTTGTGAAGACTGATTGCTACTAAGCTATAGAGCCAACCGCTCCTAAAACAAACCAGGTAAAATTGGACTATTTTACTTTGGGAGATGTGTTTTACTTTTTAATCATTCAGGCTTGGGGGTGGCAGAGGAACGCTGGGAACTTTGTTTACTCTGATTATTTTGATTTTTGGATTCGTAGTATCGGACATATCCTTTTCGAAGGAAAGCAATAATGACGGCACAGGTGGCGCCACTATACTAACATATCGGCTGTTAATAAATCCTGGATTCAGTAACATCCGGCACTGGAAAGCACACACAAAACCTATGCATCATTCCAGCGCCTAACATAATTTTTTTTCAGTTACCGCATCCATCTTTGAAGAATTGACCCTAAACAGTGCTTTTACAAATAAACCATGCAGCTACTGAATTGAAAGGTATTCACCCGTTGAAAAATCCGTCAACAAAATTTGGTGTAGTTTTTTTTGAAGCACCTTTAAATCATTTGGTTTGGTAAAGAAGAATATTGCTCCCAAATTTTTGGTCAGTTCTTTATCCCGAATATTATTAGATGTGCTTAAAATGCCCACCGGAATTTTTTTTAACTCATTTTCTTTTTTGATTTCAATAAGGAAATCATAGCCATTCATCACTGGCATATTCAGGTCGACAAATATTAAATCTGGTAAAGCAGTGCTTACTTTAAATTTATCCAACGCAATTTTTCCATTCATTGCTGTTTCACAATCTAAGGTTGGATTGATAGACTTCACTGCTTCTTTAAAAAAAAACTGGTCGTCTTCATCGTCATCAATTAAAAAAAGTTTCTTCATGTTGCTGGTAGGTAAATGGTGAATGTAGAACCGGTGCCGGGTATACTCGCTGCCTGAATAAATCCATTATGGGTAGTTACAATTTTTTTAACGATTGCCAGTCCTATACCTGTTCCTGAATACTCGTTCTTGCCATGCAGCCGTTGAAATATCTCAAAGATTTTAGGTGAATACGTTTGTTCAAAACCTATACCATTGTCTTTTATTTGTATGGCGTAATACCGTTCTTGATTTGCGGATTGGTTTTCAATTGTTTTTCCATCCACAAGGGAAGCACTAATTTCAATATGTGGTTTAATGTTGGGTTTGCTATATTTAATGGCATTATCGATGAGGTTTGTAAAGACTTGTATCAGTTGAACCTGTGATGCATTGATTGTTGGCAGGTTTTTGCATTCGATTGTAGCTTCTTTTTCAGTTATGATTAACTGCAGGTCGTCCATAGAAGTTGCTACAATCAGATTTAAATCGGATGGCTCAAAAACTATTGCGGTTGCAGATATCAGCGAAAAATCGAGCAGTGAAATAATCAGGTTTTGCATGCGTTCGCCTGCTGCAATGATACGGTTGAGGTAGTCTTTGGTTCGGTCTGAAAAATTCTCCTGTGCTATAATTTGCTTGCTGAATAGCTGGATTTTTCGAAGGGGCTCCTGCAAGTCGTGGCTGGCTATATAATTGAAGGAGCTTAGTTCAGCATTGGCATACTCAAGTTGTACATTTTTCTCAAGCAGTTCCCGCGTGCGTTCATTTACTTTATCTTCAAGCGCTTCGCTAAAACTTTTTTGTTCGGTAATATCTGTACTTGTTCCGATCCAGCGTTGAATGGTTCCATTGGCAGCTATTACGGGAAGAGCACGGGTTAAAAACCAGCGATATACGCCGTCGTGCCTGCGTAGGGGATAAGTTAGTTCAAACGCTTCGTTTTTTTTCCAGAGCGTTTCAATCATTGCTTCTACTTTTTTAAAATGGTCTGGGTGATGCACTTTTTTCCATCCTCCATGCTTCATATCTTCAGGCATAGTTCCTGTATAATCGTACCACTGCTGGTTAAAAAAGTAGAACAAACCATTCGCATCAGCAATCCATGCAAGGCTTTGAACACTGTCGGCAAAAATCCGAAATTGCTTTTCGCTTTCTTTTAGTTTTTCTTCAGCCAGTTGATGTTCCGTGATATCAATACTAATACCGGTGAGTGTTTCGGCTTCGCCTTTATCATCGTAATAATATTTTCCAACAGAACGTATGTGGTGGATGGTGTCATCGTCTGCACGAGCTATGCGGTACGTTACATCATAAACTGTTTGGTTCAATTTTGCTGCCTCGATTTGTTTGAATGCGTGTTCTTTATCCTCTGGTACAATAAGTTTATGCCAGTCCTCATAGTTCAGGCTGGTATTATCTTCGTGATAACCCCACATTTTTTTATGTAGGGCGCTCCACTCTAATTTTTGTGTTTGTAGTGTTAACGACCAGGTTGCTACGTTTGCAGAATCCGTTGCAAGCTTTAAATGTGAGGCCATTTTTTCTATTGCTTCTTCTGTTTTCTTTTTTTCTGTCACATCTCTTGAAACCGAAATGATTTGTTGCACCGGTTCACCAGGTTTTACTACCGGAGATACTATTACATCCCACCATTTGGGTGTGCCTTTGGCAGTGCGGCATAAGGCGGTAAATTGTGTCGTTTCTCCGGTGAATGCTTTATCTAAAGATGCTTTTACCATAGATTCGTTTTCACTGCCCCAAATGGTACTCCACTTTGTATTTTCAACAGTTGAAAAATCGTCTAACTCCATTTGGCAAAGCCCATTTAGGTTCATAAAATTTATACGACCTTCATTGTCTAAAACTTTTAAGCAATCGGGACTACTTTCTAAAATGGTGCGGTTGAAAAGTTCGCTTGTCTCAATCAATTTACGTGCGTTCACCGCCTCCGTTACATCGAGCACATGCGCTAACATTCTTTCGGTATTTCCAAGTTCATCTTTTAACGGCTGCAATACTAAATTAAGAAAGTATTTATCCTCAATTCCTTCCTCTTTAGACTTTAATGTTATTGGCATTTCATTATTGATGAATGCTTCTCCAGTTGAAAAAACATTGTTGAGTATTTCTATGTAGCCCTGCTGTTCTAATTCCGGAAAATGTTCCTGAACCGTTTTTCCAACTTCAATCTTTTTTCCAACAAATTTTTCATAAGTATCATTTGCAAATTCGTAAATATGGGTGTTTCCTTTTAAAATGGCGATACCCGCCGGAGCACTCATAAACGAATTGTAAAGAACTAATCGCTCACTCGCAAGACGGGCTTCACTTATTGTTAATTGCTTCGCCAGTCTGCTATCTGTTACATCTTCTATCGAGAGCAGAATTAATGGTTCTATACTTTTCTCGCTTTTCATTTTACTTGCATTCAATAGCAGGATTCTTTCATCCATAATCATTTCAAAATCTTCTATCCTGTTTTTTTGCGGAAGTATATTCTCCAGCAGAATGCGTAGCTCAACTATATCCCATCGTTCATTTTGTAATTCATAAAATAACTTTCCTTCGGTTTCGGTTTTGGTAATATCAAACTTCTTATAAAACGATTCGTTGGCAGATTTTATACAAAGGCTCCTATCCAAAACAACCAGCGGTTCTTTAATGGTGCTTACGATGGCTTCTGAATAATCACGGGCGGCATTCAGCAGGTGCTCCTTATCTATCAGCTCCTGGTTTACTATCGTAAGCTCCTCATTGCTTGATTGCAGTTCTTCTCCGGATGTTTCTAATTCCTCGTTCAGGCTTTGCAATTCTTCTATACTGCTTTGCAATTCTTCATTAGACGTTTGCAATTCTTCGATGGCTGCTTCCATCTCTTCTTTAATTGAAATGATATCTTCCCTTGCATGTGCCAGTTCATTTTCTAATTCTTTGTTGCGTTTTAATGACGAGCCTTTGCTTCCTTTCGTAGATATGAAATGATCTTCTTCTACTGGTAAATAAATTTTTGTAAATAAAATTAAGTAATGCAATTCAGCCGAATCAGTGAGCCGAAAAACTTCGATGGTGATGGTGGATGGTGAGCCTACAATTCCGCCTTCGTAGGATGGTGGTACAGGTATCCCTACTTTAATAACCGAATCCTTACTGGTTTTTACTTTGTGAATGGCATTTCGTAATTCAATTGCCAACTGTTCTTTTGCCATCTTTAATAGATTAAAGGAAGGCTTTCCCGCCGGGTTTTTTAAAAAGGGTTCTATATCTCCATGGATGTGTACTATATCAAGCGAAGCATTAATTACCACCGCTGCAGGGGCTCTTGAGAGGAGTATGGTATCTGCATCGTTTCTAAAATCAATTTGCGAACCTTCTTTTTTAGCCTCCGCATTTTGAGTGGTTAGGGTCTCTTCCCTGTGCCCGGAGGTAACTTGCATAAAACGGCCCTCACCGGGCAGCCGGGTATAAATTTTTTGCCGCTTTTCAAGACCTACAAACAACTCTGAAGCAGTGTTTACTGTTTCCGATTTGCCAAGCATCAGGGTGCCATTTTCTTTTAAGGCATAATGAAAAGTAGTCAGGGCTTTTTTCTGTAAAATAGGCTCCATGTAAATCAGCACATTTCGGCAACTGATCAAATCTAGTTTTGCAAACGGCGGGTCTTTCAGGAAATTATGCCTCGCAAACACGCACATGTCCCGTATAACTTTATTTACCTGGTACATACCTGCAGTTCTGGTAAAATATTTACTGAGCCGATTTTCCGATACCGGTTGCACATCTGCCAGCGTATATACACCTACCCGTGCTTTCCTAATGGCTAAATCGGAAAGATCTGAAGCAAATATTTGTACGGCACTTTTTCCCCCCGAAGGATGATACATTTTTTTTTCTATCAATTCGTGCAGGCAAATAGCAATGGAGTACACTTCCTCACCTGTTGCGCATCCTGCAATCCAAATGCGGATGGTATCTTCCGCTGTTTTGCTTTTAAGTAATAAAGGCAAAACCTTTTCGGTTAAAGTTTCAAATATTTTTGGATCCCTGAAGAAAGCGGTAACAGAAATGAGCATATCCTGAAACAATGCGGCCTGTGCATTTTTATCAATACGCAAAAATTTTAAATAATCTGCCAGGTTTCCTCTTTTGTGCATGGCCATTCGGCGCCCTACACGTCTACGAACGGTGCTTTGTTTATAATAAGAAAAATCAACGCCACTGTGCTGTAACAAAACCTGCAGTATTTGTTTATAGACAACCTCATCACTCTGCAACAGTAGTTCCTCTTCTTCATTGGTTTGAATGAGGGTTGAATCGTTGTTTATTTTCAAAAGTTGGGCAGGTATTTTTCCCGCAGGTAAAACAAAATCAACCACATTTGCATCAACTGCACTTTGCGGCATATCACCATAAGCTGCGGATTCGTCCTGAACAATTGTAGTGCCCCCATGTTCTTTAATTTTCTTTAATCCGGCCGTACCATCGGCTCCTGTTCCGGAAAGTATTACCCCTACGGCCATGCTCCCCCATACCACCGCAAGGGATGTGAAAAAAATATCAATCACCAAATTTGTTTTTATGTTTTCCCTCGGCGTAAGCTTAAGTACTCCGTCAACCGAAGTCAGAATTTTACCGGAAGGCATAACATAAATATGGTTGGGCAAAATTTTCACATCATCGGTGATTTCCTCAATCGGAATTTTAGTGACCCTTGAAAGTATTTCGGTCAGGTTGCTTTGGTGTGCCGGATTTAAATGTTGCACTACTACATAAGCCATTTCTGAATCTAGAGGGATGGCTTCAAGCAATTGCCTGAACGCATCAAGGCCACCGGCTGAGGCGCCAATACCTACAATGGGAAAGTTGTGTGCGGTCGAGGATAGTTTGGCTTTTTCTATGGTTTCTCTGGTTTCTTTTGCCATATATTCCTATTTTCCTCGCTATTTTGTAAGTGTAAAACGCTGTTGGGGTGATTGTTTTTGTCTTAACAAGGACAGATTTTTTTATTCACGATTACAGTGTAATGCTTAAAGGTAAACTTAATGGTAGCAATACAATCTTTTAGTTTAAACCATGAATAGTAACCTGCCGCAATAGTTGAAGTTTTTGCTTTTGAAATTTAGGTTTTCCTAAACCATGCCCTCCTTTATTTCCTGCGCTATCCAGATTATTTGCCAGTAGTGCAAGTGTTTCTTTGATTGGATTATTTGCTTAAAGTACCTCCGTATGTAGTTATGAAAAATACTGTTGACGTTGCCATTGTTGCAAGCCATTCACATTAAAACTGCTTTGCCGGTGAAGCTGGTTACTGGTAATAAAGCAAAGAAGGTTTCAAAGAACATACTACTGTTATATATACCATGTAGTCGTTATTGGTAATACCCCTAAAAGTAGATCATACAACGGTTTACAACCTGTCATTGCCATGCTACCACTTAACCGGTTTATTTTTTTTGATTGATTTTACGATTGTATGACTAATCAACGGTTTTTTAAAAAGTATTATTCGTGGCTGTTACATCAGCCATTGGGAAAATAGAATAACCCATGGGTAAAGTACTTTTTAGACTGTTGCTTAAACAACATAAAACCGGCAGGCGCAGGAATCTGTCCTGTGTCATTTTTGTTGTTAATCTTCAGACTTAATAAGTATTAAAATACCATTAACGCCGTTGTTTTTAATACTTACTATTTTATTTAGTTCAATGCAGTAATACCAATGCCGACAACGGATGGAGTTGCCTGACTGGCAGAACGCCTGGCGGATACCAATCACAGAAGCAACCATTAAACAAGGAAACCGGCAGCAACAACTAAAACGAAAGCTTTGTTTTACATTTTGTAACTGTAAACATGGTATGATTAAAATGATGTAGTTTATATTTACAAAAAATGCCCGTCAATAACCTAACAGTTGCAACTTCAAATTTTTTATGGATCGATATAATTAATCCAACCGAGGATGAGTTGAAAGAAATTAGTCACGAGTATCATCTTCATCATTATACTTTAAAAGACTGCCTTGAACCCGATCATTTACCAAAGCATGAAGATTTAGGTGATACACATTTTGTTATTACCCGAATTCTAAACGAAACCCAATCCACTAAAGCCCATACCATCCAGGAAATCAGTAGTAAGATTGCCATCTTCTACAATAACAACTTTATTATTACCATTCATCGTTTGCCTCAGGTGATTTTGGAAACCATAAAGATAAAATACCTGGAGTCCGGAAAAATTAAAAAGCCAAGTGAAGTCGTCACAAAAATAATTTGGTATGTGTTGCATTCTTATGATCAACCTGCAATACAACTATCCAACGAAGTTGATATTTATGAAACAAAAATATTTCAGAAATTACTAACCCCGGTAATGATGGAAGATTTATATTTTATAAAACGAAAGGCTTCTATTAGTAATAAGCTATTAATGCTTACCGGTGAAGTCATTAATACAGCCCGAACATCCGACAGTGATTTGGTGGCATTGCAGGATGCAAAGGATTTACATTTGAAATTGATCACCATGTTTGGCCAGATCAATGATGACGTAACCAATCTTTTAAACATCTATTTGTCGTTGTCTGCTCAAAAAACAAATGAAGTAGTAAAAATATTGACTATTTTCTCGGTGTTTTTTATGCCGCTCACCTTTATTGTCGGCATCTACGGGATGAATTTTGATTTTATGCCGGAATTAAGAGTAAAGTGGGCATACCCTGTAGTTTTGGGAATAATGGTTGTTATTTCATGTTTGATATTTCTTTGGTTTAAACGTAAAAAGTGGCTGTAGTTTAATTAATGTTTAAGCCAAAAGCCAATCCCAGCCATGACTTGCCCTGGTAAAGCCAAAACATTTTATTCGGATCCAATAACTGATCATACCCAAATGCTAATCCAATGGTGAAATTATTGATACCAATTATACCAGCAATACCTTTAGACCAAACCACACCGTCATATTCTACAGCAATTTGATTATTTGTTACTGAGGGATTCATCGTTGTGCCACCCAAACCAGTGAATATACCAACTGACAATCCATAATGCGTAGTTTGCCTGGCAAAGTTTTGAAAAGGCGTTTTTTTATACTGAAGCTGATAAATATCACTTCGGTAACCTACATACACAGCACCGTTTAAATTGGTATTAAACTGTCGTGAAAAATCATTTTGCACTGGCCTGTATTTAAAAGGGATGGTAAGAAAATCGATGTCGAAACTGGTTTGCTTGAAGACAACCGGTATCACAGAAAAATTAGAAGTTACTTGTGGAAATGTCTTCTTAAAATTGTTCAGGGTGTCGATGAACTTTGTTTGTTGATTAACCAAATGGACTGAAATGGTGTCATCATCATTGTTGACATAAAAAGTTCTTTTTGCCTGACCCGATAGCTTCACTTTATAGTGTCCATTTGATAGTTGATATTGTGCAGTTTCCTTACTTGTTCTGCAACTGCTGAAAATTACGAAACCTATAAAAACTGTCCAATATGCATTCTGTTTCATCGTATAAATAATTTGGCTTTAGCGTTTTGAATAATAATAAATATACGCACCTTTTCCAGACAGATTTGTTGATTGCATTACCCAGTGCAGCCATTCGATTTAAGTAGTTATCTTATTGATTTTCCACAGGCAGCAAACTCCTGCCCTGAGTCAGACTTGTTACTAGTCTGCAAACTTAATAAAAGTCGTAATAACTGTTACCCGTAATGCTTTAATTTAAATAATTGTTGTTTCATTTAATTTAATTTCATTGCAGTGCAGTGGTAGCAATGCCGACTCCGGACGGTGTCGATAAATACCGGGCCTGGTGCCTGCTGATTATTATTGCTGTACGTTTAGAAACAAAATTGGTGCTCGACGGGAGCCGGGCAGGTCTTCTGGAAAGTTTAAAGGATCGCTCTAATTAATATTTCACTGGCTACACAATTCCCATTCCCATAGCCAGAATAGTGAAAAATACCCAAATGTGATTTTTAAAAATGCCCCTGCTTATTTTATACAAACACATTCAGCTGGTAAAAAAGATACGACGATGATGAAGGATTACATGAAGGAGAAACAATGAAAAGTAGAATCTTCTTTTTTTTGTGCTTAACAATAGGGAATTTTACTGAATTGGAAATTCTTTACCGATCAAACTTCTTTCGTCGGCGATAACAGCTGCCGACGGCATCTGATTGTCTAGAAGTGGGTTTATAATAGTTATACCAACAACGCAGAGAAGTCCAGTTCTTCAATCATTGGCAAAAGTGTGAATCATATAATTTGTTTCTGAAATTGTGTAACCCTTTTTGTTCAAAAGACGGGAGTTTTGCATTACCTGTTTTACAAAAATAAATACGCAGTCAATGAAGCAAGTTAAAAAGCCCAGAACATCCAATATAAAATTTCCCAAAGCATTAACCGGCATTCAAGGCTTCGATGTTATTACGGATGGGGGCATTCCGAAAAACCGTCCTACTCTTTTATTGGGCAATACAGGGTGCGGTAAAACAATTTTCGCAGTGGAATTCCTTATAAGCGGAATAAGACTGTTTGATGAACCTGCTGTATTTATGTCGTTCGAAGAAAAAACAGAGGAGTTGATAATGAATGTAAACTCGTTGGGTTTTGACCTCAAGAAACATATTGCCGATAATAAAATATACCTCGAGCATGTTCAGATTAATAAAGGTGAAATTCATGAAGCGGGCAAGTATGATATTGAAGGTTTGTTTGTAAGGTTGGGGGCAGCTATAGATAAAGTAAAAGCCAAGCGGGTGGTACTCGATTCGTTAGACACACTTTTTTATGGTTACGATTACCAGGTGCTTCGTTCAGAATTTAAACGTCTGCTTACGTGGTTAAAGGATAAAAAAGTAACGGCAATCATAACAGGGGAAATAGGAAATATTTTTCTCACCCGCCACGGAGTAGAGGAATATGCAGCTGATTGTGTAATTGTATTGGATAATAGAATTACGAATCAAATTTCGACCAGGCGGTTAAGAATTGTTAAATACCGTGGTTCTCTTCACGGCAACAATGAATATCCTTTTGTAATTGAAGAAAAAGGAATTACAGTTTTGCCGGTAATCACGGATGCGTTAAATCAAAAATCAAGTTCGAAAAGAATTGTTTCAGGCAACATGCAATTAGATGAAATGCTTGGGAAGAAAGGATTCTATGTGGGGAGCAGCATACTTATATCAGGAACTGCCGGCACCGGAAAAACGAGTATTGCCACCACATTTGCGCTCAGCGTTTGCAAGGATAACAAACATTGCCTGTTTTGCGCTTTTGAAGAAGCGCCTAACCAGATAACAAGAAACATGCATTCCATCGGGATGAATATAGAACCCTTTGTTAAATCAGGCAAATTGAGTTTCTATTTTGCACGACCAACGTTGCAAAATCTTGAATTGCATTTTATCGCTATTAAGAAAATTATAAAGGAAATAAAACCTTCTGTAGTTATTCTTGACCCCATCACCAATTTGATGACTGAAGGCCCTAACAGCGATATCAGGAGTATGCTCACCCGGTTTGTTGATTATCTAAAAAGAGAGGAAATAACTGTAATGTTTACTGCAGCTATAACTGTTGGCTCCATCGAGCGAAATCCGAGCGATGAAGGAATATCATCCATGGTAGATACTTGGATAATGGTGCAGGATATTGAAGTGGAGGAGAAAAGACTTCGAAGTCTGTGTGTGATGAAATCGAGGGGCATGGAACATTCTCATTATGTAAGGGAGTTTGATATTTCAAATAAGGGAATTGTATTGTGCCCGATAATCAGGCACACCAATGGAACTTCAAAGGATTTGAAAAGAAGAACGAAGGAGAATGAAAATTTATCTACATCTAAAAAGGGAGAAGAGTTTAAAGAAAGCGCACGATAAATTTTATTAAATCATGAATAAAAAATTAAACGTAAAGCCGAAACCCGCAATAGCTAAAGTAAAAGCTGAAGCTACGGGAGGGGATAAATATATCCTTCGTTTATTTGTTACAGGCATTTTGCCCAATTCTGTTCGTGCAATTAGAAATATCAAAGCCATTTGTGAACTCAATTTAAAAGGCAGGTACGAATTGGATATCATTGATATTTACCAGCAACCCTCATTGGCTCTTAGCGAAGAAATAATTGCAATTCCTGTATTGATACGTAAATTTCCATTACCCGAGGAAAGGATAGTCGGAGATTTGTCAGACACTGAAAAGGTTCTCAAAGTACTTGACCTTGTTTAAGCCATTCTATTTTTTAAACAAATGCAAAAAAATAATTTAGAAGTTTTAGCAGAAAATAAAAAGCTGAAGGAAGACAATGCAGCTCTTCGGCGAAAGTTGAGGGAAGTCAGTGAGACTATTCATACTATTAAATCGGGAAATATTGATGCACTTGTTATTTCTGATAAAAAAGACCTAAAAGTTTATTCTGAAAAAACAGCAGATAAAACATACCGGATTTTAATTGAGAAAATGCACGAAGGTGCTGTTACGCTGAATGAAGATGGAATCATTCTTTACTGCAATTCCTTTTTTGCAAAAATGGTGAACCTCCCTTTACAAAAAGTAATAGGGTTGCGTCTGGCTAATTTCATTCAGGATTCTTCAAAAGAGCGATTTGAAGTCTTGATTAAAAAAGGCGTTACGAAGGCAGTAAAAGAAGAAGTTTATATCTCCATAAACGATAAAGAAGTTATGCCTGTATTAATGTCTGTAAATATGTTGACATTAGAAAATGATTTTGTTTTAAGTATTATTCTT
>Ga0123337_10005787_pt1 | contig 12021 bp, 10 predicted proteins | sample frozenSSSSmetaG_FD_89792 | JGI IMG/M metagenome (GOLD analysis project Ga0123337, IMG submission 89792) | Glacier valley bacterial and archeal communities from Borup Fiord, Nunavut, Canada, to study Microbial Dark Matter (Phase II) -... | ecosystem: Environmental > Aquatic > Freshwater > Ice >...
AACATAAGGTTGGTCTTGGTCAACAAAACCTCGACTATCTAGCCACACAGGCCAACCAGTATATTTAGGATTGTTAAAACTCAATAGATTAAAGAATTGCTCATTTGCAGAGTGTAAAGGTACTTGTCCAATAATTATTAATGCTACCTGCGAAGTACCATGCTCCGGTAAAAGAATACTACGTTCTTTAACTACCGTGTTAAATCTTTCTTCACTTTCTTGAAGATAACATCGCAGTATATCTTCAATTGATTCCTCTGGTTGTATTCCTTGTGCAATTGTGGAAGCAAATTCACGGAGTAGAGAAGGCGTGACACCACCAAGATGGCGGCGTAAAAAACGACCAATATCTGCTTCACGATTCTCAAAGCATAAATTCATGATGCGTTCCCAGTCATTACAGCGAGGTTCTGAACTGCTAACAGTATTATTTGAATTCAGACTTCGGACGTAAACAGTATGAGCTTTAATTAGATCCTTATTACCTTGCTCATCCTTTAAGCCAGCCTTTGCAGCTACAGGTGTTATAAATCCAGAAGGAATCTCTAATGCTGGATACTCTTGACCATCTTTTTCGAGATAGTGAATTTTTACTTCAAAAGGCTCACTGCAAAATTTACTGGCAATAGACTGAATAACATCAGGATGAAAACTTTCTCTTGGATTTTGATGCGCTCCCTGAATATCAGGAGAACCATCATTATTGAAACCAATCAGAAATATACCTCCATCATTATTTCTAAGGGCAATGCAAGCCTTGGCTATCTTCGCAATACCCTCTTTAGATTGAGGATCGATCCATCTTTTAATCTCTACAGATAAACTTTCAGATGGATTCAAAACTAAATTATTAAAGAAATCCTGATTATAGATACTTACCATTTTCAGTTTTAAATTTACTACCAAGCAAGGCACATTAGCACCAGAGTAACGCACCTTTAGGCTAAGATACAGAGTTAGTTATTTACATGATCTGAAAAATATGTTGCTGATGATTGAGAGTTTTTTCCAACCAAGATAGGTTCTCCCTTTACTCCTCCCCGGCTAAGAGTACAAATCTTATAAAGGTTTTCACACTCAAAGATCGCCAAAACTAGCTCTTTCTCAGTTTGGTAAGAAGGTGGTAACGATTTACCTACCTCGCATTTCAGATCAATTTCGTTGTCACGCCACTGTAACTTCCAAATACGCTTTTGGGTTATTGGTGCTTTAAGAGACTGACCAAGAGCGCTATACACCTGCTCTGCTTTAACATCATCCTTGGCTGCTGGCACAAAAAACTTCATAGGCTTTGGTTAGAAGTAACGTGAGTTTCATTAGCACCAGCGTAACGCAGTTACCAAGGCAATCTGCTCCCATTCCATGATAAAAACTGTCCACTATCGCCTTCTTGAAGCTGTTCGATCACAGCCAATAATTGGATAACAGTACGTTCCACTGAAAATAATTGTTCTGCAGATACATTTCTCTGGAAAGGACGAGAAAGGCGCGTATCAGTTGTACCAGGATGCAATGTTACTATTAATGCTTTAGGACAACTTCTTTTATACTCAATTGCCGCAGTTCGCATCAACATATTCAGTGCTGCTTTAGAAGCGCGATAGCCATACCATCCACCAAGTTGGTTATCGCCAATACTTCCCAATTTAGCAGAAATAGTGGCAAACACGCTGCGTTCTCCATGACCAAACAAAGGCAATAGATGTTTAGCCAACAAGACAGCACCAATACTATTGATCTGAAAGTAGCGCAGCAAATTTTCTGAATTTATCTGTTTTAAGCTTTTTTCAGGTTGCAAAGTATCTTCATGCAGCAGTCCTACACAGTTGACTACCAAATGCAGTTTGTCAACTTGGAAACGTATTTTTTGAACAGCTTCAACAATCTGCAACTCGTCAATAATATCCATCTTTAGACAAATTAATCGCTCAGAATGTTCGCCTGCAAGAGCTATTAAATCGGAGGCTGATTCTAGTTGACGACAAGTTGCATAAACTTTGGCTATTCTGTTGTCTTGCAGCAATTTTTTCACAAAACCTAAACCAATACCTCGGCTGGCTCCCACAATCAATGCGTTGACAGGATTAATTTCATCGATAAAAGACATAAGAATTTAGGATTTAACAGTAGTGAAACTTAATAAATATTGGGTTACACTTCGCTTAACCAAACTTACGCAGATTAGCCAAATTAGAACATTTGTAATTTACTTACCAATACAGAATTTGCTAAAAATTCTATCTAAAACTGATTCTATAACTTCTTCTCCGGTAATTTCTCCTAATGCTTGAATCGCACCCCGTAAGTCAATTGTCCAGAAATCCAAAGGTAACTGCTCAGTAATTGTTGCTTGTACCTGTTCCAAGGAAATTTTAGCTTGAGTTAAGGCTGCTGCTTGCCTTTGGTTAATGGCTAAATCCATATCAGCCGCTTGCACTTTTTCTGCTTTAACTAGCTCTAAAATTGCTGTTTCTAAAGCATCAATCCCTTGATTTTGGGCTGCTGCTGTGACAATTTTAGATTTTGGATTTGGAATTTGAGCTTGAAGAGTTTTTCTTTCGCTTTCTTCTACTAAATCAATTTTGTTAATTACTAAAATCAATGGACGGTGTTGTACTTGTTCGTAAATTTCTTGATCGCCTTCGGTCCAACCTGCTGAAGCGTCGATGGTAAGCAAGACTAAATCAGCTGCATTGGCAGCACGACGCGATCGCTCGACACCAATTTTTTCCACTTGGTCTGTTGTTTCCCGAATCCCCGCAGTATCTAGCACTTGCACGGGAATTCCCCCGACAACTAACTGAGATTCCACCACATCGCGGGTTGTACCGGGTAAATCAGTGACGATCGCGCGATCGCTCTGGCTCCAAGCGTTCAATAAACTCGACTTTCCCACATTTGGACGCCCCACAATTGCCACTTTTAAACCAGTGCGTAGCAACTCACCTTTATCTTTGGTTTCCAATAATCTCGTGATTTCGGCAGCAATTTTCTCGATTTCTGATATTATGACTTTATCATCCAACGGAGTCAGGTCTTCCTCAAAATCAATTCGAGCTTCGATTTCTGCCAAGATATCCAAACAGTTAGCTCGTAACTGCCGGATTGGATGAGCTAATTTTCCCTGTAAACCAGCTAAAGCACTTTGAGCAGCTTGGGGCGATTTAGCTCCCACTAAATCAGCAATACCTTCAGCTTGAGTTAAATCCAATCGTCCATTCAAAAAGGCGCGGAGAGTAAATTCTCCGGGTTGCGCTAGTCTTGCGCCATTTTCCAAACACAGTTGTAACACTTGCTGCACTGCCATAATTCCGCCGTGGCAATGGAATTCTACTACATCTTCACGGGTGTAAGAACGGGGTGCTTTCATCAGCAGCAACAGAGCTTCATCCACCAGTTGTTGCGTCTGGGGATGGCGAATGTAACCGTAGAGAATTCGGTGACTTTCCCAAACTTGTCGTCCTGCTGCATGAAACAGAGTTTGGGCTAGAGCTATTGCTTGGGAACCCGACACCCGCACAATACCAACACTACCTTGTTGAGGGACAACAGCAGTAGCGATCGCAGCGATGGTTCCAGTAGTAGCAAAAACTTCTGACATGAGCGCCCTTTATAAGAGTGAGAAGTGAAAATCATAACTAATAACTTTCTAAATGGTAGATATTTACACTAATAAGATGCCAACGCTTGAAATAAGCTATAAAATATTTTGTCAGTTTGCACCTGGATTTAGAAAAGCGAAAATTGGATATTGAAAGTTAACTTAATGTGAAATTGGTGGTTATAAACCGCGTCTACACAAGCAAAACCCACGGAGGTGGGTTTAAAACCTTAAATTTTTCCTTAGTCCGCGCAGGCAGACTTTGCCTGTGTAGCCGCGAATTCTATTCGGCTTGGCTTGGCTTGGCTTTACTTGGATACTAACTGATTAACTGGAGCAACCCCAGCCAAATCTAAAATTGGCGCGATCGCATCTTCCCGTTTCACTGCCATCATGTGGACACCTTGACATAATTGCCGCGCTATTTGCACTTGCTCGGCAGCAATTTTTATCCCTTCCTCAAAAGGATCTTTGGCTTTTGCTAATCTATCAATAATATGTTGGGGAATATTTACACCCGGAACACATCTATTAATAAACTGGGCATTTTTTGCCGATTTCAACAGAAAAATTCCTGCCAAAATCGGTTTTTTATAGCCAGCAGCAATTAAGTCCATAAACTTTTCTAGTCGCTCAAAATCGGTAATTAACTGACTTTGAAAAAACTGCGCTCCGGCTTCAATTTTGCGTTCAAATCGACTTTGCAAACCCGACCAACTCTGACATTGCGGATCTACTGCTGCACCCACAAATAAATCTAACGCTCCATCAGTCAAAGGTTTCTCATTGCAATCAACGCCTTGATTCATCTTCCGAATCAGTTGCAGCAGTCGCACAGCTTCCAAGTCAAATACAGCTTTGGCATCTGGATGATCGCCTGCTTTTACTGGGTCGCCAGTCAAAGCTAAAATGTTATGTATGCCCAAGGCATGAGCGCCCATCAAATCAGCTTGTAAACCAATGCGATTGCGATCGCGGCAAGCAATTTGACAAATCGGTTCTATACCGTTTTGTGACAAAATCACCGACGCCATTAACGAAGACATCCGTAACACGGCGCGGCTACCATCAGTAACATTGACAGCATGAACCCTTCCCTTAAGAGTCGCCGCCATTTGAATCATGTGCGCTGGATCTCCCCCTTTCGGTGGTGCTACCTCGGCGGTAACGAGAAATTCACCTGCTTGTACAGCTCTCTTGAAGGCTGTGGGGCTATGGGTGTGATGCATAAATTTAAGAATTTCAATTTCTTAAATGGTATAGCAAATCACACCTAAAAGTGAAAACTTATAGAGGAAGAGAGAAGCCTAAAGCAGCTTTTACTTGTGATAAAGTTTGATTGGCGATCGTAGTTGCTTTCTCCCTTCCATCCCGCAACACAGACTCCAAATAGGCTTTGTCGTCTTTTATCGCCTGATATTTTTCTTGAATTGGTTTTAAGGACTCAATGATCGTGTGCGTCAACAATGGCTTGAATTGTCCCCAGCCCATATCCTGACACTCAACTGCTACATCTTGCTTCGTTTTACCAGAAAGCAATGTATACAGCATTAACAAGTTATTACACTCTGGACGCGCTGGATCATCAAAAGTCAGCCCACGAATCGGATCAGTTTTACAACGTTTAATCTTGTATTCAATCTGTTCTGGTGAATCCAGCAAACTAATCCGGCTTAAGTCCGAAGGATCAGATTTCGACATTTTGCGTGTACCATCCGCCAAACTCATCACCCTTGCCCCTTCCTTGCGAATCAAAGGGTCTGGTAACTTCAGAACTGGCTGATCTAGTTTACCAAATTGGTGATTTAACCGAGCTGCAATATCCCGTGTCAATTCCAAGTGTTGCTTTTGGTCTTCACCCACTGGCACTTTATCCGCTTGGTAAAGCAAAATATCAGCTGCCATTAGCACAGGGTAATCCAACAAGCCTGCACTCACATTTTCTCCCTGTTTCACAGCCTTTTCCTTAAACTGAATCATGTCTTGCAGCCAGTTTAGAGGTGTAATGCAGTTGAGCAACCAGGTGAGTTCACTGTGCGCCGAAACGTGGGATTGTACAAAGATGGTGGAGTGATTTAAATCAAGACCACAAGCTAGATAGAGAGCAGCAAGGGTGTAGGTATCAGCTGCCAACTGTGTTGGGTCGTGTGGCACTGTAATCGCGTGCAAATCAGCCACAAAAAGGTAATTTTCGTATTCGCTCTGACCTTCTACCCAGTTGCGAATGGCTCCCAAGTAGTTACCTAGATGGTAATTGCCGGTTGGTTGAACTCCAGAAAGAACACGTTGCTTGCCCATAAATTCCAACTTATTTATCTCAAATCTGCGCTATGTAAAGTGGCGATGTCTGGCGACAAGTCGCTTGCGCCTACGCAAAACTCATTTAATTTTGACATTTTCCAGGTCAACTGGCCGTTGTGGGATGAGAGATTTTAACTCAACTTAGATTGCGATAGAAATTCTTCACGAAGGAAAACGACAGCTTGTAGCGACTATCTTGAATGTTAAATGCGATCGCAAAAGAAAAAGCTGTAAATCAAAAGTTGAATTGGCATTCTAAGTCGATACAATCGCATAGCGAATTGTGCCAAGATATCCCTGTGGCGTTAACGCTGGCAACGGTGGGCATTCTGCTGACTGCGGCGAGGATGTAGTGCATTTCTATTTTGAAGCTTAAGGACGTTAGAAGACTAATGAAGCAGTACTCTCGGCTCACGATTATTTCTTACATACTAGGTCCTACTTTGATTGTGGTGAGTCATTTAGGATCACTACTCATTATTGTTACTGGCTTATCGTGGGGTGCTGCCTTGTGGGCCATGTTCTTATATATAATACGAATGCTTGCAACTACTGGCATCTACCATCGGCTACTCACCCACAAGAGCTACCAGGCTCCAACCTCAGTTCTATGTGTTGGAAGCATCGTGGCTGCTTCAGCCGGGCAGATGGGGCCAAGTTGGTGGAAAGCTCACCACATGGATCATCATCAATGCTCAGACCAGGAAGAAGATCCTCATTCTCCCTATATGCCTTTCAAAGGAATCAAAGGATTCTGGTGGTCTCAAGCTGGATGGCTATTCTCCCCACAGTTTTTTCCCTCTAAACTTCCCACCGATGTTGAGAGTAATGTGGTTTTGAAGATTGTTGACCGTTTGCACTTCATTCCCACCGTTGCTCTTGGTGCGCTCTCGTACTACATTGGTGGAGTTGAATATCTCGGCGCTTTTTTCCTCAGCACGACTGTCCTCTTCCACGGTGTCGCCACCGTCAACTCACTCAGCCACATACTGGGCGAGCAACCGTTCATAACCAATGACTACAGTCGGAATCATTGGCTCGTAGCATTTCTGACCTTGGGTGAAGGCTGGCATAATCTTCATCATGCATTCCAGTGGTCAGCCCGGCATGGCATAACGCTGCGAGAGCGGCAGGTTGCCTATCTTCCAGACCCAACATTTTGGTTCATCAAAATCCTTCAGTTTCTGAAGCTAGCGTCAAAGATTAAAGTGCCTTCTGAAACAGAACTTCTCGCTTGTGCCAGAAACCCAAACTGTCAAAACTCAGTGTTCAAGACTGAAGTGGAGACATCCGTCTAATATTTTGGTGTGACAATTGAGACTATGCCATTCAACCGTTAACAGGGGAAACTCTACCTTTGTCCGGTTAAGAGGATGTTTTAAAAGTCCTCTTGTCAGTAGCAAAACGTTTTAGATCCCTCTAAATCCCCCTTTTTAAGGGGGACTTTGATTCTGGTTTCCCCCTTTTTAAGGGGGGCTAGGGGGGATCATTAAGTGCCTAAAATCACAGCCAAACACTTTTAAAACATCCTCTAAGCATGAACCATTAAAAATTGACCATTACCATTATATTCTCCATCACAACAAGCAAAATTGCGAATAAACCATATTAAATAAAACCTCCATATCCGGCGAAACTTGGCATAGTCCATGCCATAGTTTAATGTTTTTATTGTGGCCTGGTTGTCGTCAAAATTTTGTAACCAGTTAGTTAGTGTTTTAGAGTAATTAGAGCCATTGAGATACCATTTTTGAATTGTTTTGAGGTCTTGGTTATGACTGGGAACTGCATCGTAATTCCAGTACCGACCGTGTGGGAAAATATATTTGTGAGTGTAAACGCTAGACATATTGTTAGGGATGCAGACTGTGATGATGTGAATAAGAACTTTGCCATCATCCTTCAGAAACGAAGCTAATTTTTTAAAGGCTCCCGTTAAGTTACCAACATGACAAAAAACACCAATCGAGAGGATTTTATCAAACTTTGTCTCGAAAGTTGCATTATTCAAATCACCTTCATATAGGGTAAATCGATCTGAACTGAGATAACTATTAGGATCTTGCATTTTGTGGCGGATATATTCACATTGCTCATGACTCAAATTAAGACCCGTAAATTTGACATTGGGGAACTTAGAAAGAATATAATTAGGAACACATCCCCACCCGCACCCAAAGTCTAAGATATTGTCTCCGTCCTTGATGCCTAACTTTTCAATCACATCATCAATCATGTGCATCTGGGATTGCTCAAGGTTTAATGCTCCTTTTTCCCACAATCCCATGCTGTATTTAGGATAAATGAGTTTCCCGTCCCCTAACATAGTATTCAGCATGGCTTGAGGCAAGTCGTACTGAATTTTCATTAGTTCCCGTGATCCTTCGGCAAGATGATCAGTTTCTTTTAATACCCATTCATACGGTGCCAGGAGGGATGGCAAATACTGAAAGAAAATTGGCATACAGGTATCGAAAAGCGATTCTAGGACGTAATCAGGAACTTCTAATCCGTTGATATAAGCCTCTGCCACTGCCATTTGGACTGTGTTGACTACCTCAACCGCCCCACGAGTTGCTTGGTATGCTAATGGACTCTTAATATTTATATCTCCTACAATCGGGATATACTTCTCTATTTCTTGCAGCAGGGTACTAGCAGTCATAATCATACTCCTAAGAAGCATTAAAATAACGCTACCTTAGTATGAAAATTGAATTTTTTAATTTTTTAACACTAAAATGTAATAAAATTTAACATAATTTAGGAAAATTATAGACTATATGTCACACTAAAACAGACATCAATATCAAACAAAAAATGCCAGGAACCCAACTTTCTTTTTTTCCTAACGAGGAGAATCACTCTACTATAAAGCAAAAAAAACCAACATTATCAAGGCTTTGTTGGGTTTTGCTGTCGCTCAACCCAACCTACTATTCTTCTTAACTGAACCGTATTGGAATTCGACTCATCTTTCTGCTAAACCCACCTGTTTTCCAATTAACCCCAAAAATCCTGTTCCAAAGTGCTGAATCTCCAAAAAACTTGCTTGCTCCGGTGAGGTTTTGTAAATTCGGAATGTCTTCATAATTCCCAAAGTAGCAGCACTTTCTAGAGGACCAACAAAGCTAATATCTCGGTCGAGAAAATAAGTTTGATTAGCCCAATGAGCCATCTGATTTGCATTCAAAAAGTAGCAGCCGGCATGGGGGTTAAGCGCACGACGAAAGGTGATTGGTGTATTCAGAATTGTACCGTTGAGTTCCTGTTGCTCCTGCACATTTTGAAAGGGAGCAGTTACTCGTAAAGCCAAATCTCCATCAATGTAAGCTTTGTAAACCAAACCATAAGGGGAGGCTTCATAACGATTTGGTTGGAGTAAGTTTAAGTCTCCAGCTTGTTGGGTAAACCAGTTTAATTTTATAAAAAACCAAGGATCATGAATAATAAGATCATCTTCAAGGAAGCAGTAATAATCATATTGACCGAGATAACTTTGCAGAACAGCTTGGCACTCAAACCCCAAAAGTAGAGGTTCGACATCAGTAGAATGATGTTTATATAAATGGGATGGTAAAGGAAGCTGATTGAGAAGATGATTATCTTTGGTTGTACCAATAAAAATATCTAGTTCGTGAGACTGCGGCTGATTAGCAGGGAAAGCTAGTCGTTGAGCAATGTTGATGATACTTTGAGATTTCCCAAATAATTGATGTAAGGCGGTAATACTTTTAGTTAACGCCTGTAAACGGGGTTGCGGATCTTTGCGTTGGGAAGCATGATGACCATCACTGCTAGGTTTGAAAAAATGGGCAATAGTAAAAATAATTCGCATTTTAAATATCGCTTTTATATTTCTCTGTCATTTGTCCTTTGTTGGTTATAACTAATGACTAATGAGTAATGTGATCTAATTTCTGCTAAATCCTTTAGAAGGTGGGCGCTTTTTCAAGCTATTAGAACTTTTACCAGCGAACATCCATTGCAAATGCTGTGGTAACAGTTTTGCCAAATCATAACGCTTGATAATTGTCTCTCGCGCATTCGCCCGAATTGCGTTCATCTCCTGAGGATTATTCAGCGCCTCTTCAACCCTATTAGCAATATTCTGAGGAGAAAAGAAATTTACCAGCAGTCCATTCACCCCATCCTGTATGACCTCCAATACTGGCGGAGTCTTAGAAGCTACTAATAAACATCCTGCGGCCATTACTTCTAACATTGACCAGGATAAAACAAAAGGACGGGTTAAATAAATATGAGCAGAAGAAGCTTGTAAAACCTGGAGATACTCATTGTAAGGAAGCCTATCTGTAAAGTGCAGCCTCGATAAATCTAAAGATAATTTTTCCAACATTAATTGTTTATAAGTCTGACCATCGGGGAGATTTTTCCCATAAGCAACCCGATCTTCTCCCACAACTACGACATGGCATTTAGGTCTTCGCTGCTGAAGTAAGGCCACCGTTTCCATAAACTGCGGAAAACCTCTATAAGGTTCCATCCCGCGTCCCACATAAGTTACCAACTCTTCCACATGGGAAAGATCAAGATTTATTCTTGGTAAAACTAACTTTGCACCTGGTTTAGGAACAAAATATTTGGTATCAATACCATCATGAATTACAGTGAGTTTGCTATGATATTCTTTAGGAAACTGCTGGCGCTGCCAATTAGTCGGAGAAAGACCGCGATCGCAGCTATATAAATCAGTCAAAATCGGCGTATTTTTCACGCGGATGCGACATTCATCATCAGCATTCAATGGTTCATTGGGATCAAAATCTGCATCCGAACCATGAGCATGGTAAAACCACTCGAAATAACACAATAATTCAGCTTTGGGGAAAACATCTTTCATAAATAAAGTTGGTCCCCAACCAGAATGACCATAAACTATATCTGGAACGAAACCCTCAGCTTTTAATTTTTCTGCCACGCGATAGACAGCCTGCGCGGTGAGAACAGCATTTTCCAGGCTCCGAACATAGTGGTGGGTTTGGGGAGCAGGTTCACGAGAAGGAGTGTAAATAGCTTTATAAACGCCAGGTATTTCCCCTTCACGACGATTTGTTCCAAACACGACTTTGTAATTCTTATCTTTACCTAAAACTGTCGCTAGGTTGCGAAATTGCGAAGGAAAATTGGGATGTAAAAATAAAATCTGCATCGGAATAATCTTGATTAACTTATTGCCAGATAAAATAAATTAAGACAAGCTTCTTAAGATTATAGGATTATTTTCCCTAATTTTTTACAAGTAAATTTAGGTTAATCCTTGCTGCCAAATGCGAAAATAAGTGCAAATTCGTGTTATAATCATGAAATTTATTGGCATTGATTTAGGCTGGCGATCGCAACCAAGTGGACTATGCTGCTTAGAATGGATAGATGGACAACTGGAACTACTTGATTTAGATCGCAAAGCAGCCATTGCAGACATCCTCACTTGGCTCGATCAGACTGTCAAACCAGATGAACCAGCTATCATCGCCGTAGATGCACCTACCCTCATACCCAACGCCACTGGGAGTCGCCTCCCCGACAAACTCAGCCACAAGTACTTTGGTAAATATCATGCAGGATGCTACCCAGCTAATAAAAACCTACCCTTCGCCGATCGCACCATCAACTTTGGCTTAGAATTAGAATCACGCGGCTTTGCACACGCACCCACCATCGAACCGCAAAAACTTGGCAGATATCAAATAGAAGTCTTTCCCCACCCAGCAATCGTTAACCTATTCAACTTAGAACGCATCCTCAAATACAAAAAAGGACGCCTTAGCGATCGCCACCTACAACTAATCAAACTCCAAAATTATCTTCTCGATATCCTCCCCTCCTTCTCTCCCTCTCTGTGTCCTCTGCGCCTCTGCGGTAGCCTACAGCAAGCCGATGGCGCGTCTACGTTTCCTTTTGAAATCCCCACCACAGGCGCAGCCCTCAAAGCCATCGAAGATAAACTAGATAGCTTAATTTGCGCTTATGTTGCTGCTTATTGGTGGTATTGGGGAGAACAACGTAACCTCGTATTAGGCGATAGCACCACTGGCTACATTATCATTCCCCAAAGAATTTTAGCCTAAAATTGTAATTTCGTAAGATTTAAGTCA
>Ga0123337_10005790_pt1 | contig 12018 bp, 5 predicted proteins | sample frozenSSSSmetaG_FD_89792 | JGI IMG/M metagenome (GOLD analysis project Ga0123337, IMG submission 89792) | Glacier valley bacterial and archeal communities from Borup Fiord, Nunavut, Canada, to study Microbial Dark Matter (Phase II) -... | ecosystem: Environmental > Aquatic > Freshwater > Ice >...
AACCCGTCAAATTGAATAAACTTAAGTCTTTTTTAACCAAAAAATATTTGTTTGTCTTTAAAAGACAAACAGTTATCGATTTCATTTGTAATAATATTATAAATGAAATCGATAACTGCTCTAGAAAATTACTTTTCTTACATTAGTCCAACTTCTATAAAATCAAATAGGTGTGACATCATAGTTAAATCCCACATCGTTTTAAAAAATTAGCTGTTATTTTTTGTACCCGTTCATCCACTCCATGCGGACGGCCAAAATGTGAGTTAGGAGTAATTACTCCGGGAGGGACAGCAAGCCCAAATGACCAATAGATCGTTGCAGCATTAAAAACCCAGTTACCCTTTGGTCCGGGATAAACTGTTGCAGTATAATGTGATTTCTGTTCTGCCCCATTTGTTGTAGTCCCTTCAGCAACAACTTCTAAACCAGGGATTTTCGCCGGATCGCCATGATGTTCCCAACCCACAAGTCCGGGTATCCTATCTCCTTTACGCATCCCTGTACCCTCAAAGATCCAGTGATCGGGCTTACTCACAATCCAATCTGCTGAACCATTGAAAGGATAAACAGTTCTGGCACCAATTAATGTATTTTCGTTCGGCCAGTCATCCTTTGCAAAAGGGCCCATGATTCCAAGTTTCTTCTCAACTTCACTGAAACCGCCGAAACGCCCGATGCGATGGATTGTCCGGTTAGGGTCCCCTGATGCATCAGGTTTTAAAGGTAAACGTCCAACACCTGCCTTACTCAAACCGGAAGCCACATCGAGATTTGCGGTATCAACATCTACTTCGGGTTTAAGATCAATAACCCACATCAAGGAATTTCCAGATAAAAATGCTGCACTAAGCCCCTGATCTACTGCCTTTTTAACGTTTTGAAACATTTGAAGCGTCCAGTATTCATCATGACCAACAGAAAGAAAGCACTTCACCCTGTTCAAGCCTGCGGGATCGGTATGTGTGTCAATATTAGAACAATAAGTAACATCATATCCCTGCTGTTCGAGCCAGAAACATAAGGAATATTCCCATAACAAAAACTCTCCGGATCCCTGAGACAATGGCTGATCTACTACCTGTGGATATTTTGCATAGGGTCGGTTAAAACTAACCCATGATCTTCCGCTGAGCGACTGTTGGGGCGGGTCACTATCGTAAAGGGAGAAGGTGTCAGGCCATTTATTATAAGCCTGCCAGGTATTATCACTGGTTTGAAACATGACATCTGCCTTTCGGTCATCACGTACTACAAAAATGATATAGCTCTCGTAGCGATGGGTAGAGCAGGATAATTTGCCCAGATATACGCCACTGAGCCAGTCCTGGGGTATTTTGATCGATGTTGCACTTTCCCAATCACATTGACGTAAACGATTTTCAGCAATTGGCGGTACAAATTGAGGACTAACAGGGAAGGGACCCAATTTTTTCACAAAACGACCGCCTTTACCACCATAATAGCCCATTCTGAAGATATCAATACTTATATCCGTTTGTGAAGCCGCATTTAAAAAGATATCGAGGGTCTCTCCTGCACGTACACTTGTTTTTGAACAGTAACCCTCAATTAGTTTGGAGCGAAACTGCTCTGTTTTAATAAAAGTAAGCTGCCAGTCTGTAGTCCCGGGTTTTTTATTCTCTGTTACAATGAGGCCACTTTTTTGCTGTTCAGTATTCGAAAAACCGGATAATGGCAGCAATGCAGCCGCCAATCCTGCATGTGCAGCCCCTTTTAGAACATCCCTGCGGCTTATTTTATTCTTTGATTTCTTCATTCTATCTACAATGCAAGATCATAATTGAAAAACACATATTGGCACTCCATTTAAAATAATTTAATAGGTGTTTCAATGATTTATGAAGCTCCTGATTTACGCAATAAATTATGCATAATTTGCTGCACCCGCTTATCCGGGCCATGCGGACGACTCCAGTGCGACCATGGCAAAGTATGCCCCGGTGGCATACCCAGAGCTTGTGCCCAGAAAATTGTGGAAGCACTAAACACAATATTTCCTTTTGGGGCAGTATAAATTGTCGATGCCCATCGCTGAGGTTTAACCCCGCCACTCCATGCGGTGCCTTCTGCCACAATCTCAAGGCCCGGAATTGGAGCGGGTTCACCCATATATTCCCAGCCAATGAGTCCGGGTATTCGATCCCCCTTTTTAATTCCTGTATCCTTAAACATCCAGTGTTCAGGTTTGGTGATGATCCAGTCGCCACCCCCAGTAATAGGATCTATATTGCGAACCCCCATTAAGAATCCTTCATCAGGACCGCGTTCAGGAAATGGCCCGTTTAGATTCTCGCGATCAACGGCATACTTATTTTGAGCGCCATATGGTCCTCCCCTGAAAATTATCCGGTTTTCCTGCCCATTGCTATTTGCCCGGAATGGTGAAACCCAGCAAACTGAATTACCTGATAAAAACAACAGATTTACACCTTCATCCCGCATTTTTACCACACTATTATACTGACGAATATCCCAATATTCATCATGCCCAACACTGATAAAAGATTTACACTTTAGCCCACGTTCGGGTGAAATCATGTCGCTGTTAGAACAATAGCTTATGTCATACCCATGCTGCTCAAGAAAATAAGTTAATGGTTGCTCAAGAGAAAGAAATTCACCGGATCCAAATGAAAGGGGATCGTTTACTACACCAGTATATTGGGATTGGCGACCATATGGACGATCAAAGCTAACATCAGCCCAGGGACCTTCAACACCTTTGGGATGTGTATAAACAGAATAGTTATTTGGCCATCTGTTAAATGCCTGCCAGGTATTATCAGAACACTGAAAAAGGACATCGGCAGGACGGTCATCACGGACTATAAAAATGACATAACTTTGCCAGTAAGGAACATTCTCATCACCGGGCAAAGTCGTTAAACGACCCAGGTAAACCCCACTCAACCAATCATCAGGAATAGTAATAGAAGTACAGGGCTTCCATTTACATTCATGCAGACTTTTCAGTCCGGGTTTAGGTACAGGTTGCGAATATCCCTCATAAGGGCCCATTTTCTGCATCAATCGGGCACCGCATCCACCATAATAACCGGTACGGAAGATCTCAATCTCAAATTTCACCTTCTGATCTGTTGAAACCATAATATCAATGGATTCTCCGGCTTTAACACTTTGTCTTGAACAATAACCCTCAATGGAGGGACAACGCTGACCATCACGATCGGGACGCACACGGGTTAGCTGCCAGTCTGTTGATCCTGGTTTTTTGTTCTCGGCCTCAATCAAGCCTCTTTTTTGCTGATTTACATCAGAAAAGCCTGATAATGGCACAAGCGCTGCTGCCAATCCGATCCGGGCAGCATCAATGAGCAATTTCCTTCGCGATATATGATTAGTATGTTTCTTCATTCTGTCAATTATTAGGACACCGTGTAAATCATCCTATATAAAATTTACATCCAAACATTCTACCGTTCCCCTGATGAGCAGTTTATGGCTATCATCAGGGGAGGCAGATTTATTTAAAGGTTAAATTATGCTAATTTTATTAATCCAATATCACTTGTTTCTGGGTAAATCTAAATCCAGTTAAAATTTTCTTTTCAGTTCCTTTGATCCAGTTTGTACAAATATTTCCAACAGCAAACCCCCCATTTAAGCCAGGATTAAATGACCCCGATAGGTGGTCAAATGTTTATAGGACGGATTTTACGCCCATTCTACCGACCCCGAAGGTGGTCGCATGTGATTACATTTGTCACATGCGACCACCTTCGGGGTCGAAAATCATGTCAAAGATTATATTCTATAAACATGCGACCCATTTTGGGTCGTAATAACAAACAACATTTAATAATATTACACATCAGAAAAAATCTAATTACCGGACAATACTGAATCCCATATCCCAAAAGATAGAAAAGACCTGAATTCAATACCTTATGCACCACCTTTGAGGTAGGCAATCAACTTTGCCATTTCATCTTTACTAATGCTTTGCTCTAGTCCATCAGGCATCAGCGAAAGTCCCGAATTACTGAGTGATGAAATATTTCTCCTGAGAATTGATTCATCCGTACCAAAAGTTGTACGCAGGGTCAAACTATTCTCATTTTCGGATACAAGCCAGCCCGAAAAGGAGCGACCATCGCTTGTACTGATCGAAATCGACTGATAAGCCGGTAATACTTCGTAATTTGGAACCAGAATATGTAGTAATAAAGCATCAGCAGGCTGATTCTTTACCCCGGTCAGATCCGGACCTACCTTGCCCCCCACATTCTGATAGGTATGACAAGCCGAACAGGATTTCTGGAAAACTGCTTTTCCCATTGATGCATCAACCTGTGCAGTTAGTGCTTTTCGATATTCCTGATATACAGCCATCCTGTTACCTCCCTCAAGTTCTTTGAACAAGTTCTTTGCACGATCACTTATCAGCACATTTTTATCGGATATCAATCGCATTCTGTCAGCAGAAGACAATTCGGCACCTGTAATTGTGCCCTTTTCAATAGCCAGAAATAACTCATTGATAAATGATGGCTTTGAAACCAGTGCAGCCACCACTGCGGATTTTATTCTTGGAGTATACGCAGACCAGGCCTTTTTTTCCAGTAAGATTGCCGCCCCGCGTGGATCATCCAGACGCTGGAAAGCTGAAATTGCCTCGAGCAATAATTCGGGCGGACTGCTGGGAATCATCATTTTTTGAAGAGTCGAATAACTGCGTCCAAAATCTGTATAGCCCAGCAAAGCTGTTGCGGATATCCTCTGTCTGGTCATTTCAGCCGGATTAGCAGCTATCTCAAGCACTTTGTTCAAAAAATTATCCAGAGCCGAAATATCAGAAACTGATGCTGAATTCCCCTGAATGGCATATAACAAACCTTTTGGAGATGTTCCAAACTCGTTTGATCTGCCACTAACCCCTTCGGCTAATCCCAGCATGGTAGCCATTCTCCATTCCGGATCTCCGGAGGATCTTAAAACCTCCTGCAAAAGCACACGGCAGGCTTCAGCTGAAGCACCATTCCCAAATAAGCGTCCCAGATCTTTCATCACCGAAGCAAAAGCTATCGGCCCGGCATTCTGCTGAGATCTGAAAGCTGCTAAAAATTCAGGCATACGATTTTCGATACCGCTTAATACGGCAGCACGAAACCACTTATCCGCCCCATCCCTTGCAGCTACCTTTGCCAATGCCTGAACAACCCCGGGGCCTTCCATTGAACCCAGAACCAGAGCACTGTTATAGCGAACGCGGATTGCCTCATCATTTGATGTAGATACGATCGATTGTATCAGATCTGGGTGTTTTTGAAACATATTACCTGCAATTAAAACAGCCTGTTCACGTACACCGGCTTCCTTATCCGCCAATACTTTGTTTAGTGTTGGCAAATCCAGGGAGGCCAGTGAGTTGAGTAACCAAACCGCGCGGGCACGACTCTCAGGATAAACAGACTGGATAGCAATATTCTTTAAAAAAGGAACCGCTTTCTTATTCTTGCGCTCCAGCAACAGCCTGTGTGCAGTATTACGTTCCCACTCCTCTGCCGAGGCCAAAAACTTAGCCAAATCTGCAGTTTTTGAATTCGAACTTAATCCTGTTCGGGAATCATATTTCTTTTGAACAAAGTCTTTCCTTACAATCCGGTAAATTCTTCCATCTGTCTTCCCACTTTCCCAATCTAAACCTCCTCTGGCTTCTTCAGGTACATAAGATGGATGATCGATCACTTTACGATGCATATCGGCCAGGTAGAGCCCTCCTTCAGGACCATGCTGTAAGGATACCGGGCGGAACCATTCGTCGGTTGAGGATAGGAACTCTCTGCCTTCATATGGTGTTTTGGATTTAAAAGAGACTCCCTCCGGAGAAAGGATCTGCCTTTGAATCAGATTTTGGGCTGATTCACAGATAAAAATATTCCCCTGATGTGCAGGTGTAAGTCCGCTGCCATTGAAAACCATAAGCCCACTGGCGGCTGTAAAAGTCCCCGCATGGGAACGGCCAATCAGTTTTGGGATAAAATCGGCACTGGTAACAGACCTGCTCACCGGATAAACCGTGGCTTCGGCTTCTACCTTCGAAACATTTTGTACGGTTTCATTGAATAACAGATTAGGATTCCGGCGAAGAAACCAGGGTTCCATGACAGAGTGCATGATCGGGTGCCTGTTTGAGCAGCCGAAACGGCGACCATAAGCGTCAAAGGTTAATCCAAACTGACTTTTTCCACCTGTAACCTGAAACTCGAAAGTTTCAGGATTAAAGCGACCATCGGTCTGCTTAAATGATACTGCAGGGCGATCAGGGTGCTCAGGAGAAGTTACGTTTCCTCCGTTAAGTCCGGCAGTTACATATACCCAGCCATCCAAACCCATAGTAGGATGACTCATCCTGATCTGAGCGGTTTGAGTTGCAAAAAAACCGGTTAGTACCACTTTCCTGATATCTGCAATCCCGTCATTATCAGTATCCTTTAAATAGTAAATATCCGGGGAACAGGTTACAAAAACTCCTCCTTTCCATGGCATCAGGCCATTCGGATAGGTTAAACCAGTCGCAAATTCAGTTCGCTTATCATAAACACCATCCCCATTGGTATCTTTTAAAAGTGCTACCCGTCCGAGGGTGGTAGTAGAACCACCTTCAGCAGGATCAGGATATCCTCTGTCTTCAACAACATACATCTGACGATCTTCATCAAATGCAAGTGCCACCGGATCTATGACAAGTGGTTCGGCGGCAATAAGCTCAATACGCATACCGGGTTCAAGCTGAAAACTATGTAAAGCCTTCTTTAGCCTCTCACTGCGTGGATCAGGTTGTAATGCTGCTATAGTAACTGTAAGAACTATCAATAACAATCCAAAAATCTGGTATTGTCTGAAATGAAATCTATTCATTTTATTTTATTTAAAATTCTGGTAGACAAATGTGATGATCAAATATAATTTCTTGTGCAATGGCATTTTGATACTTTTCTTGACAAGAAATATACTATTTTCTGAGTTGTGAGAAACAATAAGTTTCATAAAAATAAAGTGTTAATTCGAAAGTACTATCCAGAAAAATTCTTTAATTCAAATCAATCTGATTCGCAGAATCTCCTTCATTAATATCCATTATTTTGCCTCAACTTACCCTGACTTAAGTCGATTTCATTTTGTGGTATAGGGAACAACTCATTAGTTCCATCTTTAAAATTTCTTCCTTTTGCTGTATTATATTTAGCAGCATATTCTCTAAGAACAGCCCCTGCACGCCCTTGTCTAACAAGGTCAAAAAAACGATAATTTTCCATTGCATATTCTACACGTTGCTCATGCCAAATTGCCCTTCGTAAATTCTCCTTAGTGGTAGCACTTACATCCGGCAATACATTAGAATTACCCTGTCTCGCACGTTTCCTAACCCGGTTTAATGCTTCCAATGCCTGCGGAATATTTCCATTCTCATTCGCAGCTTCAGCATACCATAACAAAAGCATACCATAACGTAACTTAATTTCATTTTTACCAGAATGTATTGGATCTCCCGTAGGGGGAAAATCACTTGCCAAAAGATATGCTTTCTTACTCATATAACCTGTCTCGCTATTACCAACATCTGCGATCTTCCCATCTGGCATAATATCTCCATTCTTATAAACTGTTTGCCATAAACGAGGGTCTCCAGACTCAAACTCATCTACAAGGTCTTGAGTAGGGTTAGCAAAACCCCAACCATACATACCCGCACTACCCTGTCTAATAGAACCAAGATTACGTGCAGTCAGAAATTGGGGGCTGTACAGATGATTGATCTCAAAAATATTTTCCCTACCAAATTCACCTGCAATAGTAAAAATACGATAAAAGTTAGGCTCTAATGCGTATTCATTCTGATCAATCACTTTCTTAAACCAGATTTCAGCTTGCTGAAAGTTTTTCATATATAGATATACTTTCCCCAAATAGGCCTGAGCCGCTCCTTTTGTGGCCGTTCCATTCTCACTCGCTTTTAATTGGCTCCTAAGAGGTAATACCTCAACTGCTTCTAATAAATCTTTCTCAATAAACTTATATACAAGATCCTTAGGTTTCCGCTCCACACCAGAGCTTTCCATAAATTTAGAATCGGTTATCAAAGGAACATCTCCATACAGTGTAACAAGAATAAAATAGTAATATGCTCTTAAAAACTTAGCTTCTCCTAATATCCGCTTTTTAATATCATCGTTCATCTGAATGCCTGGAACATTATCTAAAACAAGATTAGCCCTATGTACCCCCAAATAAGAATTACTCCATACCTGAAGAGCAACGGTATTCGAAGTAGGTATGGTAAAATTCGCGATTTCATTAAAGTATGACCCGTCACTGGGGCCTTCTCCACCTTTATCCGCATTATCAGTTACAATATCATATATAGAGTAACCATCAATTCCTGGAAAGTTCAATAGCGGATTATATGCTGCGCTAAGTGCCTTGCGGGCGTCACTTTCTGTTATATAAGCAGAGCTTTCAGATAATACTCCTAATGGTTCTTTATCTAATTGATCCTTGCCACATCCTATTGTTAATAATATTCCTAACATGTAGAATATTATTCGTTTCATATTGTTTATCATTTTTTATCTTATTTAAAAACCCTTAATCAATTAAAAACTCAAATTCAAACCTGCTGTAAATATTCGGGGCTGCGGATAATATCCTTCATCCGTACCAACAATTAAAGTAGATCCAGGGCTTCCAATCTCAGGATCAAAGCCGCGATATTTGGTCAATGTGATGAGATTCCTAGCTGCAAGGTATAATCTTAATTTCTGAGCTTTATTAAAAATTTTGTGCGGGTATGTATATCCAAGTTGAACATTTTGAAGACGCAAATAAGTTCCATCTTCAATGTAATAAGATGAAGCGCGCATATTGTCATTAGGATCATTTACGTTCAAACGAGGAATCGTATTAGAAGTACCTTCTCCATTCCACGCATTTAACATATCCGTGTCCTTATTGTAAAAGTTGCTGCCTTGAGTAAAATACTTCCAGTTTGCAAGAATGTCATTTCCGTAAACGGCATTTAAGGCCAGATTCAGGTCAAATGCATTGTAACGGAAATTTGAACTTAATCCATATGATCCCTTTGGCCATGGATTCCCTATTGTAGTCCGGTCGGCCTGATTTATTTTATTATCGGAATTCAAATCCTTGAATCTCACATCGCCCGGTGCCGTTCCTGTAGTTTGAAATGGATGATTACTTACATCTGCTGCAGTTTGAAATATACCATCCATCACGTATCCATAAAAAACACCTATAGACTCTCCTACAACTGTCCTGGATCCTCCAGCAAAGAGAGCGGCTTGCGAATTGCTTAATTTCGTTACTTTATTAATGTTTTTGGAAAAATTAACTGAGACATCATAAAAAAACTTTCCCGGATTTGGTTTACGATATACCAGCAATAATTCCACACCCTTATTATTAACATCTCCACCATTTACGAAGGGAGCAGTTTGAACTCCCGTATAAGCTGGAATAGGAACACGTAACAGCATATTCGAAGTGCTCTTATTGTAAAAAGAGGCTGAAAATGAAACCCTGTTTCCAAAACCCGTAAAGTCTAATCCTATTTCTGATTCCTTGGTAGTTTCCCATTTCAAGTCAGGGTTTCCCAAACTTGTTGGCGCCTGTCCTTGAGAAATACTTTCACCAAGCACATATATAAGATTAGGAGTAATAGAATTGGCAAAAGCATAATTGGGCAGGGAATTTTGATTACCCAGCATTCCCCATCCACCTCTTAGTTTAAGATCATCAATAAACGAAATGTTCTTCATGAAACCCTCGTCAGAAACTCTCCATCCTAAAGAAAATGAAGGAAAAGCACCGAATCGATTGTTACTTCCAAATTTGGATGAACCATCTACTCTAAAATTTCCGGTGAATAAATATTTGCCCTTAAAGCTATAATTCGCTCTACCGAGGAAAGATAACATACCGAACTCTCCCGCACCACCAAGTGCTTGCTGCCCAGTGGTTGTGAGATTCAGATACCGTAAATTCGGATCCGTATTAGCATTTAATGGAACACCTTGTCCTGTAGCAAAAACATTCTCTGAATAATTTGATTGTGCTGTAACTCCTCCAAGAATTTCAATATTATGAGATCCATAGGCTTTATCAAATGTTACAGTATTTTGCCAATCCCAATTGGTAGTTTGTCCAATATTTCTACTAACACTTGTTGTCAAATTCCTTTGCAAAGGAAAAATATCATACGTAGGATTGAAATAATAAACATTAGAGAAGCCCAAATTCATATTTAACTGACTTCGAAACTTTAAACTGCTTAGTAAATCGAAATCAAGATAAACACTTCCATTCAGGCGCGGAACTTTTGTTGTATTACTATAAAGAGTTGCTTCTGCAACAGGATTTTTAGTATCTGAAAATTTCGGAAACCCCCAAGTACCATCAGGATTTTTAACAGGAACACTAGGATCCATATGCCAGGAATTGGGAACCGGATTTCTAGATCCAAACTCAGGAATATCATTTCTGACACCATAACTTAATCCCAAATTTTCTCCGATAGTTAAGGCTGGTTTCACCTTATATTCTGAATTTACTCTAAAATTAATTCTACTAAAGTCAGTATTTATGACAGTACCATTTTGCTTAAAGTATCCTCCAGAGATATAATATCTCCCTTTCTCAGTCCCTCCGCTAGCTGACAATTCTAAATTCAAGATTGGTGCCGTTCTAAAAATCGCATCCTGCCAATCAGTCCCTTCCCCCAATGACTCTACATTTTGAAATAATGGCGATTTTCCGGCATTCGTTAAAGCCTTATTATATATAGTTGCATATTCCCTAGCATTTACCAAAGAAAGAGTTCTGTGTACCTCTTGAATTCCTGTATACATATTTAGATGCATGACTGATGTTCCCGCAACTCCTTTCTTGGTTGTTATAACAACAACTCCATTGGCACCCTGTGCTCCATAAATTGCAGCGGCAGAAGCACTTTTCAATACGTCAACTGATTCAATCTGATTCGGATCCAAATCAGAAGGAGAAGCCCCCAGATTACCATCAATCACATATAGAGGTTCACTATTATTAACTGTTCCAGTTCCGCGAATCCTAATCATTAAAGCAGAACCTGGAGATCCTGAGTTTTGAATTATTTGCACTCCTGCTATTTTGCCCTGCAATACCTGACCCACCTGTTGAACCGGTTGATCTCCTAAGTCTTTCATTGATACTGAGCCTATTGACGAAGTCAGGTTACGCTTACTTTGTGTTCCATAACCTACAACTACAACCTCATCTAAAGATTTAGCATCATCTTTCAAACTGATATTAATGATAGCTTGATTATTCACTGAAATCTCCTGTGTTATATACCCGATATAGGTAAAAACCAAGGTACTGTTGTCATCAGGAGTGTTTAGGGAATACTGACCATTTACATCTGTACTGGCTCCAATATTGGTACCCTTGATTTTAACACTTACCCCTATCAGCGGTTCCCCGTTGCGATCTGTAACCTTACCAGTAACTGGAATTTTTACCTTTGCATTCATAGGTAAATCATTCTCTATTTCTATCGAACCATTAACAGGTATTTTAGTTCTGATATTACTCAGAACAATACGATTATCAAAGGCTTCATAAGAGATACCATTAGAATTAAAGAGTTCATCCAATACCACCCCTAATTTTTGGTCTTTTGCCTTAATTGATATTTTTTGATCAATATTGACCACATTTCTGCTATAAACAAATTTAATATTCGCATCTTTTTCAACTTGTTTTAATGCTGAGCTCAACCTGGCATCATCCATCGAAATACTCACAATTCGATTCAACACTGCCTGAGCATTACTCTTTTCCGCAAAAGAAATCCCTGTAAACAGAATTGCAATTACTATCTGACTAAATATGTTCTTCATGATATTGCGTACAGCAACATTGTTAAGTATAAATTTCATACATTTGAGTGTTTTTTTTCTGTTAGAAATAAGA
>Ga0123337_10005793_pt1 | contig 12018 bp, 9 predicted proteins | sample frozenSSSSmetaG_FD_89792 | JGI IMG/M metagenome (GOLD analysis project Ga0123337, IMG submission 89792) | Glacier valley bacterial and archeal communities from Borup Fiord, Nunavut, Canada, to study Microbial Dark Matter (Phase II) -... | ecosystem: Environmental > Aquatic > Freshwater > Ice >...
AATTTATTGTCTGTTGTGTAGTAACGTTGGTTTGAAAGCGTAAAAGAAATTTTATTAGAAATATTTCCACTAAACATATCAGATAACATTCCCGAAGTATTCGTTCCAATAGTTGTAACTCTCGGTAGTTGGTAAAGTGAAATTGTAAAGTCTTCAGCAGAGCTTGCAGTTTTATCGTTAGTTAAAATTATGATTGGGTTTAAATATCTTGTTCCATTGTTTGGTGTCAAATAGTTTGGTTCAAGTTTTGTAAAACTTTCGTAGTTTCCTTTTGTTCTAATCGCTTTGTAATGTGTCAATATTTTTTCGTTTGTAAATCTACTTGCTAATTCAATTCCACCATGTCCACCACCATTTGCTCTGATGTCGATAATTATTGATTTTTTAGAAGCAAGTGAAGTAATAATGCTGTCAAAAAGAGTAAGAATTAATTTAGTATCTCCAATTTCTTTTTTGTCGTCAAAAATGCTTTCAGGATTAGCAAAGCAACGTGTTATTCTAATGTATCCCAGACTTGAACTTTGGGATACGTAAAATAAATTTTCGTCCTTAAAAACTGGTCCAATTCCTTTAACTGCTGAAAAATTATTATCCTCCAAAGTTTTATAAACTGTCTGCCAAAAAGCTGACTCAATCCCTTTAAATTCTTGCTTGAAATAAGATGGTTTTTTTACTTTGTAAAGAATTTCTTCGCCTTTTGAAATTGTTATGTGTCCGTCTTTAAGTGGTTCAACCATTTGTCCTAATATAGTAATGAGTTTTTTTTGGTTAGTTTTTTTACTTACCATCGGTCTAAATTTTGTATAAGTACTGTCCCAATTAATACCTTTTAGTTGAAAGAAAGCGTAATTATTTTTGAAGGTTTTCCAAAAAGTTTCAAAATCTTTTTCTGGTTGGCTTATCTTTTTTATTGTCTGGCTTTGTGCTGTCAAACCTAAAGCAAAAAGTAAAAATAGAAGTTCTTTATATTTCATAAATCATTTGTGATTGTCAATGTTTGTAAGGTGTCTAATAAAATTGCCACCAACGAACAGGGCTTGACGTTGTTGAGAAATAGAATTCCCTCCTCTGGTTTAAGTCTTCCTGATTTAAATCTCTCATCGTAGTAGGCCTCCACCGCCATGGTTCGTGTCCCCACGAACCACTATCTAGCGATTGTTAACTAAAATTCATCCCTTAGATCTTTTATAAAAGTAAACATTTTTTTACCTGTGTTATAATAATTGCAAGTCGAATATTTATATTCACATGGATCTTTTATCAATTGCCAGTGTTCAGCAAGAGGGTTGTTATGTATGTAATCCAACTTCTGAAAAGCTATTTTTTTTGAATATAAATGAATGGCTAAAGAATCTCTTTGCCAAAATTCATAGTTTTTGTTATGTGCAGATACTGCAAATTCTAATAAAAATTCAGGCGCATCTATTTTTAATTTTCTCTTAAACTCGTGAGCTGTAAATTTAAGAAATGAAGCTTGTGCGGTTTCCTTACCATTCATTTCATTGATACGCCATATTAAATGGATATGATTGGGCATAATCACGAAAGCAAATACATCTATCTTCCCTTTTTCATTTAAATATTTGATCGAATTAATGATAATATCTTTGTAAGCGTCTCTTTTAAGCAGATGTTTCCACTGATTTATAGTAGCCGTCCAAAAATATATCTCACCGATTGAAATAAATGATTTACGCTTATATTCAAAAATACTTTTATCCATAGTTCGCTTAAAGATAAGTTATAATTTGACTGCATATAACAAATGCTGAATTAAGGTAATCAATAAATAAAATAATGGTTCGTGGGGACACGAACCACGGCGGGGGAGCTTTCGCTGAAATTTAAATTTTTGGATTTTGGATTTGATTTTCCCCTTCTGGTTTAAGTGTTCGCACTTAAATCATTTGTGAAAAGCAGGACTCTGTCCGTAAGAGTTGAAGAGTAATAGTTTTGAGTAAGAAAGCCTTTCTGAGAGAATGGTGTGGGCTTTTATAAATTATGTGGGTCAATAAAGTTTAATCCTTTTATATCTTTAAAATCTTTGGAATTGCGTGAGATGAGAGTGAGGCTGTAAACGATAGCAGTAGCAGCAATAATGGCATCGGGGAGTTTGACCCTATAGTTTTGCCTAATGGTAATAGTTGTTTTTACTATATAATCATTGATATTTATAATATGGGAATTATCAATAAAAAATTCCATTGTATTTTTCTCCTCCCAAGATTTAAAATTAAAGCCTAGGGTTTCTATTTTGGTAATTATAGAAATAATAGGCTCTTCATCTATTATTTTATTGAGGAACTGCATACCGGTAATGGGCAAAGAAGCATCAAGGTAGTTGATAACTACATTAGTGTCAAGTAAATAACCCATTCTTAAAACTGTTTATTTAATCTTTCTTCCCACTCGTTTCTACTTTCTGCTACATATTTTTGCATCGCTTCTGCCGTTTCGTGTGATAATTTACCTGCCAATTGAGAAAGTTTCTTTTTAGGCTCTGCTTTAATATCAACTAAATTTTTAAGATCCTGATGTTTTTCCACAATCTCATTCCAATCATTAATTGGCACAAATACGCCTGTGTTCTTACCATTACCATCCTTTATCACTTGAAGTTTCATATTATTAATCGTTTTTTAAAGAGCAAGGTTTACTTAAGTTCTATTTTGTTTTAAAATCCCAAACCATGTTTTACTTTTTTAAAAATTTCCTCATTCTAAAAAAAGTTTGCATTATATTGAACCTACTGCTTGAATTTCCATTTCAAATATAATTCTAAAAATTGACAACATATATTTTGGTTGATCATCTTTTTTTAGTAATAAATAAGCTTATAATTTTTATGAATGGGTACTTAAAATAATTTCTATCTAATCACGCTGTTTAGGATGTCGCTTTCCCACAAGGCTGTTCCGGATGTTCGCTTTTCGCGGCATCTGGAACGACAGATATAATAGGATTTGCAATCCGAGTAAGTAGAAAGAAAAATAATTTAGTGGAAAAAATTTCTAAATTAAGATTAAAGGATTTGAGGAAAAAGAGGATTTATTTTCTATTAAGATTTTTTTATTCTAAAATATCAAAATAACGATATTGATAAAACGATATTAAACATATAATCCATCAATCCTAATTCAGACAAAATAATCTCCTTACATCCACTTCTTCCACCAATATTGAAATACTAACAAACCCCAAACTCTACTAACAGAATCTTCAGGATTAGAGGAAAAAACTTTTTGCTTTATTTTATTGATTTCATTAATATCAAAAATTCCCTGATCGGAAATAAATTTATTGCTTAATAAATCATCATCTATTAATGATTTTAATTCTTTATTAAACCATTTATGCAAAGGGACTTCAAAACCTTGTTTTGGCCTTCTGTAAAGTTCTGATGGTAAAATATCTTTAAAAGTATCTCGAAGAATTTTCTTTTTCATTTGACCATCAATTTTATAATCTGTAGGTAAAGAAAAGGCAAACTCAACAACTCTATAATCCAAAAATGGGTTTCTAACTTCCAAACTATTAGCCATGCTCATCAAATCCACTTTTGTGAGCATATCGTTGGTTAACACCAAATTTAAATCAGTGAATAAAAATCCTTCAAAATCATCTTCGCTAATAAATTTTAATATATCCGATTTTCTATCGTCAAATGCTGACTGATTTGCTAAATTTTTACTATTTAAGTTTAATAAAGCCATCACATTTTTTTCGTCATTAAAAGTTGCTAATCGCCAATAACGATCCTTTGCATTCATTTTACTTATTTCAGCAAATTTTTGTAGCTGACGAATTTTATTCGACAAAAAAGAATTTCTGGATTTTGGTAAAACATCCCACACACCTTTCAACGACGACACCATTTTGTTTTCCCAATTGCTATTTCTTACTCTCCACTCTGCCTCATGCTTATTATAACCAGCAAAAATTTCATCAGCACCATCTCCCGAAAGGGCAACTGTAACTTTTTCTCTTGTTTTTTTACTTAAAATATAAACTGCAAGTGCCGATGAATCGGCAAAGGGTTCGTCATTATAGTCAAGCATTTCAAATAAATGTTGATATAAATCATTATTAGTGAGGGAAAATGTAGTGTGATTGGTTTTAAATTTTTCGGCAACCAACTCAGCATATTTAGTTTCATCAAAATAAGGCTCATCGCGATAGCCAATTGAAAAAGTATCTAATTTATTTGTATGATTGGATGCAAGAGCGACTATAACTGACGAATCAATACCACCAGATAAAAAAGCCCCTAATGGAACATCAGAAACCATTCTGCTTTTTACAGAATCGCACATTAAATCTTTTAAATGAATTTTTGCATTTTCATATCCACCTTCATATTTCTCCTTAGTTTGGCTTAGCAAACCATAATATTTTTTAATTGTAATGTCCCTTTTCTTTACTTGAATAAAATGCCCAGGCATTAATTTATAAATATTTTTAAAAATAGAATTAGGTGCAGGGATATAATTAAATTGAAGATATTGTTGAAGAGAAGTAAAATCTATTGTTTTTTCAATTCCATAACTTAGCAATGCTTTTATTTCGGAAGAGAAAATAAACCTGTCTTCATCATAAAAATATACCAAAGGTTTTACTCCATATCGGTCTCTTGCTAAAAATAAACTTTCCTCCACATTATCATAAATGGCAAATGCGAAAAATCCGTTAAGTTTATGCAAACATTCTTCACCTTCCAGTGCGAATAAATTTACAAGTACTTCTGTATCCGAATCTGATTTAAAAGAAATTCCTTTTCCAATTAAATCTTCACGTAAAATTTTAAAATTAAAAATCTCGCCGTTAAAAACAATAGTATATCTGCCTGATGAATCTTTCATGGGTTGGCGACCAGTTCGTTTTGTATCTATAACTGATAAACGCCTATGCCCGAGGCCAACCATACCTTTATAAAAAGAATCAAAATCATCTGGTCCACGTTTCTCTAATGCGTTCATTGATTTTTGAACGTTGATTTGAGACATTTGACCAATCACATTGTAAGCAAGAACGCCAGTAATGCCGCACATTATATTAGAAGGGAATAGTTAATAAAATATTAATGAGAGAACGAAGATGAGAATTCTTTTTGGTCTGAAAAAATTAGTGAGGTTAGTTCAACTGTATTAAGCTTAATTTTACATTCTTAAAATGAGTTGTTATTTAAAATTATTTTTTATTTAACATACTTAAACAAAATAAATTTATAAATTATTGATAAACTAATATCGATAAACCGATATTTTATTTTTATTTTTTTATAAAAAAATTATATTCGATATTAATTTGAAAATATTGTTTTTTATTTGACAAAAATAAAATTTTCAAATCAGTTTTAAATAAAATACATTTCTGTTTTTTTTTACAAAAAGTTTTAACAAAACATAACATGATCGAAATTATACCAACAATATCTATTTATCAGGGAAAATGTGTTAAAGTAGCTCCCGGTAAGTTTGAAAGTCCGGTTGTGTATGGCAATGATCCCTTGGAAGTAGCACAAGAATTTAAAGACCAAGGCATAAAACACATTAGTATAATTGATTTAGATGGCGCACAACAAGGAGAAGCTGTTAATTATAATATTTTAGAAATGATTGTTAGATATACTGATTTAAAAGTAGATTTTAGTGGAGGTATAAACTCGGAAGATGATATAAGAAACGCTTTTGAATGTGGTGCAACTTATGTGGCAGCTGCAACAATTGCAGCTCAAAAACCAGATTTTTTCGCATCATGGCTGGTAACTTATGGGAATGAAAAAATTATTTTAGTGGCAGACGGAATTGAAGGAAAAATTATGACAGGAGGTTGGCAAAAAAAAACGGAGATTGATTTGATATCACATATAGATTTTTTTTATGAGCGAGGTATTAAATATGTGAAATGTACCGATGTATCAAAAGATGGTGGGATGGCTGGGCCACCATTTGAATTATATAAAACCATTATGGAAAAGTTTCCCAGAATAAAATTAATTGCGAGTGGGGGAGTGAGTTCTATCGATGACATTTTAAAATTACAAGAAATTGGTGTTTTTGGTGTGATGTTCGGTCGAGCGTATTATGAGAAAAAAATAAACCTTCATGAGTTGCAAAAAGCAATCAGTTAGTAAATAATATTATAATAAATTTTTAAGAAATAACCTTGGTTGAATGAGCGAAACTATAAATTCGTCGGAAGAGTTTGAAAATAATATAAAATCACCCTTAAAAGAATTTAATAATATTACACAGAGGCTTTATTCTGTGGATGCTTTAAGGGGCTTTGATATGTTTTGGATAATGGGTGCTGAAGAAATTTTTCATAACCTTGCCAAAGCAACGGGTTCAACATTTTGGGGAACTATTGCTAATCAATTTACGCATCCAAGTTGGAACGGCTTTCATTTATATGACCTTATTTTTCCATTATTTTTATTTTTATCTGGTGTAGCCACACCACTTTCTGTTGCAAAATCTCTTGAAAAAGGAATAACAAAAAATCAAATTCTTTTAAAAGCGATTAAAAGAGGACTAATATTAGTTTTATTAGGCATTGTAATTAACAATGGATTAGTAATAAAACCATTTCACGAAATTCGTTTTGCTTCGGTTTTAGGTAGGATAGGTTTGGCATATATTTTTGCAAATATTATTTATTTATATGCAAATTTTAAAAGCCAGATAATATCGTTTTTTACTATACTGATTGGTTATTGGTTGTTGCTTAGATTTTCTTCAGCTCCTGGTTTTGAAATGGGTAATTTAACAATGGAAGGAAATTTTGCATCTTATATTGACAGATTAATTTTACCTGGCAAACTATATCTTGGTATTCACGATCCGGAAGGAATTGCATCTACAATTCCAGCCATTTGCACAGGATTGTTAGGCATTTTTGCCGGAACATTATTAAAAAATATTTCTTTTAATGAAAATAAAAAAACAATTTATTTAATTGTTGGAGGAATAGCCTGTTTGATTTTTGCTCAAATCTGGAATTTAATCTTCCCTATCAATAAAAACTTATGGACAAGCTCTTTTGTATTGCACACAGGAGGATTAAGTTTGATTTTACTTGGTATATTCTATTATGTTATTGATGTACTTGGATATCAAAAATGGGCTTTTTTCTTTAGAGTTATTGGAATGAATTCCATTCTCATTTATATGTCAGGTGTTTTTATTGATTGGGATTATACCAATAACGGATTATTTAAATGGGTAGGTCAGCTGATAGGAAATCCATTTAATATTGTTGCAATGGCAATTCTTTTTGTATTCACAAAATGGTTGTTTTTATATTTTATGTATAAGCATAAAGTATTTTTGCGAGTATAAAAGTTCTTAAAATATTAATTTTTTGAAATAAACATTTCTTCCAAAGCCTTTCCGTTTTTAAAAAATTTAAACAATTGTAGTTATAAGTAATCAATGGTCTTTCAAATATTTTCACTTAGGTATCTATTACCCCATTGTTTTTATTTACAATATCCTGTTGTAAATAAAAATTAATTGTCTATTTACTTCCCCAGTTTTATTAAAAAATAATTCCCCAAATATTTTTATTAAAATGGGGTAATAAAAAAATATGCCTTTTTTACGGCTTAAAAGATGTATTTCTTAAATAATAGTATGCTAGCATAATTATTTTTTTGGTTTTTCTTAGATTAATTCTAAAATATATTAATTTTGTCATTATCAAATAAAAATTAGCTTACATAAATTAAACGCACATGAAAAAAGTTTTTCTTTTTGTTTTAGTGCTATGCCCATTACTAGCGAGTGCCCAAGGTTTTCAAGTAAACCTTCATGGCCAAAAGCAAATTGGTATGGGTGGAACAGGCACAGGTTTAAAAATGGATGTTGCAAGTGTATATTTTAATCCTGGGGCAATGTCGATGCTCGAAAAAAACGGGGTTTCTGCAGGGATAAGTCCTATATTTTTAAAATCTACATTTGTGGAAAATGGAAGCAACACACAATATAATAATTTAAGCCAAGTAGCAACACCTTTTCAGGGATATGCAGTTTGGGGGCCGGAAGGAAGCCGATTTAAATTCGGTTTTGGAGCTTATACTCCTTATGGTGGTTTAATAAACTGGGGCAGCAATTGGCCTGGTAAAAACGCTTTGCAATCTTTAGATTTAAAAGTAATTTATTTTCAACCAACTGTAAGTTTTAAAATTACCGACAAATTAGGTATAGGTGCTGGACTGGTTTATGGTACGGGAAGTGTAACTTTAAAAGAATCTCTTCCATATTCAGATGCCAATGGTTCTTCGGATGCTAATGCGCAATTAAAAGGAAGTGGGCATGGATTGGGCTTTAATGCTGGAGTTTATTTTCAACCAACAGAAAAATTTTCAATCGGTATAACATACCATTCGCGTGTAAATGCAAAAGTTACCAATGGTACAGCAACATTTACAGCTCCTAATTCGATTGCTGCATTATCTAAATTTCCATCAAGTTTTAGTTCAACAATTCCACTTGCTTCTGTAATGAGTATTGGATTTGGTTTTCATCCTACAGATAAGTTAACACTTGCTCTTGATTTTAATTATACTGATTGGAAACCGTATGATACTCTAGCATTTATTTATGATAAACCTCAGGGAACTAGAGTTCAGGATACAAAAGCTCCTCGTAAATATGAAGCTTCTTATAATATTCGTGTGGGTGGTCAATATAAAATTACCGATGCTTTTGCTGCAAGATTAGGAGCGAATTATGGTAAAACACCAGTAAAAGATGGTTATGTAACACCCGATGTACCAGATAATGATAGAGTTGGAATTTCTGCTGGATTAGGTTATAAAATTACTGATCATTTTAACATAGATGCCTCCTTCCTTTTTGAAAGTATTTTTAAAAGGAAACAACAGAACCTAAGTTCGGGATTATATGGAACATATAAAACGAATGCGTTTATTCCAGGCTTATCAGTTACTTACAATTTCTAATAAATGAACATCTAATTTTCATCAATATGAAAACAAATTTTTTATATAAAACATCACCTTGGATCGCATTTTTGGCGCTGATCATTTCAGCTTGTGCTCCCAAACTTGATAAAGAATTTACCCCAAGCAAAGGAAGCGCTGATTTTACGAAATATGTAGCTGTAGGTAACTCTTTAACTGCAGGTTTTGCAGATGGAGGTTTATACTTAGAAGGGCAACAAAATTCATATCCAAGTATGCTTGCAGGTCAATTTAAATTTGTTGGTGGTGGAGATTTTCAACAACCACTTTTTGATGCTACTCAAGCAAATGGAAGTGGATATCTGCAATTAACAGGATTTTTTCCTAATGGTTCTCCTATTCTTCAACCTACAACAACAATGTTGGCGATTAGGGGGACTACAACACCAAATCCGGTGCTTAACCCAATGGGAGTATTGTATACAAAGTATACAAATCCTATAAATAATTATGGCGTACCAGGCATTCGAGTATCCGATATTATGGATGGAAATTATGCATCAAGCAATCCTTTTTATGAAAGAATTTTAACCGATGCAGAAATAGGAGCAAATAAAACATATTTACAAAAGATTTCAGAAAGTCAACCCACTTTTTTTACTTGTTGGTTAGGTAATAATGACGCCTTACAATTTGCAGGTTCTGGTGGAGTAGTTCCTTTAACACCCACAGATGCTTTTAACCAATTATATACAGGTGTAATTACTGCATTAACACAAAATGCTGCTAAGGGAGTTGTCGCTACAATTCCTGATATTACTACAATTCCTTTATTTACTACAGTACCCCCATCTTTGAAAAAAACACTTACTGCAAATGGAATCCCAGGTTTGGTTGTGCAAAGTGGGCGTGGTTTAACTAAAAAGGGTGTTGATGTTACAATTATTGTTGTACCAACCTCTACATTATTTGATGGAACAAGTGGAAAGGTATTATTACCTCTTACAGCAGCTGGCTATTTACCTTTAATCGGACTAAAAACTGGAAAATATTGGAATGATTTTGCCAAATCTAATGGAATACCAAGGGCGATTGTCTATGGGGCTTATGGAATTGATACAACTAAAATGTTTGGTTTGGATCCAAGTAATCCATTTCCTACAGGTTTAATTCTTGATGGAACTGAAATCGATAATGTTACTGCATCAGTAAACTCTTATAATGCAACTATTAAAAGTGTTGCTACAGCAAAAGGATTAGCTTTTGTTGATTTCTTTCAAATTCTCAAAAATTATCAAACTCCTCAACTAATAAATGGTGCTACTTATTCATCAGCTTTTATTTCAGGTAATTTGTTTTCTTTAGATGGTGTGCATTTAACGCCAGCTGGTTATGCAATTGTGACTAATGAATATATTAAAGCGATTAATACTACATATCAATCAAATATTCCTTTAGTATCTGTTTCACAATACAGAGGAGTGAAATTTCCATAATAAATACCTATCTAACCTTAAAAAGAAATCCTCCGGAAATATTTCAGGAGGATTTTTTAGTTTTAATTTTATAAATAATTCCTCACTTCAACATCTGCCTCTTAAATATTTTAAGATTATAATCAAATACCATAACTTTGTTTCGTTATTAAAATTAATGGAAAATTATTTTTCCTAATATTATAAATAAATTAAGAAAATGTTTTTGACTTTATTAAAATCAAAAATTCATCGTGCCAAGGTTACTGAGGCCAATTTGAATTATGTGGGTAGTGTAACAATTGATGAAATTTTATTAGATGCTGCAGGTATCTTAGAAAACGAAAAAGTACAAATTGTAGATATAAACAATGGTGAACGATTTGAAACTTATGCCATTAAAGGTGAAAGAGGATCAGGAAAAATTTGTTTAAATGGTGCAGCAGCGCGGATGGTGCAAGTAGGAGATATCGTAATTATAATGACTTATGCTTTAATGAGCCCCGAAGAAGCCAATGGTTATAAACCAATAGTTGTTTTCCCTGATTCCAACAATCAAATAATTTAATTCATTCAGAGTGAGAAAACTTTCTCACTCTTTTTTTAATACTGAAGACTCTCTTGTTACATTTAAGGCATGAAAAAAACCATAATAACATTCATAAAATATACATTGCCTTTAATTTTTGCCTTTCTTTTAGTTAGATATCTTTTAACAAAAGTAAGTATGGATGATATTGTGGCTACTTTTAAAAAAGCGGATTACCGATGGTTTTTGTTATCCAGTTTTTTTGCAATAATAGCGCATTGGAGCCGTGGTTACAGATGGAAATTATTGCTTCAACCACTTGGTCATAATCCTAAAACTCAAAATGGTTTTTTAGCAGTAATGATTGGTTATTTTGCAAATTTTGCATTACCCCGCATTGGAGAAGTAGCTCGTTGTGGTGTTTTGCGAACTACAGATAACGTACCAATGGAAGCCGGAGTTGGTACTGTTGTAGCTGAACGAGTTTTTGACCTTATAATGTTATTGTTGGTTACAGCTTTTACTTTTTTTCTTGAATTTGATAAAGTAAATAATTTTTTTATCAATCGTTTATTTAAAGATAAAGTAAGTGGTTTTCAGTCGTTAATATTTAAACCTTACCTTCTTGTAGCCATCGCTGCTATTTTTATAATTCTATTTTTAATTTTCTATTTTTTACGACATAAACTTTTTGCATTACCATTTGTAATAAAAACAGGCAATTTTATAAAAGGAATTTGGAAAGGCGTATTAAGTGTGGCAAAGCTTGAAAAGAAAGGTGCATTTATTGTTTCTACACTTCTTATTTGGGCCATGTATTATCTTTCTACCTATGTTTTGCTTTTTGCATTGCCCCAAACAGCAGAATTAGGTTGGAGAGCTGCATTTGTAATTTTTATTGTTGGCACATTTGCAATGGCAGCACCAGTTCAAGGAGGATTTGGTACTTTTCATGCTTTGGTGGGCGAAGCTTTGGTTTTTTATGGATTATCAGAGCGCGATGGAATTGTGTTAGCCACATTTATGCACACTTCGCAAGTAATTTTATTATTTTCTGTTGGGATTATCTGCACCACTATCTACGGAAT
>Ga0123337_10005800_pt1 | contig 12011 bp, 9 predicted proteins | sample frozenSSSSmetaG_FD_89792 | JGI IMG/M metagenome (GOLD analysis project Ga0123337, IMG submission 89792) | Glacier valley bacterial and archeal communities from Borup Fiord, Nunavut, Canada, to study Microbial Dark Matter (Phase II) -... | ecosystem: Environmental > Aquatic > Freshwater > Ice >...
CACCTACCAGAAGGTCCTGACCGATGAGGCCAGTGCGCTGATGGGCGAATACTGCTCGCGCCTGTGTCACATGGAGAACTTCGCTGGGCACGGCGAGCAGGCCAACCTGCGGGTGCGCCGTTACGGCACCCGAGCCGATGTACCCTGGTATCAGCCGGTACCGGCAATGGAAGGCTAAGCATGCTGCTGCGTGCACCGACATTTCGCATCGACGGCCGCCGCGCGCTGGTGACTGGCGCCAGCCGCGGCATCGGCCTGGCTTGCGCCACCGCCCTGGCACAGGCCGGCGCCGCTGTCACCTTAGCTGCGCGCTCCGAGGGCGAACTGCGCGAGGCCTGCGAGCAAATCCGCGCCGAGGGCGGCCACTGCGACCATCTGGTGCTGGACGTTACCGACCCGCAGGTCGTGAACGATAAAATTGCGGCCGCTGGACCGTTCCAGATCCTGGTCAACAACGCCGGCCTGAATCGACCGAAGCTGCTGGTGGACGTGCAGGACTCCGACATAGACGCCGTGTTCGACCTCAACGTGAAGGCGGCCTTCTACGTGACCCGAACGGTGACGCGCGGACTGCTGGCGGCCGGCCTGCCGGGATCGATCATCAACATTTCCTCGCAGATGGGCGTGGTGGGTAGTCCTCGCCGTACGCTCTATTGCGCAAGCAAGCACGCGATGGAAGGCATGACCAAGGCGCTGGCGTGGGAGCTGGGGCACGCGAACATCCGCGTCAACACGATCTGCCCGACCTTCATCGAGACTGCGATGACGGCCGACATGTTCGCGGATGCGAGCTTCCGCGACTGGGTCACCTCGAAGATCGCACTCGGACGGATGGGCCAGGTCGAAGAGATCATGGGCGCGATCGTATTTCTGGCAAGCGACGCCTCGAGCCTAATGACCGGCAGCGCGCTGATGCTCGATGGCGGCTGGAGCGCTGCATGAAGTCCCGCGCCACCGCCCAGGAAGTGGCTCGGCTCGCACAGGTGTCGCAATCGGCTGTCAGTCGTACGTTCACGCCCGGTGCCAGCGTGTCGGAAAATACGCGCACCCGCGTGCTAGCGGCCGCCAAGACGCTGGGCTATCGGCCAAATGCGCTGGCGCGCAGTTTGATCACGCGGCGCAGCCGGATCATCGCTCTAGTGATGAGTTACCTGGAAAACCAGTTCTATCCACTGGTAATCGAGAAGCTTTCCCAAAAGCTGCAGAAGCAGGGCTACCACGTCCTGATGTTCATCAGCGATCTCGACGAGACCGACGACGTGCTGGCCGAGATCCTGCAGTATCAGGTCGACGGCATCGTGATGGCCTCGGTTATGCTGTCGCCCGACCTGGCGCGGCAGTGCGCCGACTCGGGCGTGCCGGTGGTGCTGTTCAACCGCGTGCCCGACACCAGCGCCTTCGCGCCGCACAGCACCAGTTCGGTCACCTCCGACAATTACCGGGGCGGCCAAATGGTGGCCGAACTCCTCTTGGCGCGCGGCCACCGCCGCATTGCCTTCCTGGCCGGGCTCGAGAAATCGTCGACCAACCTGGAGCGCGAACGCGGCTTTAACGAGGTGCTGGAAGCGGCGGGCGTCGTGGTATTCCGTCGTGCAGTCGGTCATTACAGCTTCGAGCTAGCAAAGCAGGCAACACGCGAACTGTTTTCTGGCGTCCAGCGTCCTGACGCGGTATTCGTCGCCAACGACCACATGGCGATCGCCGCGATGGACGTGCTGCGCCAGGAGATGGGCCTGAACGTACCCTTGGATGTAAGCGTTGTCGGCTTCGACGACGTGCCGCAGGCAGCCTGGGGCGCCTATCGCCTCACGACCGTGGTGCAGAGCGTCGAGGAGATGGTCGACGCCACTGTCGAGTTGCTGCACGAGCAGATGCAGGACGCCACCCACCCCCGCAACGTCGTGATTCCTTGCAAAGTGGTTGAACGCGACTCTGTGCGCGCAGCCGCTTGAGCCAGCCAGCTGACTGTTTACCCACCCGACCTTCCATTAATTCAAATAAGAGACTTTTCATGACCTCAAAAATTCGCACATTCGCCGCGGCCGGCCTCACCCTGCTGGCGTTGACCTCCGCCCTGCCGTCCGCTTACGCGCAGGCCCCGGCCTGGCCGTCCAAACCGATCAAATACGTGGTGCCCTTCTCACCCGGCGGCGTCTCCGACGCCGTGGCGCGCCTGGTGGCGCAGCATCTCGGCGAGCGGCTCGGCCAGCCGGTGGTGATTGAGAACAAGCCGGGCGTCTCTGGCATTGTCGGCACGCAGTTGGTCGCCCGCTCGGCACCTGACGGCTACACGTTGATGGGCGGCACCATCACCACGCATGCGGTCAACCCCTTTTTCAACAAGAACCTGGGCTACGAACCGGTGCAAGACTTCGTCCCGGTAACCCTCGTCGGTATGGTCAGCAACGTGCTCGTCGTACCGGCCAGCAGCCGCTTCAATTCCGTGGCTCAGGTCGTGGCCGAACTCAAGACCAAGCCCGACAGCCTGACCTACGGCACGGCGGGCGCAGGCACCTCGCAGCACCTGTCGGGTCAGCTATTTCAGAGCATCACCCACACCCGCATGCGCCAGATCATCTACAAGGGCGGCTCGCAAGCGATGGTCGACTTGATCGGCGGCCAGATCGACATGGTGTTCGAGACCGTCGCGGCGGCGCGCCCGATGATCGATGGCCAACGCGTCAAGGTGCTCGGCGTCACGTCGAGCCGCCGCCTGGCCAACATGCAGGACGTGCCCACGTTGGCCGAGGCCGGCGTGCCCGGTTTCGAGATGCAGTCATGGCAGGGCGTGTTCGCACCGGTCGGCACACCCAAGCCGATCGTCGACCGCCTCGGCCGAGAGATCGCGGCCCTTATCGCGCTGCCCGACGTACAGGAGAAGCTGCGCAAGCTCGGCGTCGAGCCCGACGGCCGCGCCTCCGAAGCTTTTATCGCCTTTCAGCGTGCCGAGATCGCGAAATGGGGAAAGGTGATCCAGGACGCCGGTATCCAGGCCGAATGAAACAACCCCACGCAGACACACCAACATGAACAAAACTTCCTCCCTGCAGATCACGCGCGGCGCCTTGCTGCGACATGCGGCCGCGGCATTTGCGGCGTTGACCCTAGGAACTGCCGCCATCGCACAGACAGCGCCGGCGGCAGCGGCAACAGCGGCCGGTCCGGCTGGCTTCCCAACGACAGGCCGTGTCGTGATCGTCGTGCCCTTTGCGCCCGGCGGCGCCACCGACATCGTGGCGCGTCTCGTCGCCGACGAGCTTGGCAAACGTTGGGGTACGGCAGTCGTGGTTGATAACAAGGCCGGCGCAGGCGGTGCCATCGGCACCGAGTACGTCGCGCGTGCCAAGCCCGACGGGTACACGCTGCTGCTCGGCACCCAGACCGCACTGTCGGTCAATCCTACCTTGCTCAAGAAGATCAGCTACAACGTGGACAAGGATTTTGCGCCGGTTACCCAGCTTGCCAGCACCCCGCTCGTGCTGCTGGCTGGAAACAAGTCGGGCGCGCGCAACGTGCAGGAACTGGTAGCGCTTATCAAGGCTAAACCAGATGCGCTGTCCTACGGCACCAGCGGCAACGGCACCTCGCAGCACCTGACCACGCTCATGATGCTCAACCGCATCGGCGCCACGGCAGTGCATGTGCCCTACAAGGGCAGCAGCCAGTCGCTGGTCGACCTTGCCGGCAACCAGATCGATATGCAGTTCGACAACATGACGACAGCGCTCGCCTTCGCGAAGAACGGCCAGGCCAAGGCGCTCGCAGTGACTAGCGCCGCCCGCTCGCCGCTGCAGCCCGAACTCCCGACGCTCGCGGAATCGGGTGTTCCTGGCTTCGAGGCTGTGACCTGGCTTGGACTGCTTGCCCCCGCCGGCACCCCGCCAGCGGTGGTGAGTTGGCTCAACAAGGAAGTGGTATCGGTGCTCGAATCGCCGGCAATCACGAGCCGTCTAGCGGCCCAGGGGTTCACGCCCAAGCCGATGACACCGGAGGCATTCCGAAAATTCATCCAGACCGAGACCGTCAAATTTGCCGAGTTGATCAAGGCCAACAACATCACGATCGATTAGGTTTGGCGATGCTCACCCCTGAACTGATCCGCAAGCTGCGCTCGGTCGACACACCGACGATCTGCAATGCGCTCGAACTCGCCATGGGTGGCCGCAGTGCGCAAGGCTTTACGCGCGGCACGCTGGTCGCAGCGCCGCAACCTCTTCAGTCGATGCTCGGCTTTGCGCGCACCGCGCGCATCCGCGCCGCGGCACCTTCCCAGCGCCCAGCAAGCGAGATGCATCGACTACGGCTCGACTACTACCGTCATGTCGCGCCTGCGCCGGGTCTGCCGACCATCGTCGTGATGCAGGACCTCGACGAGCGCCGCGGCACCGGGTCATTTTGGGGCGAGGTCAATTCGGCTGTGCACGAGGGCTTGGGCGTCGCGGGCGTCTTGACCGACGGCTCGGTGCGTGACCTCGGCGATCTTTCGCCAACCTTCCCGATCCTGGCGGGCAGCATCGGCCCTTCGCATGCTTTCGTGCATGTCGTTGATATCGGCGGGCCGGTTGAGGTGTTCGGCCTGGCATTGTGAACGGCGACCTGGTCCACGCAGACCGACATGGCGCGGTCTTGATCGCGCCCGAATACCTGCACGCGCTGTCGGCCTGCATCGACCTCGTTCAGCGCAAGGAGGCGCCGTTGCTCGCCGCCGTGCGCAACAGCTCTTTCGACCTCGCCGCGCTCGAACGTGCGATGCACGCTGGCGAAGACATCCACTGACAGAACAAAAAAGGAAGCCACCATGGACATCCGCCATCCTCTCGACACGCGCCTGCCGGCCATGCTGCGCAGCGGCCAGCCCTTGCGAGCGATCTTCAACTCGCTACCAAGCGCGGCCATCGTCGAGATGTGCGCCTATGCGGGCTTCGACTTCGTTGTGATCGACAACGAGCATGGCAGCGCAGGCCATGAGACCACCGAGAACATGCTGCGCGCCGCGCGCGCAAGCGGCATCGTGCCCGTAGTGCGCTGCCTGCGCCAGGACATCGCGCGCGTGCTCGACATGGGTGCGAGCGCAGTGCAGGTCCCAATGGTCGAGAGCGCCGCCGAGGCGAGGGATCTGGTGCAGCAGGTCCGTTACCCCAGTACCGGTCGCCGCGGCAGCGCCTTCAGTTCACGCGCCGCGGGCTACGGCGCGTTCCCCGGGGCAGCCCACACGCAGCGAAGCAATGAGGGCATTGCGCTGATCGTGATGATCGAGACGCCCGAGGCCGTGGAACAGGCCGCTGAGATTGCGGCGGTTGACGGCGTCAACGCGGTCTTCGTCGGCCCGAACGACCTCTCGCATTCGATGGGCTTCGGCAACGACTGGAAGTCGCCCGCAGTCGAAGCAGCGATCGAGCGTGCGCTGCGCGCGATCTCGGGCGCCGGCAACTGCGCTGGAATCATCGCGCTGACGCCCGAAGACGAAGCCAAGTACGGGCAGTGGGGCGCGCGCTATTTTGCGACCGTCGTATCAAGCGTGATCACGCAGGCGCTGAGGCAAGCGTCCGGTGCGGGGGGGCGCGCCAAACCAACAGGCGCTATCAGCTATTAGCTCTCAGCGCTGTACTGGCATGGAACAAACACCGAATGCCGAGCAACACGCCTTTAAGATGGAGGCTGGCGGAACGTGCGGCTTATTGCAATCGGGTGTCGTAGCTATCAGTCGGTTCCCGCTAGACGGGAAATGTCGGCTGCGCACTGGCGCAGCACTGGTAAAAAATCAAACAGGTCCTCATGCGCTGTGGTGCGTGCCGCGCAGCGATGCAATGGTTAACACCGCTTGGGTGCAAGCTGTAGCAGAGCCGACTGTCGCGCTCAGGTCGCGCCCACCAATAAAGAGCGCACCCTCGGCATAGGTACAGTCGTTGTCTCGCACTGTTTTCAGGGCATCCCGCTCGTTGATGTTCGGACTTTAGGGGTAGGGAGGTCTGCACCGATTCACTATGCCTTTAATGGGTGCACAGGGAAATAGCTGACCAAGAGCGAGTGGGGATATTTCGACATCCAGCGATTGACTATATGGGACCCGCACAAGCAACATGGCAACAACCTCAGCCTGTAGCTTTTTCTGCCAAAGCCGCAACTAGAGACAAGCGCGCAGCGTATTGAAGACGAGTAAAGGGCAAGGTCCATTGGGTGCGCTGGGCAAAGCCGCGCAGCACCATCGCATTGATCATGCGCTGGCGAGGAGGCGTCATGACAAATCTCCTCGGAAGCGGGGACCATTCCCCGCTTCCGAGGGTTCACCTCAATGCCGGTCAAGGCAAGCACCGCGCAAGACAACGACGCACTGCCGGCCGGTCTGCGCACACCTGCCACCGCGTAGCGGTTTAGTTCAACGGTTTTTATCAATGGTTGAGGGGGTTGAAAGACGGGCCGTAATTGGCGCCAAGGGTGGGAAACGTCATGCGGCGGTCCGTTGACGCCTGCGCAGCGCTTGTTGACGCTTTAAACACGGTCAGCCTTGTGGTGGACTACTTTCTTGATGTCACCGCTTCCCGATCAGGGGCACTGCAGCGTTACTCGCTTGCCCGCGCTTCGGAAGTATTTCAGCACGGCCGACAGGCAGATTGAGCGCACCAATGACAAGGAATTTGATTTTCGATAAGGTTGTTAATTTTGATACGTTTTAATACAAGATTAAACAATCGGTAAACTCCAAGGCTTTCCCGCCTAGTTGGCGGTGAAGTCCTCCCGCCGTCTTTGTGCCATGCCGGATCGCCGTCCGACCCAACTGTCAACGCCATGAAAAAACTCCCAGACGGGACGCGACTGCGCCGTACCTGCGCGCTCCTTGTCGTTGCGGCCTTGTCGGCTGCCGCGTTTTCCGCCCAGGCGGCCGATGGGCAGGGCAGCGGTGGACCGCGGTTTGCCATCGCGCGCTTCGCCGTGGAGGGCAACAGCTTGCTGCCTGCCGCCGAAGTCGAAGGGCTGCTCGCCGACTTCGCCGGCGCCGAACGCAGCTTTGGCGACGTGCGGGGCGCGGTGGAGGCACTGCAGCAGGCTTACCGCCAGCGCGGCTACAGCGGCGTCCTCGTGCAGTTGCCCGAGCAGGAACTCGCCCAAGGCGTGGTGCGCGTTCAAGTGATCGAGCCGCGTATCGGCCAAGTGCGCGTGCAAGGCAATGAAGTGTTTTCGACCGCCAACATCCGCGCCAGCGTGCCCGCGCTGCGCGAAGGCACGCTACCGAACATCCGTGACATTTCGGCCAGCCTGAAAGTCGCCAATACCAACCCGGCCAAGCAAGTCACCCTGGCGCTGCAGGGCGCCGAGCAGTCCGATGCGGTCGACGCCGTGATCAGCGTGACCGAGGACAAGGCCTGGCGCATCGGGCTGAGCGCCGACAACACCGGCAGCGCCGAAACCGGCCGCACCCGTCTGGGCTTGCTCTACCAGCACGCCAACGTCTGGGACCTGGACCACGTGATGACCCTGCAGTACACCACCTCGGCCGAAAAGCCGTCGAAGGTGAGCGTGTTGGGCGTGGGGTACCACGTGCCGCTGTATGCGCTGGGCGACTCGATGGATTTCTTTGCCAGCCACTCCAACGTGGACTCGGGCACGCTGACGGCCGGCGTGCTGGACCTGCAAGTCAGCGGCAAGGGCACGGTCCTCGGCGGGCGCTACAACCACACGCTGCCGCTGTGGGGCGACCTGACCTCCACGCTGATCTACGGCGTGGACTGGCGGGCGTACAAGAACGACATCGACCTCGGCGGCTTTCAGATGGGCGACGATGTCACGGTCCGTCCGCTGTCGCTCACCTATTCCGGCCAGCTGAGCCTGCCCTCGGCGCAGATGAGCCTGCAATTGACCGGCTTGCAGAACATTCCTGGCGGGGCGAACGGCCAGGACGCGGACTTCAGCCGCCAGCGCGCGGGCGCATCGGCCAGCTACCGCGTGCTGCGCTACGGCGTGGGCTACAACCGCCAGATGCAAGGCGACTGGCAAGTGCGCCTGCAGTTCAACGGCCAGGCAACCCGGTCGGCGCTCGTGCCCGGCGAGCAGTTCGGCGCCGGCGGCGCCGGTTCGGTGCGCGGCTTTCAGGAGCGGGAAGTCGCCGGCGACCAGGGCCAGTTTGCCGGCGCGCAAATCCAGTCGCCCAACTGGTGCCCGGCCAGCGCAGCCATCCCGGTGCAGTGCCGCGCGCTCGCTTTTGTCGATGCCGCCCGCGTTTCGCGCAACAAGGCCCTGCCGGGCGAGGCGCTGCGCGAGTCCATCGCCAGCGCCGGCCTGGGACTGCGCTTTGCGCTGGACCGGCGCGTCAGCCTGCAACTGGACTACGGCCGGGTGCTGGACGGCGGCAGCGTCCGCGCCGCCGGCGACAGCCGGGTGCACATCGCCCTGTCCCTTTCCTATTGACCGCCCCCTCAAGGACGCAGATGAAAACAATCCACGCCATCATTGCCGCGGTCCTGTGGGCCGCCATCATGCTCGCCGGCGGCGTCAGCGCCCAGACGGTTGTCAATGGCCAGGCCCGCTTCGAGCAACTGGGCGCTGTGCGCACCATCACCAACACGCCCGGCACCATCATCCAGTGGCCCGGTTTCTCGATCGCGGCGGGCGAGGTGACGCGCTTCGTCCAGCAAAACGCCGCCAGCGCAGTGCTCAACCGCATCACCGGGCAGCAGCCGTCCTTGATCCTGGGCGCCTTGCAATCGAATGGCCGCGTCTTCCTGGTCAACCCGAACGGCGTGCTGTTCGGCGCCGGTGCGCGGGTGGACGTCAATGGGCTGGTGGCCTCGAGCCTGGGGATCTCCAACAGTGATTTCCTGGCCGGCAAGATGAGCTTTGGCGCTGGCGCCACAGCGGGCAGCGTCGTCAACCAGGGGAGCATCTCGACGCCCGGGGGCGGGCAGGTGATCCTGATCGCGCCGCAAGTCGAGAACAGCGGCCTCATCCATTCGCCCGGCGGCGACGTCGTGCTGGCCGCGGGCCGCAGCGTGATGCTGGCCGACAGCCAGAACCCGGCCCTGCACGTGGTGGTCAGCGCGCCGCAGGACCAGGCCGTCAACCTCGGACAGATCGTCGCCCAAAGCGGGCGCATCGGCATCTACGGCAACTTGGTCAACCAGCGCGGCCTGGTCAGCGCCGACCAGGCGGCCGTGGGGGCCAACGGGCAGATCGTGCTCAAGGCCAGCGGCGACCTGCTGCTCGAAGCGGGCAGTGTGACCAGCGTTACCGGCCTAAGCGGCGCCGGTGCCCGCACTGGCGGCACGGTCCACCTCCTGGGCGAGCGCGTGGGCCTGACGGGCAACGCCCGCGTGGAGGCCAGCGGCCAGGCCGGCGGCGGCACCGTGCTGGTCGGCGGCGACTACCGCGGCCAGAACCGTGCCGTCCCCAACGCCCAGCAGGTCTACGTGTCGAGCGAGGCCACGATCCGCGCCGACGCCCTGGGGTCGGGCAACGGCGGCAAGGTGATAGCCTGGTCGGACGGCACGACACGCGTCTACGGCAGCATCAGCGCCCGCGGTGGCGCGCAATCGGGCGATGGCGGCTTGGTAGAGACATCGGGCCACACGCTCGACATGCGCGGCCGCGTCGACACGCGCGCGCCAAACGGCCGCACCGGCACGCTGCTGCTGGATCCGACCAACATCTACATCGCCAATGACCAGGCCAGCGCGACCGGCGCGGGCATGACGGGCAGCGACACTTCGGCAGAAACCTTTGTCGCCTCTGGGCCTGTGAGCGATTCGCTCTTGAGCGTTGCCACCCTGGAGGCTGCGCTTGCAACCAACATGGTGACCGTGACCACTGACAACTCGGTCGGCACGGGCGCCGGCATGATTCAGGTGGTCAACCCCGTTTCGTGGACCAGCGACACGGGCCTGACCCTGCATGCCACCGCGGGCATCGACATCAACGGAGCCATCAATGGCGGGAATGGCAGCCGGCTGGAGTTGTACACGGCTTCGGGCAACATCAACCAAACAGCGCCCATCACCGTAGTCGCGCTGTCAGCGCGCGCTGACAACGGGTCGGTCTACCTCACCGAGCCGGGAAACCAGGTAAGGCAGTTGGCCGGTTTCGCCAGCGGGGCCGGAGGATTCAACTACCGCGGCAGCGACACGACGCTGGTCATTGGCATGGTCGGCCCTGAAGACGGCATCACTTCGCAGGGCAGCGGGCCCATCAATGTCGATGTCGCAGGCGACCTCACGGTGCAAAGCCCGGTCAGCTCGCAGGCGGGCGACATCACGCTGACCGCAGCCAGCGTTGACAACCAGTCCAACCTGGACTCGGTCAGCGGCCGCGTGACGGTGCAGGGCGCCGTGCTACGTCCTTCGCTGGCCGACTGCATCGCCAACACGGCGCTTGCCGACTGCGCTGCCGTGCTGCCCACCCTGGCGGCCTGCCAGGCCGATCCGGCCATTCCCGGCTGTTCGGTCGTGCTGCCGCCACCCACGCTGGAGGCTTGCATCGCCGCCCCGGCCACAAGCGGCTGCGCTGCCGTGCTGCCCACACTGGCCGCTTGCATTGCCTCACCTGCGACAGCTGGGTGCTCAGTGATTTTGCCGACCCTGGCGGTCTGCACCGCCGCGCCTGCGACGGCTGGGTGCTCGGTCGTGCTGCCAAGCCTGGCCGCCTGCGTTGCCTTACCCGCAACGCCGGGTTGCTCGGTGATCCTGCCGACCCTGGCGGTCTGCACTGCCGCACCTTCGACGGCCGGTTGCTCGGCCGTGCTGCCAACCTTGGCCGCCTGCGTTGCCAACCCGGCCCTGGGTGGCTGCGCGGTCGTACTGCCTACGCTGAGCCAGTGCACCAGCGCACCTGCGACAGCGGGCTGCTCGGTGATCCTGCCAAGCCTGGCCGCCTGCGTTGCCTTACCCGCAACGCCGGGTTGCTCGGTGATCCTGCCGACCCTGGCGGCCTGCACTGCCGCGCCTGCGACGGCGGATTGCGCGGCCGTGCTGCCGACCCTGTCCGCCTGCGTTGCCAACCCGGCCCTGGGTGGCTGCGCGGTCGTACTGCCTACGCTGAGCCAGTGCACCAGCGCGCCTTCGACAGCGGGCTGCTCGGTGATCCTGCCAAGCTTGGCGGTCTGCGTTGCTTCACCTGCAACGGCTGGGTGCTCGGTGATCCTGCCAAGCCTGGCGGCCTGCACCGCCGCGCCTTCGACGGCCGGTTGCTCGGCCGTGCTGCCCACGCTGAGCCAGTGCACCGCCGCACCTTCGACGGCTGGGTGCTCGGTCGTGTTGCCAAGCCTGGCGGCTTGCGTTGCCTCGCCTGCGACGGCCGGCTGCTCGACCGTGCTGCCGACCCTGTCCGCCTGCGTTGCCAACCCGGCCCTGGGTGGCTGCACGGTCGTGCTTCCCACGCTGAGCCAGTGCACCAGTGCACCTTCGACAGCGGGCTGCTCGGTGGTGTTGCCAAGCCTGGCGGTCTGCACCGCCTCGCCTGCGGCGGCTGGCTGCGCAGCTGTGCTGCCGACGCTAAGCCAGTGCACCAGCGCACCCTCAACGGCCGGTTGCTCAGCCGTGCTGCCGACCTTGTCCGCCTGCGTTGCCAACCCGGCCCTGGGCGGCTGCGCGGCCGTGCTGCCGACGCTGAGCCAGTGTACAAATTCTCCTACGCTGCAGGGCTGCTTGGCGGTGCTGCCCCCCGTGTCCGCATGCGTTGCCAACCCGTCGGCCCCGGGTTGTGTGGTGGTCGTACCCCCGGCCCCCCAGGCGCCCCCCACCACCTCACCCCCGCCCGAGACTGTGGTTACGGCGATCAACTGCGCCAACGCCGCGCTAACAACGGCTCAGACGAGCATCCGCTCGGCCGTCGAAAAGCCAGAAAATGAAAAACAGGAGAAAAAAGACGAGAAAGCGGACTCCTCTATCAAGCCTCTCGGCGAGAACAAAGATGTTCGCAAAAAAACGTATTGCAACTGACCCGGACTGACCATGAACCACCCTTACTCTGCCATCGTTTCTCTTTTGTTCGTGCTCGCCCTTTTCGGGCATGCAGCGGCAGACGCC
>Ga0123337_10005802_pt1 | contig 12009 bp, 12 predicted proteins | sample frozenSSSSmetaG_FD_89792 | JGI IMG/M metagenome (GOLD analysis project Ga0123337, IMG submission 89792) | Glacier valley bacterial and archeal communities from Borup Fiord, Nunavut, Canada, to study Microbial Dark Matter (Phase II) -... | ecosystem: Environmental > Aquatic > Freshwater > Ice >...
AGTCGCGATTAGCTACATTAGTTTGCTGTTTTTCAAGCTGTTGCAACTCGTCGATGGTCTGGGTGATTTTGGTAGCGTAATCCATACACAAAGCTACGTCTTATTGATTTTGAATCAGTATAACGCTGGCGACCCAACCCGATGGCTCCACACCCGATGTGCTGCTTTATCCGCTGATGCCACTTGGCTTCGGCGATGAACCCGCCAAACGCAGCGATGCCCCCCTGCTCTGCATCGAAATCCAGTCGCCTTCGCAAAGTCTGGAGCAGATGGTTGACAAGACCATTGTTTACTTCGCATTTGGCGTTCTGTCCTGCTGGGTTGTGGCACCGGCGGTCAAAGGAGTTTTTGTCTATGACCGACCGGGACATTACCAGTTTTTTCACGACGATGAAGCCATCACAGATTCAACGTTAAATATCAGTCTGTCCCTCAACTCCATATTCGCCTGATTATAGCGGAGATTTCGGATGGAGGAGAAACCCCACCCACCCGTCAGACCGTCTGCGAGAAAAGTGGCTTTGCAGAGGTCTGCCGGTCGGTCAGGTATCGGTCAAACGCCATCGCGATGTTGCGCAGGAAAGGCCGCCCGGCAGGACGCACCCGCAGGCCCGTGTCGTTGTAGTCGAGCAGGCCATCGGCCCGGAAACCGTCGAGTTGTTCGGCCAGCGTATTCCACTCGGCTTCGGTCCAGTCATAGACCGACCAGCTGGCCCGCAACCGACACAGAATGTCGAGAATGAGTTGCTGAACACGGCTGTCGGTGAAGGTGTGTAAATGTCCTTTCACAATGGGCAACTCGCCCGCGCTGACCATCGCCTGATACGTACTGATGTCTTTCTCATTCTGCATGAATGCCGTACCCACATCGCCGATGGACGATGCGCCGAGCCCCAGCAAAATACCGGTAGGGCGGGTAGTATACCCCATGAAGTTACGGTGCAGGGTACCGGTTTGCATAGCCTCATGCAGCGAATCGTGGGGCAGCGCAAAGTGATCCATCCCAATTTCGACGTACCCCCCGGCTTCCAGAGCCGCGCGGCCCAACTCGTAAAGTTCGCGTTTGGCATCGGCGGTGGGTAGATCGGCGTCCGAGAAACCCCGCTGCCCATTGCCTTTCAGCCACGGCACGTGGGCGTAGGAATAAAACGCGATGCGTTCGGGCCGGAACGCCAGCGTTTGGGCAATGGTGTCCTGAATGGACTCGACACGCTGGTGCGGCAGACCAAATACCAGATCGTGGCTGACGGAGGTATAGCCAATGGCCCGCGCCTGTTCCGTTACGCGCCGGACGTTGGCCACCGGTTGATGGCGATGAATGGCTTTCTGCACCACCGGATCATAGTCCTGCACCCCGAAACTGACCCGCCGAAACCCGAAATCGTACAGCGTTTGCAGATGCCCGGCGGTGGTATTGTTGGGGTGACCCTCCCAACTGTAGTCCGGCGCATCGGTTGGGTCGGCGAGGGCGAAGATCCCCGTCAGCAGCCGCCGAAGTTCCTGGGGTGAGAAGAAGCTGGGCGTACCGCCACCGAGGTGCAGCTCGGCCAGCCGGGGCCGTTCTGACTCACCATCGCGGGAAAGCAGCCCGACGTACAAGGCCCATTCGGCCAGCACACTGTCAATGTAGGGTGTTTCGACACCGTGATTTTTGGTAATGCGTTTATGACAGGCGCAGAATGTACACAGACTTTCGCAGTACGGTAAATGAATGTACAGACTGATACCCTGACGGGAGTTGGTTTCGGCAAAAGCCGTGGTGAGCCGCTGCTGCCAGTCGGGCAAGGAAAACGCGTCGGTATGCCAGAACGGTACGGTGGGGTAGCTGGTGTAACGCGGCCCGGCTACGTTGTATTTGGCAATCAGCGGATTGGTCATATTTTTAGTATTTGCAGGTCGCACAAGCATCGGCGCACCGACGCTTGTGCGACCCATCGCGAAGCGGCCGGTCCAGCCTACACACCACAAAAATCACCGTCGCGCCCCAAAAACCAGACCGCCTAAATCAGGTTCGTAGCTGATAAATATCAGGAAACGCGCACCGGATCGGAGGCAACTTTGAAGAAATTTCCGCACATGTTATGCTCGCTGCGCCTGCCCCCGTCACCGATATACACACCACCTGCTACCACTGCGGCAATGACTGTCCGCCAGGCAACGACTTGCCCGACAACGAAACCGTTCGATTCGACGATAAAGCGTTCTGCTGTGCCGGGTGCAAAACGGTCTATGACGTGCTGAGTCAGCACCAGCTTTGCCAGTATTACGACCTCAACACGACCCCCGGCTCAACCCGGACCGACACGCCCCAGCTGGACCGACTATCGTTTCTGGACCTTCCTGACGTAGCCGCCCAACTCATCGACTTTCAGAACGATACGGTGGCGCACGTTACGTTTTTCGTTCCTGCCATTCACTGCTCGTCGTGTTTGTGGCTGCTCGAACATCTGTACCGCATCGAGCCGGGCGTGGTGCAGACCCGCGTCGATTTTCTGAAAAAACAGGTCAATCTCGTCTTCGACCCGGCCCAGCTGTCACTGCGGCAGGTGGCTGAGCTGCTTACATCGCTGGGTTATGAACCGCTCATCAGCCTGAACGATGTGGTGCGCGAAGGGCAAAAACCCACCTACCGTCCGCTGTTGTATAAACTGGCGTTGGCGGGGTTCTGCGCGGGCAACATCATGCTGTTCAGCTTTCCCGAATACCTCGGTCTGGACGATGCCAGGTTCAAACATCTCTTCGGTATTCTCAACCTCGTACTGGCTACACCGGTAGTATTCTATTCGGGTTCGGGCTATTTTAAATCGGTCTGGCAAAGCCTGCGCAGAGGCTTAATCAACATCGACTTCCCGATTCTGCTTGGTATTCTGGTGGCGTACTCGCGCGGGGCGTATGAGGTGCTTTTTATGAACGGAGCCGGGTATTTCGATTCCGTTACGGGGCTGATTTTCTTTCTGTTATGCGGAAAATGGTTTCAGCAGCGCACCTACGATTTCCTGTCGTTCGAGCGCGATTACAAGTCGTATTTTCCGCTGGCCGTACAGCAGCTCACGGGGGCTGACCACTGCGAACCCGTTGCCGTGGCCGACCTCAAAAAAGGTGACCGCATCCGGCTGTGCCACGGCGATCTAATTCCTGCCGACGGGCTGCTGTACCGGGGCGACGGCCTGATCGACTACTCGTTCGTAACGGGCGAGTCGGTACCGGAGCCGAAACAGGCGGGTACGCTGCTGTATGCAGGCGGACGGCAAACGGGCGGCAGCATCGACCTCGAAATTGTGCGGGGCGTGTCGCAGAGTTACCTGACCCAGCTCTGGAACAGCGACACCTTCCGCAAAGACCAGACTGACCAGACTAACCGGCACGGCAGCGCGAAAACCTTTGCCGATGCCGTTGGTAACTACTTCACGGCCAGTGTACTAACCATCGCTACGCTCGTGGGCGCGTACTGGTTTTTCTACATGAACCAGCCCGGCACGGCGGTCAACGCCTTCACCGCCATTCTGATTATTGCCTGTCCGTGCGTGTTGTCGTTGTCGTATCCGGTGGCACTCGGGCATGGGCTGCGGCTACTCAGCAAACGGGGTTTCTACCTTAAAAACGCCGACGTAATCGAGCAGCTGACCCGCTGCACGGCCATCGTTTTCGACAAGACCGGTACGCTGACGGAGGTAGCCGCCAACGGTCTGTCTGTCACTGAAACCTTTTCAACACCTCTGACCAGCATCGAACGGGCCATTATCCGGGTGGTGGTGAGCCAGTCGGCGCACCCACTGAGCCGTCGGCTAACCGGGTACCTGCACGATTGTATGCCGGTACGGGTCGAGAATTTTACAGAACTGACGGGGCAGGGTCTAGTGGCGCTGGCCGACGACCGACTCGTAAAAATCGGCAGTGCGGGGTTTGTCGGTGCGCCCAAAGACCAGCAACACAAAGGCGGTTCGGTGGTGCACGTCAGCCTGGGGGGGCAGTACCGGGGCAGTTTCCGGTTTACGGCACAGCTTCGCCCCGGCCTGACGCAGATGCTGACCGACCTGAACCGCCCCGGCCGAACGCGGCTGAACGCAGCCCGGCCCTACCTGAGCAGCTACCTGCTCTCGGGCGATACCGACGCCACCCGCGCCTACCTGCGCCCGTACTTTACCGATACCGCCATGCATTTTGGATGCAGCCCGGCAGATAAGCTCCGGTTCATTGAGGAATTGCAGCAGAAGGGCCACCGCGTACTGATGATTGGCGACGGGCTGAACGATGCCGGTGCACTGAAACAGGCCGATGTGGGCATTGCCGTAACGGATGACACCCTGCATTTTACCCCCGCCAGCGATGCCATTCTGGAAGCCGGTTCGCTGCGGCAGTTGCCCGGTTTTCTGGGCTATGCCCGTTTCGGGATGCGGCTCATCCGGTTCAGTTTCGGCGTGTCGCTGCTGTACAATCTGGTGGGTCTATCCTTTGCCGCCACGGGACATCTGTCGCCCATTGTAGCCGCCATTCTCATGCCGCTCAGCTCCGCCACCATGGTGCTGATTGGTACGGTAGGGATGCGGTGGAGGACGGTGTGAAGGGCGGCCGGCTCGTGATGCCGCGTCAACGTGTTGTTAAAACAGAATCCCCTCTTCGTGCAGTAACTGGTTCAGGTTCAGAACGCATCCGTCCATAATGAGTACGTCGTCATCCCAGGTTTGAACAACCCACTTCTCACCCTTGGTGGCAATAAATGTCTTCTTCGATTTGGTTGTGAACCAGATAACGCGCTCAACGCCAAAGTCCAGCAGTTTATCGGTCTTATCGAACACGTAATCCTGCTCACCCGCCGGGTACACATCCAGACTAATATCGGCTTTCACATCGACTTCGATAACGACTTTGGGGGGTGTTCTGAAGTATTTCCCCCGCAGTTCAGGGATGCTTTCCCGGTTGAAAATAGCAATGTCGTTTGCCAGCCGACCTACTTCAGGAATCGTCAGGCCCGATTCGTTGGTTGTCAGCCAATACGTTTTCCGGTCGATCAGGCCATACAAATGCCCGTGTAATGTAGAAACGACCAACGCCTGAATGTCACTGCATCCCATAATATCTTCGGGTGTTTTCAGGCCCGTTACTACGTCTTTGTATCCTTTGTAGTACAGCGTCCGGCGGCCCAACACTTCGTAAATGAGCGAATCCGGCACCTTCAAATGCCTGCGTCGGGTGGTTTCGATAGTAGCGTCGGTTGCCATAATACTGGAATTGAGAAAGCAAGATAACCGAATTAGCCTGCAAAAACGAACTGGCTCACTCAAGCCAGCAATTAGACAGTTCTGACCGCCGTACTCACGCCTTTCAGTTCCATCAAAACGATGCAGACAGGCATATACGGTGGTGAGTGGTAGCGTCACTCAATCAGTTGGGGGCGCGTCGGTTTGCCCGTACCGTCGGTCTGACGTACTCCGGTAAGCTGTCCCTGCGGGTTGTACGAGTAGGCGTTGACACTGCGCAGGTCCCATTTTTTATCGACGTTGAGATCCACCCGACTTTCCGTAACGCGCCCGGCGGCATCGGTGGTCAGGTCGTCGTAACCCGTCCACTTGACCGGCCCCGTGCAGTTGGAAGAACTCGAAAAGCCACAGTTGTTGTCAAAACGCTGCACAAACCGCAGATGCCCGTCGGTATCATACCGGTATTGATCGGCTGAACCAAGTTCTCCAAACCGAAGAACCCTCCATTCCAGGAGTTGACCGCGCCCGTTGTATCGCCACTCACCCGACGGCTTACCGCCCTGTATTTCGCTTTTCAGCCGATTGGCAACGGCCATGCCCTGTACCGGCTGATACGTTTCCGGCAGGTTGGCGAACGAACTTACCGGACTATCGAGCGGCAGTACGTCGGGCTATTTTTTACAGCTGACGGCAAAAAGAAGCAGACTTGCTGCGGTAAAAAGATAGCGCATGGCAGGAGGTTTTCAGGCATAGCCCCCCCCGGCAAGATGACGAGGTTGGAACGTGCCAGAAAAAAACCCAGAAATTATGCCTCGTCAACCACCAGCAAATCTGCGTTGTTTAGTCGACCCTGGATGACGGTGGCAATGCCATGCGCCCGCTGCCGGGCTTCGTCAGTGCGGGGGCCGCTGAAGAGGTCGGTCAGGGTTTGGGAGAACAGAAACAGCCAGCGGTCGAAGTGGGCGGGGCGGAGGGGCGTTTTAAAAGCCAGGTCAAAGTGGGCGCGCATGGGGTTGCCCGCGTAGGCGCCGGTGTTCAGGAGCATACTGCTCCAGAAGTTCGTGATACGGGGCAGGTGTTCGGACCAGTTGACCCGCGCAACGTCGTCGAAAATAAAGCCCAGTTCATCATCCTGCCGGACGCGGGCGTAGAATCGCTCCACAAAAAGGGCAACGTCGGCTTCGGTTTCAATATCGTTCATAACGGTTAGTGGGGTGTTATGTAGCCCGCTGCACTACATATACGCTTCGTCGCGTCCGTGGCGGAGCCGGATTATACCAACCCGGTTCAGCAGCCGGATGAGCGGGTAAGCCGGGTCGAACTCGTGCCAGCGAAAGCCGCCGAAGTTGGGCCGCCCGCCAAATTTATGGTGGTTGTTATGGTACGACTCGCCCATCATCAAAAAATCGAACGGCAGCAGGTTGCGGGCCGTATCATTCAGCACAAAGTTGGTGTAGCCGTAGCGGTGGGCGTACCAGTTAATGATGGCTCCGTGTACCGGCCCCATCAGGAAATGTACCGGCAGCAGCAGGAAAAACCAGGCCGAGGGCGCAAACGCCACGTAAATCAGAACGTAGAACGCCACCCAGGCCAGCCGCACGGGCCACCGGTCGCCGAGCCGTTCCATAAACTGCCAGTTGGGTACGCCTTTTTTGAAGCGGGCGGCAATATGGTCGCGGTTATTGAGGATGTCGTTGTAATAAGTCCGGGTTTTCCACATCATGTCGAACAGGTTTTTGGAAAAGTCGGGCGAGTGCGGGTCCGCTTCGGTATCGGCGTGGGCGTGGTGAAGCCGGTGCATGATCCCGTAGGCCCGTGGACTCAAAAACGACGACCCCTGCGTAACGAACGTCACGAAATAGAAAAACTTCTCCCAGCCCCTGCTCATGGTAAACATCTGATGGGCGGCATACCGGTGAAGAAAAAAGGTCTGCATCAGTACGGACGAATACCAATGCGCGGCAAAAAACAGGACAATAAACATGGATGGGAATACGGCAGGTAAAAAAAGAGGAAGGCAAGTTTATTTCAAATCAAATTAAGCCCCATCAGCTCACCGACAAAGGCGTTGAAGCGGCTTTTTACGCGGTCGTATTCCGAAGAAACCGTAGCTATGAGCGAGCTTCCCTGGGCGGGCGGGGTAGCGTAACGACCATCGGGGCAGACCGGGAAGGCTGATTTGGCGGCTACCCCGGCAGATGGCTGGGCGCAGGACTGGCTGGTGCAGAGTACGTCGAGTTGCAGGCGATGGATACGGTTTTTGAGCTGGTTCAGGGCCTGCGCGTAGTCAACGGTATGGTTGCGCATCCGCTGATAGTCGTAGCCGGGCAGTTCGGTCAGCAGCGTGAGGAGCTGATCAATTTCCTGCTCATTTTGGGCAAGCTGGGCGGCCCAGGTCTGGTGCTGGGTGCGGCAGGTCTGGAACAGGGCTTCAGTGGACTGATTAGAGGATTGCATGACGGACGTTGGTTTATGACACTGTAAAGATGAGTCCTCCCTCCGGCCCCGCACCTGACGAACATCAGGGCCGGTACTGACAAAAATCAGACGAACCAAACCATTGACATATATCAGGGTAGGGACTGACGAATCTCAGTCTGCAGGGCGGGCTTTCCTTCCAATTTTGGGGAACAAAACGCCCGTCGCTATGTCCATTATATTTTTCATGATCGGTATCAGCCTGCTGATGGCACTCGGCTTTCTGGGTGCGTTTATCTGGTCGATGCGCAGCGGACAGCAGGACGATTTATACACGCCCTCGCTCCGAATGCTACTCGACGATGACGCCCCACCCGATCAGTTGCCTGCCTCCCCGCCAGCAAATCCCTTACATCAATTAGCCACAATAACCAGGAATAACGCCGTATGAACGTTACTGACGAGCCATCGCTCACCCTCACCCCCAAACCGGCCGCCGGTCAGCCCCCGGCGGGCCACCGTCCGGTTCTCGAACGTTTCGAGTATGACAATACCACCGTCCGCAACTTTGCCGTTGCCACCATTGTCTGGGGTGTTATCGGCATGATTGTGGGGCTGATTGCCGCCACGCAGCTGTTTGAGCCGGCGGCCAACCTCGGCCAGCCGTACACTACGTTTGGCCGTATCCGTCCGCTGCACACCAATGCGGTTATTTTTGCTTTTGTAGGCAACACCATTTTCATGGGCGTGTATCACTCGCTGCAACGGCTCTGCAAAACCCGGATGTACTCCGATCTGCTCAGCAAGATCAACTTCTGGGGCTGGCAGCTCATCATCCTCTCGGCAGTGGCCACGCTGCCCCTCGGATTCACGAGTTCCAAAGAATACGCCGAACTGGAATGGCCCATCGACATCGCCATTACGCTGGTTTGGGTCGTGTTTGGCATCAACATGTTCGGTACCATCATTAAACGGCGTGAGCGGCACCTGTACGTAGCCATCTGGTTCTACATCGCCACGTTCGTTACGGTAGCCGTGCTGCACATTATCAACTCGCTGGCCGTGCCGGTTGGTTTGTTCAAGAGTTATTCGCTCTATGCCGGCGTGCAGGACGCGCTGGTGCAGTGGTGGTACGGACACAATGCGGTGGCGTTTTTTCTGACTACGCCGTATCTGGGGCTGATGTACTATTACCTGCCTAAAATGGCGAACCGACCCATTTACTCCTATAAACTGTCTATTCTGCACTTCTGGGCCCTGATTTTCCTGTACATCTGGGCCGGACCTCACCACCTGCTGTACAGCTCGCTGCCCGACTGGGCGCAGTCATTGGGCGTGGTGTTCTCCATTATGCTGATTGCACCGTCCTGGGGCGGGATGATTAACGGGCTGCTGACCCTGCGCGGAGCCTGGGACAAAGTGCGTGAAGATACCATTCTGAAGTTCATGGTCGTGGGCCTGACGGCCTACGGTATGGCCACCTTTGAAGGGCCGCTGCTGTCGCTCAAGAACGTAAACGGCATTGCCCACTTTACGGACTGGATTGTAGCCCACGTACACGTGGGTGCGCTGGGCTGGAACGGCTTCCTGACGTTCGCCATTCTATACTGGCTCATTCCGCGCCTGTATCATACGCCCCTGTTCTCAAAAAAGCTGCTCAGTATCCACTTCTGGATTGGCACACTCGGCATTCTGTTCTATGCCATCCCGATGTACATTTCGGGCTTCACGCAGGGGCTTATGTGGCAGGAGTTCACACCCGAAGGTACCCTGCGCTACGGCAACTTTCTCGAAACGACACTGCGGCTGCTGCCCATGCACCAGATGCGGGCCGCCGGAGGTACGCTTTACCTGACGGGAGCCATTCTGATGGCGTACAACCTCTTCAAAACCATGCAGGCCGGAATGCTGGTTCGTAACGAACCCGCCGAAGCCATGCCGCTAACCAAAACCTACACGCCCACCGGGGGCGATACGTACTGGCACCGCTGGCTGGAGCGCAAGCCCATTCCATTTCTGGCTGCGTCGCTGGTGGTAATCCTGATTGGCTCGCTCATTGAAATGGTACCCACGTTCATGGTAGACAGCAACGTACCCACTATCTCGGCGGTACAGCCCTACACCGCGCTGGAAGTAGAAGGCCGCGACCTGTACATTCGCGAAGGCTGCGTGGGCTGCCACAGCCAGATGGTGCGTCCGTTCCGGGCCGAAACCGAACGCTACGGCGAGTACTCCAAAGCGGGCGAGTTTGTGTATGACCACCCGTTTTTGTGGGGCAGCAAACGCACCGGCCCCGACCTGCACCGCGAGGGTGGCAAGTATCCCGATGCCTGGCACTACATGCACATGAACGACCCACGCTCCATGTCGCCCGGTTCCGTTATGCCGCCCTACCCCTGGCTGATTACGGACAAGCTCAACGTATCTCAGACGGAGACCAAGCTGAAAGCACTCAAAAGTGTGGGCGTTCCTTACGAAGATATGAGCATCCGCTACGCCAACGAAGACCTCGATAAACAGGCCGCAGCCATTAGTGCGCAATTGGCCAAAGACGGTATCAAGGTGGGAAAAGACCGCGAAATCGTGGCCCTCATCGCCTACCTGCAACGGCTCGGTACGGATATCAAGAAAATGGAGTCAGCCCAGAAATAATGGAAGAATTATGAATGATAGGGTGATAGAATAACCTCCGGCGTCAGATTCCTGCGCCAGCACTATTCACCCATTCTATCATTCACTCATTCAAAATTGAAATCCTATGTTCAAGCAATTCATAACCAAACTGCCCGGTGCTGACCTGTATATGGTTGGCTCGTTTCTGACCTTCTTCATCTTTTTCCTGCTGGTAGGTGTGTACCTGTGGCTGGCTGACAAAAAGCACATCGACCAGATGAGCCGGATGCCGCTCGGCGATTCCAGCCCCACCGATGACATCGACTATCAATCATGAACCCCACGAATATGCTCTTACTGACCATAGACCCGGTTGCTGCGGCAAGTGCGCCAATGTCGGGCGAAGAAATGATCCTGCTCACCCTGTCCATTATGCTGCTGATTGGCACGTTACTGATAGGTGTGGTGGCGGTATATCTAATGCTTATTTTGCAGAAAGCCCTCGTCGTTACCCAGCCCGTCGTTGAAAAACCTGTCGATACCCGCCCACTCTGGATGCGCTTTGCCGGCCTGCAACCCCTAAGCCACGAAAAAGACCTGGTGCTGGAACACTCCTACGACGGTATTGCCGAACTCGATAACCCTACCCCCCCCTGGTTCATGGGCCTGTTTTACGGCACCATCGGCGTTGCCGTCGTATATATGCTGGTGTTTCACGTGTTTAAAGTCGGCGATTTACAACTCAAGGAGTATACCGACGAGGTAGCTATTGCCGAAGTAGCGCGGGAAGCCTACATCGCCAAAGTGGCCGGGAATATCAACGAGAATACGGTAGCGTACGTGAAGGATACTAAAGCTCTCGACGAAGGTAAAGGGCTCTATACCCAGCATTGTGTAGCCTGTCACGGCGCCGAAGGGCAGGGGGGCGTTGGCCCTAACCTCACCGACGACTACTGGCTGCATGGCAACACCATCAAGAACGTATATCGCACCATCAGCGAGGGCGTAACCGAAAAAGGGATGTTGTCCTGGAAACGGCAGCTCAACCCGCTTCAGATGCAGCAGGTAGCCAGTTACGTCCTGTCGCTTCACGGCTCCAGCCCGCCCAACCCCAAAGAACCCCAGGGCGAAAAAATAACGGAAGAGAAAGTAGCCGCGAGGTAAGGAAATAAAAAAGGCAGTCAATCATCATCATTCCTCTTCGTCCGTCGAACGGGAACGCCGTAGCCCGGACGTCCACGTCCGGTAGCCATCAGGCTTACGATGTAACTACTGTGCAAGCCTGACGGCTACCGGACGTGGACGTCCGGGCTACTCACAAATTCACTCAACAACACCAATGAATACGCCTGTAGATGATTATTTCCGCAGCCACCTGCCCAATCAGCAGGACGACGGCAAACGCAGATGGATTTACCCCAAAGCCCCGTCGGGCTGGTTTACGCGCTGGCGGACGGTAATGGCCGTAATGCTGCTGACCGCGCTGTTTGCCGGGCCGTTTGTGTGGGTGGATGGACACCCGCTGTTTCTGTTCAACGTGCTGGAACGGCGGTTTATCTTCTTCGGCGTTACGTTCTGGCCGCAGGATTTTTACCTGGTGGCCGTTGGGCTGCTGACGTTTATTGTCTTCATCGTCCTGTTTACGGTGGTCTTTGGCCGGGTATTCTGCGGCTGGGCCTGCCCGCAAACGATTTTTCTGGAAATGGTTTTCCGGAAGGTCGAAGAATGGATCGAGGGCGATTACCGCGCCCGGCAGCGGCTCGATGCGGCCCCCTGGACC
>Ga0123337_10005803_pt1 | contig 12009 bp, 13 predicted proteins | sample frozenSSSSmetaG_FD_89792 | JGI IMG/M metagenome (GOLD analysis project Ga0123337, IMG submission 89792) | Glacier valley bacterial and archeal communities from Borup Fiord, Nunavut, Canada, to study Microbial Dark Matter (Phase II) -... | ecosystem: Environmental > Aquatic > Freshwater > Ice >...
ATTTCTTATCGGTTATAATAGTATTCATAGTAATTTTTTCAACATTGCAAACTTACGAATTTAAAGCTCAATACCAATTGCAATGGCAAAAATCAATTTTAATGGCAAAAAATCAAAATACCTACTTTTAGCCCTGATAGCAGTGGAAACCCTTTTTATTTTTCCTTTAAAAATAAAAAGGTTGCAGCGGATAGCAGGAATACAACTTTCCTGAGAATGCCAATTCTTTCGCTCCTTGATTATTTACATCTATTTTTTAAAATTGTCATTGCAATTGATTTTTACCATTACAATTGATATTGAAATTGTCATTGATATTGCCATTGAAATAGCCTTACTTTGCAATCAAAATACACCTAATGAATTCCTCCTTATTTTACAGCCATTTACAGAAAAAATTTCCTTTTCAACCCACGTACAATCAAGATATTTTTTTTCAAAAAATAGCTATTTTTTTGACTGATACTCATAATGAAACGATTTTTGTACTAAAAGGATACGCAGGAACAGGGAAAACTACGGTCATTTCTACAATTGTAAACAGTTTATTGGAGATTAATAAAAAATATGTTTTGCTGGCCCCAACTGGTCGTGCGGCCAAAGTAATTGCCAATTATTCGAACAAACCTGCTTTTACAATTCACAAAAAAATCTATTTTCCGAAGAAAAATTCAGGGGGAGGAGTGTCTTTTACTTTACAACAAAACAAACATAAAAACACCATTTTCATTGTCGATGAAGCTTCGATGATTTCAGACACCAATTCGGATTCTAAATTGTATGAAAACGGTTCCTTACTTGATGATTTGATTTCGTATGTATATTCGGGAACCAATTGCAAGATGCTGCTTTTGGGAGATACAGCGCAATTACCGCCTGTGAATTTAGATATAAGCCCTGCTTTGGATATTCATACGCTCAGCATTAATTACAATAAAGAAGTTGAATACATTGAACTCGACGAAGTAATGCGTCAGGAAGAAAACTCTGGGATTTTGCACAATGCGACTGAGTTGAGGGAATTATTAAAGGATACTTTTATAACCGAATTCAAATTTAATGTTCGAAAATTCAAAGACATTGTTCGGTTGGTTGACGGGTATGATATTCAGGATGCTATTCATTCGGCTTACAGTAATTTCAGCATTGAAGACACCGCTTTTATTGTTCGTTCCAATAAAAGAGCCAATCAATACAATGAGCAAATCCGAACCAAAATCCTTGATAAAGAAAGTGAATTGTCTACAGGCGATTTCCTGATGGTGGTGAAGAATAATTATTTTTGGCTAAAAGATTCGGATGAAGCGGGTTTTATTGCCAATGGTGATATTATCGAAGTTCTAGAAATGTTTGGCATTAAAGAATTATACGGTTTTAAATTTGCGAAAGTGAAAATCCGAATGATTGATTATCCCGATCAGAAACCTTTTGAAACTGTGCTTTTGATGGATACTATAAAAAGTGAATCACCGTCTTTGACTTTCGAGGAATCCAATCGTTTGTATCAAGAAGTGATGAAAGATTATGAAAACGAAACTACCAAATACAAAAAGTTTCAGAAAGTAAAGGAAAACGAATATTTCAATGCATTACAAGTTAAATTCTCGTATGCTATTACCTGTCATAAATCGCAAGGAGGGCAGTGGAATACCGTTTTTATAGAGCAACCGTATTTACCAAATGGTATTGATAGAGATTACATCCGATGGTTGTATACCGCTATGACAAGAGCCAAAAATAAGCTATATTTGATAGGCTTTAAAGATGAAAGTTTTACAGAATAAAACAATAAAAATGAAACAAAAAATTGCTCATATTGCATTGCTAGTTGCTAACTATGATGATGCCATTACATTTTATACTCAAAAATTGCATTTTGATTTAATTGAAGATATTAAACTAAGCGAAGACAAACGTTGGGTTTTGATTGCACCAAAGGAAACAGTGGGGTTCAGCTTGCTTTTAGCAAAAGCCGACAATGAAGAGCAAAAAACTAGGGTAGGAAATCAAACTGGGGGGAGAGTTTTTCTATTTCTAAACACAGATGATTTTGATAGAGATTATCAAAATTTAGTAGACAATAAAGTAGAAATTATTAGAAAACCAATAGAGCAGCCTTATGGAAAAGTAGCTGTATTTGCTGATTTATACGGCAATTTATGGGATTTAATTGAACGAAAAGAGATTTTGTAAAAGCTTTTTATCATGAATAATTTAAACGATTTACATAAAATATCAGGTTCTTTTTCGAATACCGAAAAAATGCCCGCTTTATTCTTGGGACACGGAAGCCCAATGAATGCTATTGAAGAGAATCAGTTTGTGACCGGTTTTCGTGATTTGGCCAAAACATTACCCAAACCCAACGCCATTTTGTGTATTTCGGCGCATTGGTTTACTAACGGAACCAAAGTTACAGCAATGGAAATGCCCAGAACCATCCATGATTTTGGAGGATTCCCAGAAGAATTATTTGCAGTTCAATATCCTGCCAAAGGAAGTCCTGAATTAGCCACTGTAACTCAAGAATTATTGCTTCCAACCGAAGTGGAATTGGATCAACATTGGGGGTTAGATCATGGTGCATGGAGTGTAATTAAACATTTATATCCCGATGCCGATATACCTGTAATTCAAATGAGTATCGATTACACAAAATCAGGACAATACCATTTTGAATTGGCGCAAAAATTAAGTGCTTTACGAACCAAAGGAATCCTGATTGTAGGAAGTGGTAATATCATTCATAATTTAAGAATGGTCGATTTTAGAAATATCAATACGGATAATTACGGTTACGATTGGGCAGTTGAAGCTAGATCCGATATCAATGACTATTTGCTTGATGGAAATTTTCAACCACTTATTGATTTCGAAAAACAAAGCAAAGCTTTTCAATTGTCGATTCCGACACCAGAACATTATTTACCCTTAATTTATACCTTAGGATTAAAAGGAAAATCAGAGGAATTGAGTTTGTTTAATGATAAATTGGTTGCTGGGTCGTTGAGTATGACATCGGTTAAAATTATGTAGATTGATTGTACAAAATTCGAATAAAAAATAAATTACAAATTTCACTAAAGTACGTTTAATATCCGTACTTTTGTAAAAAAAAAAGATTTATGGCAACCAACACTGTAAAAAGCGAAAAAGCAAGATTTGATACCAAGCTTCCTCTTGAGCAAAAATTATTGTTTGAAAAAGCAGCACATCTTGGCGGATATAGAAGCTTGACCGATTTTATAATTGCAACAGTTCAGGTCAAAGCAAAAGAAATTGTAAACGAAAACGAGCAGGTTTTAGTTTCAAAACGTGATAGTGAAATTTTCTTTGAAGCAATTACGAATCCTGCAAAACCAAATGAAGCTCTTCAATTGGCAGCAAATGATTTTAAATCTTTATTTTCTGAATGAGTCAATTATCCGAAATTCTGAATTCAGACCACAAAAAGGCAACATTTTGTAGTGGGAAAGTTATGCTTGATGACTATTTGCAAAAGCAAGCCAGTCAGGATGTTCGCAGAAAATTATCAGCCTGTTTTGTGATATTGGAAAAGGAAACTAATTTAATAAAAGGCTATTACACTTTAGCAAATAATAGTATTCCTTTAGACTTGGTTCCACAAGAGTTACAAAAGCAATTACCTAAATCCTACACTTCAATTCCAACAACTTTACTTGGTAGGTTAGCCGTTGACAAGAAATTTCAAGGCAATGGAACTGGAAAGTTATTGTTAATTGATGCATTAAAAAGGTGTTATATTTTATCTAAAAATATTGGATCTTTTGCTGTTATTGTAGATCCTTTGGATAAAGATGCAGAAAACTTTTATAGTAAATATGGATTTATAACTTTGCATGATAGCGGTAAAATGTTTTTGCCAATGAAAACAATCTGTAGTTTGTTTGAGTAAAAATAAAACTTTGCGACTTAGTGCCTTTGTTGCCAACCAAAAAATAAATAAAATGAAAATAATAGCAGTCATTCCCGCCCGTTACGCATCTACACGATTTCCTGCAAAATTGATGCAGGACTTGGGAGGTAAAACGGTAATTTCAAGAACTTATGAAGCCGCCATAAATACTCAATTGTTTGATGATGTTTTTGTGGTAACCGATTCTGATTTGATTTATAATGAAATTGTTTCTAATGGCGGAAAAGCCATTCGAAGCATCAAAGTTCACGAATCCGGAAGTGATCGAATTGCCGAAGCTGTAGAGAATCTGGATGTAGATATTGTAGTTAATGTACAAGGAGACGAACCCTTTATAGACAAAGACCCATTGGCAAAAGTTATAGAAGTTTTTAGAAATGACGAATCAAAACAAGTTGATTTGGCTTCTTTGATGCGTGAAATAAAAGACGAAGATGAAATCAAAAATCCAAATAATGTAAAAGTAGTAGTCGATCAAAACGGATTTGCATTGTATTTTTCACGTTCGGTGATTCCGTATCCCAGGGAGAGAGAAGTGGGTGTTCGTTATATGCAGCACATTGGTATTTATGCTTTTAGAAAACACGCCTTATTAGATTTTTATAGTTTACCAATGAAATCATTGGAAGCCTCTGAAAAATTGGAGCAATTGCGCTATCTCGAATTTGGAAAACGAATCAAAATGGTAGAAACCACTCATGTTGGAATTGGAATTGACACTGCTGAAGATTTGGAAAAAGCGAGAAAGATGATAATCGATTAATCTTGATTTTCATGGTCAAAATAGCCTTTGGATTTAATTTTGGCAGAGAAAAAATTAAGAAAAAGGACAATGAAAAATAGAAATAATAAAGCTTGAGTAGTTACCAAAAATTTTCCAATTGTAGTTACTGGATGATAATCTCCATATCCAATAGAAGAAGAGGTAATAATACTAAAATAAATGGCATCAAACCAATGCAGAAACGGTTTGTTTAAATAATTACCACAAGAATACAACACTGCAAAAGCAAATGATATTTCCAGATAATTGAAGAAAAGCAAAAGCATAGATCGTTTGTAAGAACGAGGTCTAGAGAACATATCGGAAGCAAAAATAAGTGTTGGAATATAAAAAACGGTTTCCAAAAAGACATAGATTAAAATCACCACAACCCAATGGTATTCTTGCCAATGGTTGATTAAAATCATTAATGGAAAACAAACTTTGAGTAATACATAAAAATCCAAAGCCAAATCTTCATATTCAACCCCTTTTTTATTGGCTAAATATTTAATATAAATTCCAGGAAAAAGTAATTGAGATGAGGAGAGAAGTAAACGTACTATTTTTTCTAATCCATTATCGTCTTCATGATCATTATTCCAAATTGCTTTAATGTTTTGAAAACGTTTTTCTAGAGGATTAAATTTTGATTTTGGTCCTCTGGTAGCTTTCCCCAACAATAATTTTTTGAGAATATTTTTCATCAGATTTGTAATTGAATACTTTAGAAAGGTACGGAAAAATTAAAGTATTTTGTCCCGATTAAGCTAAAAATATAGTCTATTTTGAAAATAAAAAATGCTCAACCACTGATGATTGAGCATTTTTTATTAAACCAGTTTTATCGCTCCTTTAATAATGCAACCCAGAACCAAAAGCGTATAAAGGATCTTTTGAATCATAAGGAACATCTTCTTTTTGATTTCTGACCGCCTCCATTGATGATGGCAATTCAAAAGGCAATTTACCCTCAGGTTTTGCAATACCAAAAATGACGTCCAAAAGTGCTGCATCACTTGCTCCATAGTTACCAAAAATAGCTTTGGCAACCCCATTTATTTCAGGAAATACAGCAGGGCGATCCAAATAAATATCAACAATTGTTGGAACCGTTTTGCAAAGTGTCATAACATCTTCTAAATCTTTTCCTTTGAAATCCAAATCGCCATGATGAAATCCTTTGGCAAACGGATTATCCGTGTCAAGAGGAACCCATGGAGTATTCAAACGGATAATGGCAATATCGGCTTGTTCTGGCAAATCAACAATAATTCCATATTGGGATGCAATTTTGGGATTTACATTTTTTACATAAATTTTTAATTTACTGGATACTGCCAACGGCAATTTTATATCATTTTTCAATAATGTCATGGAACGACGCTGCGTATCTTCTCCTAATTTTTTAAAATCTTCTCTTCCAACAATTTTGGTTGCATTTTCAATATCTACATACGGATTATCAAACAAGCCCAAAATGAATTTTTGGCGCAATAGCCTACGAACCGATTGGTCAATTCTGGATTCTTTTATTTTCCCTTCTTTAACTAATTGTACAATATATTGAGGGCAATTTTCTCCACCAAATTGGTCACAACCGGCATCAATTTTTTTTTTTACTCGGTCTACTGCACTTAAGTTTCCAACTCCCCAAGCTCTAGCGGGCCATATCACCGCTCCCATATGTGTATCCGAAACCAAACCCCAGTCGGTACAAACCACACCATCAAACTTATATTTCTCGCGAAGTAATCTGGTTATTATGTCTTTATTATAGGAGAACCCAACATTTTCTGAAGTTTGATCGGTAGGCACTCCATAGTACGGCATAATACAAGCAGTATTTGCTTTGAACGCTGCTTCAAATGGAATTAAATGATAATTGAAATTTTTTCCAGGATAGACTTGTCCTTTTTGATATTGAAAATGGGGATCCAAACCTTCCTTTTGTGGACCACCACCCGAAAAATGCTTTGTCATACAAGCCACACTAGTATTCCCCAATTGATTTCCTTGAAAACCTAATATATAGGCCTGTATCATTCTTGCCGATAGATTAGCATCTTCTCCAAAAGTACCGCTTACGCGCGGCCAACGCGGTTCTGTAGCTAAATCAGCCATAGGATGTAATGCCTCTCGAATTCCAACTGCCAGATATTCTTGGCGAGCAATATCTCCAAACTTTTGAGTTAATACCGGATCGTTTATAGCCGCAAAACCCAATTGCTCTGGCCATTGCGAAAAACCATTAGCTTCCATCGCAAATACATTATTACTAAAATAATGACGAGGATCTGAGGCTATGGTAACTGGTATTCCAAGTCTTGATTCTTCAGCCACTTTTTGGATGGCATTATACCCCATTGCCAATTCTTTTACTCCAGGAGCTTGCCAATAATTAAAATGATTCATTTTTTTATTCACAATCAAATCCCGCGCTGAAGGAATTCTGGACGCCATTCCCGTTGCTACCTCTTGTTTATCGATACTTCCGTCTGTATTAATAAGAGTACCGTTAATGAACATCATTCCAGCCTTTTCGTCAATGTTCATGAGCGAAATGAGATTGTCAATTCGCTTTTCTACAGGTAGTTTTATATTTTCATACGGATCCATTTTACCGTTTTTATTGAGATCTCGATATAATGGAGGATCAATAAATGATAGCGAAATAAAGCCCGTAACGAATAATGCTGAGATAAATAGTGGTTTGAATTTATTATCCATTTCTTACTTGAATTAAAGATTAGTACAATGTGTTATTTGGACACAATGTACAAACAATTATTTAATTAATTAAAAAAAACAACTATAAAACTTTGAATAATAGAAAATTATGAATAATAAAGTCTATTTGTATACTCAATAACACTAATCACTAGATTGCAATACTAAATCAATTTCTCTATAATAATTAATTCATTATGTTCTTCAATCCTCGGAATAGAATGGATTCGAAAATGCTCAATATAAAAATCTTTTATACAATTTTGATTCCTAAAATTGTCTTTAGCAGTCAAACACATTGTGTTAAATAGCACCACCCCTTTACTTTTTAAAAGGAAACAAATTCTATTAATAAAAAATTTTTCAAACAAAAAATTAGGCATAGTTGTATCCTGGAATATGTCTATAATTATTAAATCGTATCTGTCTTTTGTTTTCAAGACAAATTCAAAAGCATCGTCTATTATAATTTCTAAATTTTGTATCTCATTTAGATGAAAATAGTCATTGGCAATTTTAATAATATCACTATCAATGTCAACTCCAGTAATTTTTCCTTTAAAATGGATCTCATCAACCAAAGTTTTAATTACACTGCCTCCTGCAACGCCTAAGACTAAAATCGAATTCATTTTAGAAATTTTTTCAAAGCCAATATGAAACAAACCTTTTCTTAAAATACGTTGTAAACTGCCATAGGAGTAATTGGTGTTTTCAGAATCGATTACCAGCTCTCCATTAGTCCAAGTAACTTCTATTGTTTTACTTAGAGCAGAATTAACTTTAAAAATTTTAATTGGAATTATATAACTTAATAATTTACGAAGCATTCTTTTGTGTTTTTATCAAAAATAAGATAATAATTATTTAATTTGTGCAAAATTAAACACAAATGAAGAAACAAATCTACAAATGGATTTTTCATTCAATTATGGGATGGAAAATAGTGGGTGGTCTGGATGAAAATATAAAAAAATCAGTATTAATGGTAATGCCGCACACCAGTTGGCATGATTTTTATGTAGCCATGTTTTGTAGAGGTGCAATAGGAGTAGACATCAATTGGGTTGGAAAAAAAGAATTATTTCGTTTTCCATTTGGCTTTTTCTTTAAATCTTTAGGAGGAGCACCACTAGACAGAACGGGTGGATTAAACAAAGTAGAATCTATTGCAAATATCTTCAATACAAGAGAAACATTCAGATTGGGGCTGTCTCCAGAAGGAACCAGAAAAAAAGTAAATCAACTTAAAACAGGTTTTTATTATATAGCTGTAACTGCAAAAGTTCCAATCATTCCTGTGTCCATAAATTATGAAAAAAAAATAGTTGACTTTGGAGTACCATTTTATCCAACAAACGACATTGAATCCGATTTAAAATTTTTAAATGAACATTTTATTGATGCCAAAGGTAAAATTCAGGAAAATGAGTATAAAATATCTTAAAATATACTTTTCTGAGAATCGAATAAAATATTTTAAATAGAATTGGGATTGAAAATTTTAAAAGTTCCATTTTTATAAAAAAAGACAATTTTCTCAATCTCTTCCGAAACTTCAAAATTCATATCAGAAGGTAATTGTTTTGAATTTGTTTTATTTAAATTTTTCTCCATTTCAATTGGAGCTTCAATTTTAGAAAACAAATCAATTGGAGTAGGGGAATCTGAATTCAAAATCGGGCTTTCTACATTTTCATCTGAAGGCTCTATTTTAGGAAAGTTTCCTTTGCCATTCAAAATCCAATATAAATCTACTTCAGGAAAGACATCATTTATTTTAAGTATAAAATCCAAACTTGGTTTATTTCTTCCTGAAAGTAAATGTGACAAACTAGATCTCTGGACACCTATTTTATCGGCAAAAGAAGAGGCATTTAAATTGTAATAGTCTAGTATTTTCTCAAGCCTTTTTATAAAATCATCTGTGTTTACCATTGTAAATCGTAATTTAAATCAACCTATTTACAAATGTAACACAAACAGATTGTACCACCTAATATTGGATGTTAAATTACAAAATAGCGTTTATATATCATGAACAATAGCTGTACATAAACACTTAAAAACTATTAATTACTAATGCAATACGATATAATATAATATTTATTTACTTTTGGAAACCTTCTATCTAATTGAGGGATTTGTTTTCATACAAAGGTGTTTACAAATTTAAACTATTTGATTTTTTAACTGTTTACAAATGTAAATATAAAGATGTTTACTTTTGTAAATTAAATTTAAAGCTTTCAAATCGCTATGATTTCAATTTTTAAAAACGAATGATGAATAGCGATCGCTATAAGTGTTCTATAATAAAAACTAATAGTATCTATATATGAATTTAGAGGAAATATTCTATCAAAATAAAGAAAAGTCAATTCAAGGACGGTATATAACATTGGACAATATCGAGCCAATATTAAACAGAGTACTCATCAAAAAAGATGTGTTTATAATTGGTAAATCGGTATTGGAAAAACCTATTTATAGTTATAAAAAAGGCCATGGCAAAACTAAAATTTATCTTTGGTCTCAAATGCACGGAAACGAAAGCACTACAACCAAAGCACTTTTTGACTTTATAAATCTATTAAATTCTGAAACTGATTTAGCAAAAAAATTATTAAAAGCCTTTACTTTTTATTGCATTCCGATGCTAAATCCAGACGGAGCTGAAGCTTATACCCGAGTGAATGCCAATAATATTGACTTGAATCGAGATTCTCAAAATCTAACACAACCTGAGAGCAAGATACTTAGAACTGTTTTTGAAGATTTCAAACCTGATTATTGTTTTAATCTCCACGATCAGCGCACTATTTTTGGAGTTGCCGACACTGGAAAACCAGCAACTGTATCATTTTTAGCTCCTTCTTATAATGAAGAAAGAGAAATCAATCCCTCACGACTAAAAGCGATTAATTTAATTGCAGGAATAAATGATGTTTTACAAAACTATATCCCTGGACAAGTAGGACGATTTGACGATTCTTTCAATATTAATTGTATTGGAGATACATTTCAAAACCTAGGAGTGCCAACAATATTATTCGAAGCCGGACATTTTCAAGGCGATTACGAGAGAGAAGAAACAAGAAAATTCGTGTTTATGGCTTTGTTGTCAAGTTTTGTTATTCTCAACGAAAACGATGTAGTTAGCAATATAACTGATAAATATTTGAACATTCCTCAGAATAATGTCGTTTTTTTTGATTTTATGTATAAAAATGTCAAAATAAATTATGATGGTATCGAAATAATCACGAATTTTGTTGCTCAATATAAAGAAGAGTTAATAAATAATGAAATATTTTTTAATGCTTATATAGTTGAAGTAGGCGATTTGAAGGGTTATTATGGTCATTATGAGTACGATGCAAAAGAAGCATTATACAAAGACGAATTAATGAACTATCCCATAGAAAATCAGAAAGCTAATTTTAATTTTGACGAAAAAGTGTTTTTTAGTAATGGAAAAATGAAAATGTAATATATTTCACCATTAACTTGTTTTTTATTTATAATTTTAACCTTTTTAGTATCAAATAACCATATAATAAAAAAATTATGAGTAAGTTCCGTTTAGATGAAGTAGATCACCAGATTTTAGATATGTTGATAGACAACACAAGAGTTCCGTTTACTGACATTGCTAAAAAATTATTGATTTCAGCTGGAACAGTTCATGTTAGAGTAAAGAAAATGGAAGATGCAGGTATCATTATGGGCTCTTCTTTAGTCCTTGATTATGATAAATTAGGGTATTCATTCATTGCTTATGTTGGTGTGTTTCTTAATAATACTTCTCAAACTAAATTTGTTTTGGAGCGTATTAATGAAATCCCATTTGTAACTGTTGCTTCTGTGACTACTGGAAAATTTAATATTTTTTGTAAAATTAGAGCCAAAGACACTAAGCATGCAAAAGATGTAATCTTTATGATAGATGATATCGAAGGAGTTTATAGAACCGAGACGATGATTTCATTGGAAGAAAGTATAAACGATAAAAAGCGTTTGATGCATACTATTTTTAAAGAAATGTAACAAAACCTTGAATGCTATATTAAAAATATAACCTCAAGTGTATTCTTGAGGTTTTTTTATGCCATATTAACCAACCAATTAATTGTATAATTATGTACACTTTACCAAAAATAGAACGTTTTAATCAAAATGTTTTATCCAAATACCATATTTACAACAGTGTATTTATTACTTTGCCCTTTGATTCTGTAGATAATACAGGTGTTTTACTTCCAATTTTCACAGATCTTTGTGACAATGGTTTTAAAAAGCAAGAAACTCCAAAGGAAATATTTGATTTTTTCTCCGACAAATATTTGACAAATGCTACTGAGAAAGATAAAATAAACTTAATGTTTCATTTTATTCAATACATAGAACGCCAAATTGTTTTATTTGATGCTATTGAAGATTCTGCTTTTCCAGTTGTTAATAATATGGAAGGAAGAGGCTCGCTTCGAGATATAAAAGAAAGATCGGATGTAAAAAATAATAAAGAAGAACTGATACATTTTCTTGAAAATTTTAATGTTCGTACTGTTTTAACTGC
>Ga0123337_10005805_pt1 | contig 12004 bp, 8 predicted proteins | sample frozenSSSSmetaG_FD_89792 | JGI IMG/M metagenome (GOLD analysis project Ga0123337, IMG submission 89792) | Glacier valley bacterial and archeal communities from Borup Fiord, Nunavut, Canada, to study Microbial Dark Matter (Phase II) -... | ecosystem: Environmental > Aquatic > Freshwater > Ice >...
AGAATGGCCAGACCAAAAGGTCTGACGGTTTTTATGGCTCACCGTACCGGTCATGAACTTTGAAGAGCGAAAAAGGCTAGTTAGCTACTTTAACCTATTAATTGAAATGGATAGGGCTTTATCAGATAAAAACGAGACAAATGAGACATAATAACCTAATAATTGGCTTTTTAGATACTGCAAGCCTGCTCTAGTACTGTTGCACCGTCAAATACAAACAGTGTTATTTGATACAGATTATTTCCTTTGCAGTATGTAATACTAAAACTACTACGCAACATTGCGCCAAAACTATTTTGAGAGTCGACCGTTGAAGCTAGCCTGAGTGATGATGTACCGACTGCATATATTCCCCAGCCTTCATAGGGATCTAGCCAGCTTCCCTGAAACTTGGCTGTCGAAGGCGCTTTAAGTACTTTCTTTACTGTTTCTTTAGACTTCTCAACTAGCGTTAGATAATCGTCTTCCGTCATAGTTTTTGCTTTGGCAGCTTCTTCTGCGGCTTTCTTGGCGGCAGCTGCAGTTTTGGCGCTTTCTAAAGCTATCTTATCTTCCGTGGCTTTTTTGGCAGCTGCTGCCCTCTCGGCTTCGGCTTTTTTGGCAGCTGCTGTTTTCTTATCGGATTCTTGCTTTGACTTTAATTCTGCTGCAGTTTTAGCTTCAAGCTCATTTTTCAACTTTAATGCCCTATCAGCTTTCTGCTTTGCAATTTCAGCTTTCGTATATCGATGGATCTTATATACCACCGTCGACTGTTTATCATCTTTCTTTGCGATAATTGTAATGTCGTTGTCGCCTTCTTTTAGCGGAACCCTATAGCTTAACTTTCCCTGACTGTCTATTTTTATCTTTTTACCGTTGACTGTCACTATAGAGTCATAGGGGTAAACAGTTCCCTTAATGGTAAAATTATCAGCCTCTATCGATTTATTGCCATCTAGCTTTATATTATCGAGCGTAACTGAAGGTGGAGAAAAGATTGCGGCAATGGTCCCTATTACTAAAAAGCTGGCAACGATGCTAGTCGTAATTAACTTTGACTTTTTTGACCATCCGGATTTTTTAAACATTAAATATAACCCAACCGGGAAAAACAATATAAGCAATAGGATTACTACAAAGTTTTTAAAGACACGCTTACCTGCTTCTTTAAAAGAATCGGGGTTCTTTATGACTTCCTTAGAACTATGGGCATTCACATATCTACTGGGCCTGTGATTGTGCTTCTTTAAATCATTTTTAGTACTGGGTTTTTTTAATTCACTCATCGATATCCCTTATTTACAATGGGTAGTAATGACAATAGTATGCTCCATATCTATATATATTGCTAACTACTACAAACCTCGCGTAAAAAGTTTAACAGAGATATGTGATTAGGCTCTTCGAGTATCCTTACGTATTGATAGACATTGACCGGAGCCTTGTAATTAAAGGATGAAGGAAGTATATAATAGCCTTATGGAATGGCTGGTATTACTCGTGATTATTGGTGCTATATCCTCTATTAAGGAGAGGAGGCAAAAAATGCAGCCATCAACACAGATAGAGGCAAAGACAAAGATAAAAAATCAATGGGATGAATCTATTGATGGCGTGGGTTTATCGGCTAATAGTAGCTGGAGCAACACCAGAATAAGGGTGTTTGCACGAGATAACTACACTTGTAAATCCTGTGGACGCAAAGATAACCTAACCGTAGATCATATCGTCCAACTTGCGCACGGTGGAACTAATAATTTAGAAAATCTACAAACTTTATGTAAGTATTGTCATGAGAAAAAAGATAATCGAAAGATTTTTAATCGCAGCTTTAACCATGATAACAATTATGGGTTACATTCTATCGCCGATCCAAAAATATCGGCTATTGAAAATTCAATAAAAACAGGCTCAAAAATGAAAATTGCCTATACGGACATAAAACAAACAACAACATACAGAGAAATATCTCCGACTCATTTCACAAAAGAACGTGGAATAGCATATCTAGTCGCTTTTTGCCATCTTAGAAATGCAAGCCGAACATTTCGAATATCTCGAATAAAACTCCTTTAGTTCGTGCCGTGCGAACGGAGACACTTTATGCACAGATTTGTGTCAATCACCAAATTGCAGTGAAACAATATTGTCCATACTCGATAGCCCAATGCTAGACAAATTTTTCACCATATCAACACAATCATTTGCATAGACAGATTTTTCATTGATAAAATAACTCACCTGATGGAATTTCTTACCCGTGCCACCTACCTGAAGCCAAATATATAAATCTATATTCGGCAACAAAGGTAGAGTGCTAGTATATATAGGTGTTTTAGAAAAATCAGGTGAACGTTTGCCTTGCTGATCAACAACTCCACCTCGGATAGCATCTAAAAATGATTTCCAGTTAAGTTGGGGGTGTGCCGAAGTGTAAATAAGTACATGCGGCAGCTCATGGTCCATGTCGTGGCTTTTGAATTGCTTGATGGCAGTATGAATGAAATCCAGTATCTTCCTGTGGGTTGTGACAAATTTGTAACCGAAGGGAGTGGCACGATGGTCAAACTTTAGTTCAGGAGATTTTACCTCGCAGAGATATCTCCTGTCAGATCCGTCGATGTAACCTTCGGGAGTTTTTTTCGCTCCCTCTTCGATATGGGTGTATTTATAACCCCGGTCTCCTAAAAATTTCACCAACACGTCTATAACATCTACTTCTTTCACGGACGCTGCATTAATCACCTCCTTTGGCTGAATATTGAATCCCCACTCAACTTGCTGCATCTCTTTTGCTGCTACAGCTTCGTCCCACGTTCCACCACCTTTACCTAATACATTATTATGAAAGGCTTCATGAATATCAGCCAGTGAACTGTCGTGTTGCCCTCGCCTGGTAGTAGCGAGTATTTGTTTGAGTCTTTTATGAAATTGGGCCTCATTCATCAGGCCGATCCTACTTCGTCTTTCGGCTCAGCTATGTATCGTTTAATAATATCCATCTGTTCTTCGCTCAAACTAGATGTATCATTAAATTCAATCCTTCTTTCGTCAATACTACAGACTAGTGGTTTAATCCAATCTATTTCTTCAAAACTAAAACCATATCTAAGTAGCCATATCTCAACCTCATTAATTGTCGCGTATCTAATATACTTACACATTGTTTGAGCTCTTATATCGAATGTGCTTTCGTAATAAATATTAAACGCGGCGTAAAAGATATCTGATAGACAAAAACCCCAAACTTTGTCTATGTAGTCATATGTATCATACATAACAAGGTCATAACCGACTCGATAAATTTTTGTACCTGGAGAAAATAATCCATATGATGGCAAATCTTTGTTTGGAATATCTTTTGCTGGCATTGTGAAGTTTGGCTTCATTTCTTCAAGGCTTCGCGCATATAAGAGAGGGCTAGAACTACGTAAGTTCTCCAAGCTCTTTCTCTCCTTTGTTTTAGCAATATAAGCAAACCTACTGCCAATGATCGACTTTAAATTCCTACCACTTATTTGCGACATAAAAATATAAACTGCATTCTCGATAACTGCAGATTCGCCACCACTTAATTCCCTGTCTTTAACGTGTCGTTTAAATATATTCTTAAAAGAATCTATTAAAAAGCGCTTAACGTCGCCGTTAAGGCTATTGTATACCTGATCTATCGATGAGGTTTCGGACTGTAATATATCTATAATGTTTTTAACACTAGCCGATGTGTCATCAGAACTAAGTCTTTCAACTTGCTGTTTGGTTAAATTATAAATATCATTAAGTTCACCATTTCTTATGGCGTCTTTAAACTCACTTAAGTCTGCATCATCGTTATTATTATCAACATCTATCTGGGATATTATAGACATAGTGTTATGGACCGCCAATACATTACGGATTATAGACATTCCATTAAGACTAACGACCACTTGTCCAAAATCAAATATTGGGTTGGTAGAGCTTCTACCCGCTCTACCAATCAAGTTTTTAACTAGTAAAGGCTTAGACTCTTCAAGTCTCTTTAAATAAACTATATCAAAAGGCATATTTATACCTTGATACAGTGTAGATGTCGCAAAACAAATACGACAATAACCATTACTAATAAATTCTTCAATTAAAAATCTTGCCTGTAGGGGTAATGAACCGTGGTGTATTACGATCCCTTGATTTAAGAGAGACAATAAGTCTGAATGATTGGGGCTTTCTTCATTAGCACTCCCTCCCAACAACTCGCCAATTCTATTTATTAACCTTAGGGCATTCTCATCTTCTATTAGCTCCAACTCGTGAGTATATTTTGACATCTCTATCAAAGCTTCCCCGCTAAAGATACTAGCTTTTGAAACATATACAAGAACAGAGCCGTTGCTACTTAGACATTTTTTAATTGGATCATAATCAAGTGAAACCTTACGGCTACCCAACCTAGCCTTATCTATAGCAAAATGATAATAGCCCCCACTAACATCAACACATAAAAAAACTTGTCCAACATTCCTGTAAGGGTATGCCTTGCTACCATTGCTAATATTGTCATTGTCAACAACAAGATGATTCCTTGAAAATTGAGCCTCCGGATTATCTATATATGGCTGCGCAAAAAGCATCGTCACATCGTTAAAATGTTTGTTAATCCTCCTGACAATCGAGTCGAAATATATACCTCTTCTTCCTTCTTCGTCCGCCATTTGGGCTTCATCAAACAATACGGTGCGTATGTTCAATCTATCTTTTAACCTAAACAAATCCTTAACACGTTCCGGAGTCAATATATAAACAGTTCTCTCGGCCATATCAGTATTTACAATATCTGGAAAGACTAACACATTAACTCGTCTAATATCTACAATTTTAAGAGTTCTCGTAAAATATTCATTAATCAAAGCTCTCGATGGAACAACAATAACCATGTCACCGTCTTGCTTTAGTATTAAATCTCGAAAAACATGCGATTTGCCAGTACTTGTTGCAGATGAAAAACTAAAAAGTCGATTATTACCTATATTGTCTATAAGATTAGCCTGAACTGGGGTATAGGTATGGCCATGTTTCTCAGTAATGCCCTGCCCAAAAATATTACTAACCGCGCCCCTAAGATCCCTCTCTTCAGATAAATCTTGCTTAAAATATAATCCCATCAAATTTAAAATAGTTTTCTCATAATCTGCAAATAAATCTGGTTGATAAAGTTTTATATAGCTCAAAACCTCTAAATCGCCATAATCAACAGGACCACGGCTATGTAAGCTGTTTAGCACGCCTTGCAGCTCTAGCTCAACATCTTCGCCATCTTTAATGCGAGAGATTAATTCAGTCATTTACATCCACCGCCACAACAACAAGTGCTTCATGTTCTAGCAGCTGCCCGAAATGTGCGTTATCTTTAATATTCGCAATTAATTGGTTACTATCAAATGACTTACCGGAAGTGGAAAATGCCGCCGAGTATCCTTTTTTGCCGTTACAAAAATTTGCTTTTGCTCCCTCAGACATAAAATGGGACAAGTCCACGATTTCCTTAACATCTTTTTGTAACTTTATATGATCAACGATCTGTGAAAACGCAGACCCGTAGGCATTGCGTCCTGTCTTATACTTTGCTTCACCAAAAAGTAGGACTAAACTAGTATTTTCGTGGTGGTAGTCAAAACCTGGATTGCCGCTTTTCTGCTCCTTTATAACCTCAGCGAGCGGAAGTGCTCTATAATCGTATATGGATTCTATGGTGCACCTTGCCACCATAGAAACAATGTACTCTCCGGCGCTTTCTGTGGCCCCGCTCGCTATCGCATTATTAAGTTCGATAGATAGTTTATCTATAGTTGGCTGTGCCCTAGCCAGAAAACTACTCGTAACGATTTCATCTACAAGTCCAGATATCCATGAAGTATCAGCAATATCTGCTATTATCGATCGTAGGGCAGGCTTAAGATCGTTCACTTCCACTCGCAAAAACCGTACTTTCGGTCCACCCTCACCATCATACTCGGTGAAATTCTGATTGATAGTCACTCGAACATGCTCAGCAAGATCAATCTTCTCGCTTAATACTGTATGGTTGACTTGTGGGTTCATATTATGCAATATTATATATCAAATACAAAATAAGTCCTACTGTCACAATTATTCACCGACTAATGAGTAGAGTTCTTGCTGTAGTTCAAGGTAATCACACACTATATCTAGGGGCGAACCAAGCTCTTTCATGGCATCCGGCATAGTACGATATTTAAGCTGCACAAGCCCGCGTAAGTTTTCCATAGATAGTTCATTTTCACCAGATTTCTTATAGGTATCCAGGACGAATACTACGAAATCGCGCTGGCTCTGGTCAAGTTGATCTAAATAATAATCACGAATAATGCCCGCTCTTTCGTAGCGTGTCATTGTTTCTTTGGCATACGAAATATAACGCAACACATCATAAACATCACTATCTTCGGCATTAATCAACTCTTTTAACTTCTCAAGTTTTTCTTCGTCGAAGCCGCGTTCCGCTAGGCCCATAAGCAATGTTTTTCTTGTACGTGGATCAGACCACTGCTTTCGTAGATCCTCTTCGGACGTATAAAATTCGGGAAGTTTTCCAAATAGCATCTCTAGAAACTCACTTGGACCTACTGGCTTACCATCCATATAGAATTGAGTGTCGACAGAATATTTGATCTCCCGCGATTTACCATCTGCAAGATGGACAACGACTTTTTGCTTCTTTTCCTTCTCGCCAGGAAGCTCGCCACCAGTCCAATCATTATCCTCAGGGTCTGGCATATCAAGATCGTCGCCATCACCGTGAATGCCAGGGCCAGCTTCAATCGGTGGTTGATCAGAAGTATCAACATCCGTGATATCAACTTCGGTTGGCTCACCATCCCATTTAGGATCCTGGAATTTAGTGTCATTTCCGTAGAAATCAACAATCGTAAAGTAATCTTTCCCATCGTAAATACGAGTACCACGGCCAATAATCTGTTTGAATTCAATCATACTGCCAACATTACGCATCAGAACGACAAAGCGAACATTTCGCGCATCGACTCCCGTTGATAACTTACGACTAGTTGTAACAATTGTTGGAATTTGTCGTTCATTATCACGGAATTCACGCAGGTATTGATCGCCAATTTCACCTTCACTAGAAGTAATTCGAACACAATAATTAGCGTTATCGCCAAGAGTACCTTCTGGCTTGTATTTATTAACAGCATCACGAATCATCGCTGCGTGTTTTTCGTCGTTACAAAAAATAATAGTCTTTTGGTTCGGATTAATTTGTTCTAACAGAATCTGAACCATCTTTTCTTCGCGTTCAGGTAAGTAGATTTTGCTATTAAAATCACTAAGTGTATATTCACGTTCTGTATTTACTTCACCACTCTCAACAGTATCGGTAGGATGAAACATATAACGATCCATTGTTGTCGTAATGCGTTTAACCTTGAATGGCGTCAAGAACCCATCTTCAATACCATCTTTTAACGAGTAAGTATATCGTGGATTGCCAAAGTAAGCATAGGTATCGACGTTATCATCTCGTTTTGGTGTAGCAGTTAATCCAAGATGAGTCGCCCCGGTAAAGTGGTCAAGCACTGCACGCCAATTGCTCTCATTCCCAGCACCACCACGATGACATTCATCAATAATAATAAGGTCAAAAAAATCTTCAGGATAATCGCTGTAATAAGGCTTCTCGACAGGTCCACCAGTCATTGCTTGGTAAATACTAAAAAATATATTTCCGTTAGTTGGAATCTTGCCCGCTTTTCGAACAGCTTCACCATTAATTCGGACAATCTCATTTTCGAGAGGATTAAAATCGCCCATCGCTTGTTCTACAAGCACATTACGATCAGCAAGGAAAAGAATTCTAGGACGGCGTTCATCGCCCCGTTTATTCCACCTAGCTTGATATAATTTCCATACCGTTTGAAATGCAATAGCTGTTTTTCCGGTACCTGTTGCAAGTGTCAAAAGGACTCGCTGCTCACCCGCCGATATCGCCTCGACAGCTTTATTAACCGCATTCTCTTGATAATAGCGTGGACTATATTTACTGCGTTGAAATGGCTCTACTAATACACTTTTTTGCCTGTCGCTAAATTCGCCAAAAGTCATAGAGAATAGATCTTCTGGAGTATGATATTTAGATACTTCTTCTCCACGACCAGTTTTCATATCAAATAAATAAATGCCGTGACCATTAGTACTATAAACATAACGAATATTGAGCGTCTGAGCATAAGCTTTTACTTGTTCAAGTCCATCAGTCGTTTCTTTATCTTCCGCTTTCGCTTCCACGATAGCTAGCTTTTGGTTTTTATAAGCAAGAATGTAGTCAGCCTTCTTTTGTTGACCGCGTTGGCCAGCACCAATCAGGCGGCCGTCAGTGAAAACATATTCTGCAATAACCTGTGATCCGATAGTTTCATTTATACCCCACTTAGCGTCACGAATTTGAGGATCAATTAATTCGCGTCGTGTTGTGGCTTCATTCATATAACTATTTTACATCACTTTCCGAAAACGCTTCGTTTAGCATAGATTGTTTTAAGCCGCTCAGGTTTTTAATACGGACATCGTACTTATCGACGATAAGTTTAATATTTTTTCTTAGTCTACTGAGTTCAGTATAGACTTTTACTTGATATTCCTTATCTTCAAAGTAAGAGACTTGTATTTGGCATAATAGTGCACGTGGCAATTCGGTTTGACCACTCGTGCCAGTTGCCATTCGGATAAAATCCGGCTCAAACGTCTCTATCAGATACCCAAAATAACCAGGTATAAATAGACCATCGGCTGGTCTTACTATAGTAACGTGTGAATCGCACAAACAACCTTCATGATCTGAAGTTGCCATAGCGGTCCTACCAAGAGTGCCCTGCCCCGTAGAGTTTATCAAAATGTCATTAGTTTTAATAAATTTATCACAACTCACATTTTTCTGGGATAAATCATGCCTGCGTGCCTCTGTGTTAAGAATCTCGTGATCTCTAATGCAGCGCTGATTTAAGACAACAACGCCATCACTCTCAATGTATTTTGGAGATACACCTCTAGAAATATAGGTCGTAACATCTGACAAAAAGGATTGTTTTTTATCTCTATGAGATTCTTTGAAAAATTCATTAAACTTAGCCTGTAACAAATTGTTTACATTCAATATATTCTGATTCGTTAACTCGATAGCTCGATCGATCTTTTCAAAAGCTTCATCGAGCTTTATGACTATTCGCTTCTGCATTTCTATTGACGGTAATGGTATATCTAAGTTTTTTATTCCCACATTTGATATATGTATTATTCCCGTAGCACCAGTAATATATTTTTCTAATTGAGCGTAAGCGTCAGGCGTACTAAAAAAATACGGTAAATACTTAGGAGCAAAGATATATTCTTTTGGTCTAATGATATTAATATCCCCACCTATAGAAACATCGCTGATATCAATCTCACGAGCTAGTATCATATCCCGTTTTGAAGCAGTAGAAGTTCCAGGAATTAAGATATCACCTTTTTTTGAAAGCACTGTGCCTGTGTTATTTGTTTTTGAGAGCTTATCAATATCAATTAAAACATTCTTATGTCGAGTAAACAGCTCTCCATACAATATGCAATGGTTTTTACCGTCACTAATCACATCAGACTTTCGGAGACCTCCGCCTCTTTTCCATTCAATGGGTAAATTTTCGAGCTTAACGATTCTCACAGTTTTATGTCATCTAATATTTTTGCTATTTTTGCGTCGTTTTTCTTAATTTCTTCCAATATCTCTTGTGGGGACTTCAACTCTTCAGCTGTTACTATATTAGGATTACAGGCACCTAAATCGAGAGTTGTTCTGTCAATTTTGTCTATTGATACAATCCAGCTATTTTTGCTTGGTTCACGATTTTTATATTTTTCAATAAAGTCGGACATGTCTCCAATATTAAGCGGTGCTGTTTTGCCGAGGCTACGACCAATATTTAGTTGGTAATAGAATATTTCTTTTGTCGGTTCACCTTTTCTAAAGAATAATACGACTGTTTTTACGCCAGTTGATCCAGTTGCACTAAATACACCTCCTGGTAAATCGAGAACCGTATGAAGGTTAAAATTCTCCAAAAATTGTCGCCTAATAGCGCCCGTTGCGCCAGTTGGTTCGTTCGTAAGAAAGGTGTTTTTAATAACGATTGCGGCCTCGCCACCAACACGAAGTTTTTTCATAAAGTGTTGCAGAAATAGGTTTGCCGTCTCACGTGTTTTTATATCAAAATTACGCTGAATCTCCGGATGTTCACTTCCCCCAAAAGGTGGATTTGCCAAGATATAATCAAAACGATCTTTCTCTTGTATATCATGCGTGTCTTCAGTAAGAGTATTAGCATGAATCATATTTGGCGATTCAATACCGTGCAAAATCATGTTCATAGTACCGAGTAGATACGGTTCTGGTTTTTTATTTTTGCCAAAGAAAGTATTCTCTTTTAGAAATTTAAGCTCAGTTGGAGTGTTCGCTTTCTCGCGAAGATATGCATAACTCTCCGTCAAGAACCCAGCTGAACCAGCAGCACCATCATAAATAGTTTTACCGAGTTTTGGATCGACAGCCTGAACCATAGCCTGAATAAGTGGACGAGGAGTATAATACTCTCCACTTCGACCAGCGCCACCCATTAACTTTAAGCGATCTTCATATAAGGCAGATAAATCATCAAGCTCATCTTGGGTTTTAAATTCAAGCTTATCAATAATATCGATTACTTCGCGAAGGTTACGGCCACTCTGAATTTTGTTTCCCACTTCACCGAAAATCTCGCCAATTTTATAAAGCAAAGATTTTGGATCTTGAGCTATATCTTTAAACTGCTTAAGGTATGGGAATAATTTTAGGTTTACAAATTCAATCAAGTCTTCTCCAGTAACTCGCGCGTTCAAGTCAGGTGACCCGTCAGCAAGTTTCTGCGCTGCCCAATTATCCCACTGGAACTCTTTCTTAAATAAATATTCGTAGCTTTTACTTGAAAAGACGGCCTCTTGTTGCCGAATATCTTCAAGGTCATCTAGATATTTCAAGAATAGAATCCATGACATTTGTGCCATATAGTCATTTGCACCGTTTGTGCCAGCATCTTCATAAAGTATGTTGTCAATTCGCTTAAATACATTTTGTAATTTTAATGCCATATTACACAATATTATAGCTCAAAAACAGATATAAAAGTAGTTGGAGACTTTCACGCTATCAATAATCTAACTGCATTAAATGTTTGAAACTTTTATCAAAGCCCGTTCGACAAGCAACCACGGATCTGCACGGGATAGTTTCATGTCATCATCAAGTTCGGTAAATATTGAAATAATTTTAGTAATACCGCCCTTTCCTATTCGATTAGCAACTGGCGTAAGTTTAGAAACAACGTATGGATGAATGGCGAAATCTTTGGCGGCGTTATCAGATTTATCTGCCGATACTACGACCGCCAGTTGGAATGACTGGGACATTAATAGTGCCGTTAATCGATAAACATCCTCGGTTTGTTCGAGCGTTTTTATAATCTGGCTAAGCGTCTGTGTATCACCACGAAGCGCAGTTTCGAACAAGTTAAACACATTTTCGACTGGGTTCGGTTCAATGATGTCTTTAATACTTTCGACCGTAACCGTATCTGTTAATGCAAGCTTTTGAATCGCGTGAAATAGCTGCCATTGGTCAGCTCCGACCCATTGAACCAGAGTTTGAACACATTTGTTGTTCAGCTCGAATCCCTGATTTTTGGCCTCTTTAACTGCCCATTTCTCGGCCTTTGCTACATCGCGATCGGTCCACGCCTGAAATTCAATAACCTCCGCACTGCCCTTTAGGGCTTTGTAGGTTGACGTCCTTTTGTCGGGCTTTGATTCGACTAAAACTAGATGAATGTCGTCAGAAACTTTTGATAACCAGTCGCCGAAAACTGGCCAAACCGCCTTGTTCTCGCCAAGGCTCTTTATTATCACTAATCGCTTTTCAGAGAATAAGCTTACGCCCATTAGA
>Ga0123337_10005807_pt1 | contig 12000 bp, 8 predicted proteins | sample frozenSSSSmetaG_FD_89792 | JGI IMG/M metagenome (GOLD analysis project Ga0123337, IMG submission 89792) | Glacier valley bacterial and archeal communities from Borup Fiord, Nunavut, Canada, to study Microbial Dark Matter (Phase II) -... | ecosystem: Environmental > Aquatic > Freshwater > Ice >...
ACTTCCACCTTCATGATTGGCTCAAGCAAAACTGGTTTCGCTTTACGGCCTGCTTCACGGTATCCTTGTTTGGCACACAATTCAAAACTCATCGCATCACTATCCACCTGGTGAAAACTACCATCATACACACGTACTTTCATGCTCTCCATCGGATAGCTTGCCAATACACCTGTAGTCATTGCAGTTTCAAAACCTTTCTGAATGGCAGGAACAAATTCTTTTGGAATAGATCCACCAAACAAACCGTTTACAAACTGGAAGTTAGATTTGCCTTCTTTCAAAAACTCTTCATCCGCGGGCCCGATTTCAAACACGATGTCAGCGAATTTACCACGACCACCGGTTTGTTTTTTAAGGGTTTCTCTATGTTCAATGGTATTCTGGAATGCTTCTTTATAAGCAACCTGCGGAGCACCCTGGTTGATTTCAACTTTAAACTCACGACGCATACGATCAACAATGATCTCCAAATGCAACTCGCCCATTCCACTTAAGATGGTCTGACCAGTTTCTTCATCTGTTTTTACACGTAAGGTTGGATCTTCTTCCACCAGTTTGGCAATTGCCATACCCATTTTATCAACATCGGCCTGAGTTTTTGGCTCAACTGCTACAGAGATAACCGGTTCCGGGAAAGTCATTGCTTCCAGTACGATCGGCTGATCTTCGTTACACAAAGTATCACCTGTTTTGATGTCCTTAAATCCTACCGCTGCTCCAATATCACCTGCTTCAATATAATCAACCGGGTTTTGTTTGTTTGCATGCATCTGCATGATACGGCTGATACGCTCATTCTTTCCGGTACGGGTGTTCAACACATAGGAACCAGAATCTAAACGACCGCTATAGGCCCGGAAGAACGCCAGACGACCCACAAAAGGATCGGTCATGATCTTAAATGCCAACGCACTAAATGGTTCTTTCGGATCGCAATGACGGAAAATTTCTTCGCCGGTATCAGGATTGGTTCCTTTAATTGCGTCGATATCCATTGGACCAGGTAAGTAACGAACGATAGCATCCAATGCAGTTTGTACACCTTTATTTTTGAAAGATGAACCACACATCATCGGAATGATGCTGATATCAATTGTTGCTTTACGAATCGCCGCATGAATTTCATCTTCTGTGATCGTATTCGGATCATCAAAGAATTTTTCCAATAATTTATCATCGTAATCAGCAACTGCTTCAATCAAATGTTGTCTCCACTCGTTTACTTCTTCAATCATTTCTTCCGGAATAGGCACTTCGTTAAAAGTCATACCTTGTCCAGCCTCATCCCACACCATTCCTTTCATGGTAATTAAATCTACCACGCCTTTGAATCCATCTTCTGCACCAATTGGCAATTGCAAAGGCACCGCTTTAGCACCCAGCATTTCTTTAATTTGTTTTACAACATTTAAGAAATCAGCTCCTGCACGATCCATTTTATTTACAAATCCAATACGGGGAACTTTATAACGGTTCGCCTGGCGCCAAACAGTTTCAGACTGAGGTTCTACACCAGAAACGGCGCAAAACAAGGCCAATAAACCATCCAGTACACGCAAAGAACGTTCAACTTCTACCGTAAAATCCACGTGACCGGGAGTATCGATGATGTTGAATTTGTATTGATGTGTATCAGGTGTTTTTTTACCATTGATCATTGGGAAGTTCCAAAAACAGGTAGTAGCAGCACTTGTAATAGTGATACCTCTTTCCTGCTCCTGTGCCATCCAGTCCATGGTTGCGGCGCCATCATGCACCTCACCAATTTTATGATTCACCCCTGTATAATATAATATACGTTCGGTGGTAGTAGTTTTGCCGGCATCAATATGAGCCGCAATACCAAAATTTCGTTGATAACGTAAATCTGCCATTGAATTAAATGTTTATGTATTTGTGTTTATGTGTGTAATTATGAGCCCGGCGTTCTGCTGCTATTAAGCTTCATTGGCGTCGCACTCTTGTACTTTGTATCTATACTGAACTTACACCTCTTAATTGCGAGGCGCCTTTTAACCCGTAAGAATTGGGTTGCTGTGATATGATTTACTTTACTCTCATAATATGCTAAATAAATTGTGGCTACCTCCAGATTCCATTATATGCCCAACTTTTTAGCGCCGCAAAGGTAATGAGATTATTTGAATTTGCAAACAGATTAGGAATATGTATGATGTCTGATTTTTTGATGTCCGATTTTCTTCTGCTTGCAGATTATACCAACTTTATTCGGCTTGTTAATTTCACCCCAATTAAGCCATATAAAGTAATAGAAAGCCTTGCGATCCAGCACAAATCAGGCATCCATCAATCAAAGAGGTCCGATGATAGATACCGGTCGCCTCTATCACAAACGATGGCAACGATTACCCCAGACGTTAATTCCTTTGATAATTCAATTGCGGCATGTATTGCGCCACCACTACTCATACCACTGAAGATTGCCTCCTCCCTTGCCAGGCGTTTAGCCATAATCCTGGCATCTTTTTCATCAATCTCTATTACCCTGTCTACCCTGCTTTTATTAAATATCGTGGGTAAGTAAGCTTCGGGCCATTTGCGTATGCCAGGTATTTTCGATCCATCAGTCGGCTGACATCCTACAATCTGTATCCTGGGATTTTTTTCCTTTAAATATTTTGAAACCCCCATTATTGTACCGGTAGTACCCATTGACGAGACAAAATGAGTAACCTTTCCTTCGGTATCATTCCATATCTCGGGCCCCGTCGTTTTGTAATGCATGCCTGGATTATCTTCGTTTCCAAACTGGTTTAGCATCAGGTAACCTCCCTTTGTAACCTGTGCATTGGCATAATCAATTGCACCTTCCATTGAATTTGTTTTGGGAGTAAGTATTACTTTGGCACCAAAAGCTTCCATGGTCAATACTCTCTCACGGGTGGCATCTTCGGGCATTACCAGTTCTATTTCTACCCCAAACAAACTTGCTATCATTGCCAACGCAATACCCGTGTTGCCGCTGGTTGCCTCAATCAGTTTTATACCTTCCTTTATTTCGCCCCTATCAATAGCTCCCTTAATCATTCCGTAAGCGGCCCTATCCTTTACGCTTCCCCCTGGATTATTGCCTTCAAGCTTCCCCAGGATCGTTACATTTTTATTTGTTGGAATATTTTTTAGTTGAACAAGAGGTGTGTTACCCACAAGATCTAAAATGCCTGCCATGTTTATTTTCAATTTAAATTTACTGGAATCAAAGCTCCAAAACTTGCAACAAAAGTAATGCGACAATCCTTTATGGATTGTTGAAATGCGGTAATTTTTATTTTTAACAATAGTTGAAATCCGGTATTCAGAAATATGCTTTTGATAAGGCATTCTTTGCTTTTACCGGATATTGATAATAGCCAAAAATGTAAATCATGCGTTTATTGATGAAATATACAGGATGAGTGCCTTCCCTGGAATCAAAAACGGTAGATTGCATTCAATAAAAAATATACTCTATAATTTTTATAGATTTTTTTTAAGGATTTGAATACTTTTGATGAAATAAAAATTTGTGTATGAAGAAATATTGTATCGTATTATCGCTTTCTTTTTTCGGCTTTGCATGTGGCAATCAGAGCAATACTGCCGAAACTAAAGAAGGTGAAAAGTCAACCTCAGTAATGGACAACCCTGATTATGATAAGGGACTTAGTCTTATCGGAAAATCAGATTGCTTTACCTGTCATAAAGTAAGAGACGCTTCCACAGGACCCGCCTATGGTCTGGTAGCTGCCAAGTATGAAAATACAGAAGCCAACCGTGAAATGCTGGCAAATAAAATTATTGCAGGCGGACAGGGCGTATGGGGACAAATCCCAATGGCAGCACATCCTAACCTTTCCAAAGAAGACGCTATTTCAATGGTAAAATATATCATGTTACTAAAAGAGGATAAAAAATAACATGAAAAACAAACTTGCTATACCGGTTGCTGCGTTGGTCATTTTAATGAGCTGTAATTCAGCAAAAAAATCCTCTTCCGAAAAGATGGCCGACAATAATAAAACAATTGATACAGACAATGGATGGGTGTCTTTGTTTGATGGAAAGACCACCACTGGCTGGCATAGCTATGGAAAAGACAAAGCCGGCGCCAGTTGGACAATTGATGACGGTGCTATTTATTTTGACGCCGAGATAAAAGGAGGTCCGGATGGCAAAAGTAGCGGAGACCTGGTTACAGACAAAGAATACGGGGATTTCCATTTAAAACTTGAATGGAGAATTTCCCGCAATGGAAACAGCGGTATTATTTTTTTCGTTCACGAGGATACTGCTAAATATAAGGCTACCTATCATACCGGGCCAGAAATGCAGGTGCTGGATAACGATGGGCATTCAGACGGTAAGATAATCAAACACCGAACTGGTGATTTGTACGATCTGATATCAAGTTCAACAGAAACTGTAAAACCTGTGGGCGAATGGAATGAGGCTGAAATTATTGTCAATGATGGGAAGCTGGACTTCGTGCTTAATGGAACAAATGTAGTATCAACCACTATGTGGAATGATAACTGGAAAACATTAGTAGCAGGAAGTAAGTTTAAAGGAATGCCAGGTTTTAGTATTTACAAAAAAGGCAAAATTGCTCTGCAAGACCATGGCAATGCGGTTTGGTACAGAAACATAAAAATAAAGGAATTCTAATCAAATAAAAACCCGGTAAAATTTACCGGGTTTTTATTTGTGATTATTTCAACAAATTCTTTCTTATAAATGAAAAGCTGTTTTGTACACTGGTAAATCTATCCGGTACATAATTGTTTTCCTGTTCCAGGTAGTAATGTTTTATACCACCTAATTTCGCATTAGCGATGATTGGTTTAAAGTCGATGCTACCATTACCGATTTCTGTATTGAGGGTGCGATCTGCTTTATCCATGTCTTTTACGTGAACCATGTGAAAACGTCCTGGTTGTTGTTTGAAAAGATCAATTGGATCAAGCCCGGCTCTGATCACCCAATACAAATCAAGTTCCAGTTTAAGCAAATCTTTGTCGGTATCATTCATTAAAATATCATAGCCTCTTTGACCGTTGATCTGCATGAATTCAAAATCATGATTGTGGTAGGCTAATTGTAAGTTGGCTGCTTTACAAATTTCACCGGCTTTGTTCATCCGGTCAGCGAGTGCCTTGTATTGGTCAATTGTTTTTCTTCTCCCTTCTTCCAGGTAAGGTATTACAATATATTGATGCCCCAAGGTGTGGCCCACATCACAAAGCTTTTTCACATCATCGCCATTTCCTTTATCAAACAACATTTCGGACGGCATGTAGTGCCCACTGGGAGTTTTAATGTTATGCGATTTCAGCAACTCCCCAAATTCTTTCACAGTTAATCCGAAGAATTGTCCGTCTTTACTTAGCCCGTAGGTCTCCACTTCCCTATAGCCAGCTACAGCAACCTTACCGATAACGCCCTTTACATCTTTTACAATATCATCTCTTAAAGTATATAGCTGTATTCCAATCATTGTTTTCTTTTTTAGAAATTCTGATGGATTCATGGCCAATCCGGTCGTTAATAAAGCCGATTGTTTTATGAAATTTCTTCTGGCATTCATCGTTTAAATATTTAGTTGAAAAATGAAGTTACAAAAAATTTGAAGTGATATTTTATAAAAAACAATTGTAAATAATAATCGGAAAGCGCCGAATTTAAAATAAGATGAAACTCTTTTTTGCAAAATAGCTACACGTAAACTGAAAGACGATAATTGAACTTATGTCTCTTCGGTCACTATAACAGGCCTATCAAAATAATAAATAATGCCCCCTGCCAGCAAAACTCCTAATCCGATGAAACTTTCAAGTGGACGATCGATCAGTGTGAAGATTAACACCCATGCATTGAAAATTAGAAAGATGATTTGAAGTATTGGTTTAAAAGGACTCCGGAATGTTTCTGCCTTTTTACTTTTAAGAAACAAACTAGTGGCTACAGTAAGGGATGCCATCAATTGCAGTATAAATCCTGCGTACAATAGTATTTTTTCAAAAGAACCGGTTACCGTAAGAATAATAGAGATCAAAACATGCACCCACACTGCTGCCACGGGAATACCATGCCCATTTTTTATAGCAAGGGGTTGCCATAATTTATTTTCCCTGGCCATTGCCCAGGTGACTCTTGGCCCTACCCATAAGTAGGAACTGATGGTGGCAACCAGTTGAATGGCAATAAAAATGCTTACCCATTTGCCACCTGTGCTTCCGAGCAAATTATCAAACGCAATAAAGGTTACTTCCTCTTTACCCTGCATTTGCAAAGCTGTAGCATTTTTTAATAAAGCAAGTTGAAAAAATACATACACTATGGCAACAAACAGGGTACTTCCAATCAAAGCCTTTGGCAGATTCTTACGGGGGGTATCTATTTCGTCTACTACATATGCGGCAGCATTCCAACCTGTATATGCAAATGCTACATACACCATCGATACTGCAAAACCCGGCTGCAAAATTTCCTTGTGCCAGCTATTATCAAGGTTAATGGCATTATTGAAATTTCCCGGAATAAAAAAACCAAAAAAGATGAGACAAACTATAAATAACACCTTGATGACAGTTGAATAGTTTTGCAGCCTGCTGCTATGGCGGATAGTAAAACTATGCATTAGTCCAATTAATATGATGATTGCAATAGCCAGCCAAACATTGCCCTGCAAACCAAAGGGAGCAAGGTATTTTGTAAACGCCATTGCTGCAAGTGCTACGGGTGCAGAAAAACCAACTGTCAGTCCGGCCCAGGCTGAAAGATACCCGAGCATGGGATGAAAAACCTTTGATAAATAAATATAATCCCCCCCTGATTCCTTAAAATGTGTACCTAATTCCGCATAAGCAAATGCGCCAAACAAAGCCAGAATGCCGCCAACCAGCCAAAGTAATAAAATACTCCAGGTATTTTGAATGGAAGATAATTGAAAGCCAACACTGGTAAAAACGCCTGTTCCGATCATATTGGCTATCACGATGGCAGAGGCTGTGTAAATAGATATTTTTCGTTTCAATTACAAATTATAAGGAGTTAAACCGGCTGGGTTGAGTATCACTAAATTAAATACAATCCAACATAAAAACACCATTATTTTTAAACCCCTTTCTACTAATAACTATAAAAAATATTGAAGTTGTTAATTCTCAGATTAAAAAATCAAACGCAGGATTCTATAAACACAAAAAAGCCGTCCTGTTTGGGACGGCTAAAATATTTAATTAAACTACTTAAATTCTAAAGTGAGCGAAGGCTTTATTAGCTTCAGCCATACGGTGTGTATCCTCTTTCTTTTTGAAGGCTGCACCTTCCCCCTTACTTGCTGCAACGATTTCGTTTGCTAATTTATCAGACATGCTACGACCATTTCTGTCGCGGCTATATTTTACCATCCATTTGATGCTTAAAGAAACTTTTCTATCAGTACGCACCTCAGCAGGTATTTGAAAAGTAGCACCACCAATACGACGACTGCGAACCTCAACACCAGGTGTAATATTACCTAAAGCTTTTTTCCAAACTTCATAACCACTTTCACCAGTTATCTTAGCCACTTTGTCCAGCGCATCATAAAATATAATATAGGCTCCACTTTTCTTGCCAGCCCACATTAAATTATTTACAAAACGGGTAACTAATTTGTCGTTGAATTTTGGATCTGGTGCTAACGGTATTTTTTTTGGTTGTGTCTTACGCATTGTTGTTTATTTATTGTCGTTAAACGATAAACGTGAAACGGGAAATATTAAATTATTTTTTTGCTTTTACTTTCTTGGTACCATATTTACTACGGCTTTGCTTACGATCTTTAACACCTGCAGTATCTAAACTACCACGAACGATGTGATAACGTACACCAGGTAAATCTTTTACCCTGCCGCCACGGATCAATACGATGGAGTGCTCCTGCAAATTGTGCCCTTCACCCGGAATATAGGCAATGACCTCAATTTTATTTGTTAAACGAACCTTTGCAACCTTACGTAAGGCAGAGTTTGGTTTCTTAGGGGTAGTTGTATACACCCTTGTACATACTCCACGACGTTGCGGGCAAGCATCTAAAGCTCTTGATTTGCTTTTGGCTCTTATTATTTCTCTTCCTTTTCTAACTAACTGTTGTATTGTAGGCATTTTTAACCCTTTATTTTTTGGACGGCAAAGGTAGTAATTCTCAACTAAAAATTAAAATTAAAAATTATTTTTTTTTCGATTTTTCAATAGTTCTCTAATCTTACCTATAAAAGCAGGGAAAAGATTACAGGAAAATAATTTTTTCTGAAAATTCTTCATTGGTATTTAGGTTGAAAATCTTCAAAATATAAATACCCTTGCCCATTGATTTACTTCTTGGTATTTGCAATATATTATTATTACCAGATATAAAACTGGTTTCATATACCCCCTGGTTAAGCATATTTAATAAGGTCACCCTGTATTCGCTCTTTAAACCGGTATTGAAATTCACAGTAAGTACATTCGATACCGGGTTAGGGTAACAATGTATTTTATTACCGTTGGGGCTCCTGTTGATTGTAATGGCTTTACTGTTACTGGTGGAATTATCTCTGTAAAGCATTTTAAGCCGGTAATAATTTTTTCCCGATCCGGGTTTAGTGTCAATGAACTCATACTGTTGCAAGGATGGGGAATTTGCCTTTGGATTTATCCTGCCGATTTCGGTATAAACATTGTCGTTGTTGCTTCGTTCAACAACATACTTTTTTAGATCCACTTCGTTGCCGGCATTCCAGTTTAACCTAACCTGCTCGTTTACTAATTTCCCGGTAAAAGATGATAGGTTAACCGGTAATATCATGTAACAGAGTCCAGTTAAATTATATACATACGTTCTTTTTACACAACCATTGTTTACAGCCAAATGACAAATGAATGTTCCGGTATCACTTGCGGATAAAAATGGAATAAAGATACTATACCCTGCACCTAAATATGTGCTATCTGTACTGTTATAATTGTCTTTTCTAAACCATGAATAAGTTGAGTTGTAAATTGTATCTACAGTCAATGTAGTTGTACTTTGGAAACAATTACTATCCACCAGTATTTTATAATCCGCCAGTGGTAAAATACTGGCATCTCCGAGGGTTGCGTTTCCACAGGCATCTAATGCACGTAACCTAACCAAAGAATAATTTACACCATTATCGATTGTAAAAATCGGGCTTGCCTGCGGACCTTGAATGATGGACGGACTTAAGGGAGAGCTTCCTATGATCTCGTAAGAAAAAGGCCCAACACCATTATTGGCCACAGCTCCGATACTAAACCCGCTAACATCGCACTGGTAGGCTGAAGACCGGTTTAGATTAGGATAAAAATAGGGATCTATTTTAACCGTATCATATAAATACCGGTTGCAGGCGTCATTCACTTTATAACTAACTATATAAGTTCCGGTTCCCAAATCGTTGAAGGTAAATACACCTCCGGAAACAGAATTAGGTACTAATTGCGGTGAAAGTGTGGTACCGTTCTTCTTAATAATCCGCACCGTAAAAATACCCATATTGGTACTGGTAGTTAATTGTAATTTACCTGACCCGTTTTGCCAGGCTGCACTTGGGCATTGAGCAAATACGGTAGCCGAATGCGTTACAATACTTGCAATTGCCGATGCCTGAATAGTATCTGCAACGCCGCAATAGTCAGTTGCTATTATTGTATAGGTTTGACCGGTTTGAGTGCCCGGAATACTATCGATATTAATACTTCCCGAGTTATAATTTTTTTCAAAAAATAAACTGCTGTCCGGATTGTAAATTTTAATATTCACCGGTAGGTTTCCTCCGGCTACTGAAATACCAAAAGAGGAGTAGCCATACGAACAGGACTTATATGAATTGACTGCAAGTGTGACCGGTTTGGGCCAGGAACTAAAGCACCTGGTGATAGTGGTATCATAACAGGTGTTCACTATTTTGATGCAGTAATCGCCGTAAATCAAATTATAAAAAATGCCAGTCGTGTTACAATTTACCAATACATCATTTACATCGTAAATACAGTATTGAGGATTTGTAAGATTTTGTTGATTGGTAATTCTTCCGGTAAAAGTTGTACAGGTCTTATCTGCGATAGTCACAGTGCTTTTAACAGACGGTGTGGGAGGAGCTACGGTAAAACAATTTGTAAAAAGTGTATCAGGGCAATTGTTTTTTGCTTTCAAACAATAATACCCATAAGCAAGATTGTTAAATAGACCCGTAGTGTTGCAGCCAATGAGAGAATCAGCCTGATTATAAAGGCAATATTGAGCAGCGGTTAAATTATTGCTATTGCTTTTTACGGTGAAAGATGAACAGTTTTTATTGCTGATGGTCACTGTCAGGTCATTTGTAATAACAGCGATCCCTACGCTAAAGCACCGGGAAATGGTGGTATCATAACATGGATCGTAAATGGTAACACACTGATTACCGGGAGTGAGATGGTCGAAAATGCCGGTACTATTGCACCTGATTAATGCACCTGCCGTATCGTACAAACAAAATATTGGCGAAAAAAGACTGTCTCCTGCTACTGTAACCGTAATATTGTTGCAATCAATATAAGAAGGTGTAATTGAAATGGGAATAACCGGCCTTGGCTTCCTCACTGTAAAGCATCGCAGGATGGTGGTGTCCCTGCATCCGTCTTTTGTTTTGATACAATAGCTACCGTATACCAAATTGTTAAATACTCCTGAACTGTTGCACACGACCTCTACATCTGCAGAATCAAACAGACAGTAGTTTGGATTTGTTAACCCAACCTGGCCAATAATGGCTACCGAAAATGTGTTGCAATTTTTGCTATAGACATTTACATTATTGCCAATGAATATCGGTGGAGGACTAACCGTAAAACATCTTGATATTGTAGTATCGAGGCAGGCATCATGAGCTTTTATACAATAGCTACCATAAGTTAAGTTGTTAAACACGCCAGTAGTATTGCAACTTATTTTTACGTTACTACTATCGTATAAACAAAAATCAGGAATAAAAAAGTTCTTTAAATTGGTTAATGACGCTGTAAAAGTTAAACAGTTTTGATTGCTGAAATTCACGGTAGCTCCAACCGACGCATTGAATAATAATGAGGTATTTCCCTTTTTTATGATACCGCATCCATCTTTGGCAATGATATCTACTGATGAACTCCCTGATACGTAAGCGGTAAAAGTGGGGGTTGTGGACCATACTGTGTCACCGGGTTGTCGCACCAATCCGTACATGAATCCCGGTATTGGACCCAAAGTACTAACATTGCCCCTACTGTCAACTACTTTAATAAATCCTGATGCAGAATCACAGGATATTTTATTAAATGCATAGGCGTCAATCCACCAGTTGTAGTTATCAATAGTAATACTCCTGGTTTGAATACCTCCGCAGGAATCTGTCATCTTTATCCGGTAATCACCACCAATTAAATTTGTAAAAACTCCGGTACTATTGGTAGTACCAACCCCCATCGGAGAAGGAGCTACAATAGTATATACAAAAGGATCCCTTCCAAATTGCTGACCGTTTACAGTAATACTAGCATTGCTTCCATTATCACAGCTAACGTGAACAGCTGACAGGGTAAACCGTGGATCCTTATAGGTACCAGCAACAATCACATTACTTTGAGTAAATATGCAGTTGGTGTTTATATCGTTTATTGTTACCGTATACACTCCTGCCGAAAGACCGGTAATTGAATCACTTGTGGTGTAGTTAGAATTGACTGGTCCGGAGGTTTTGTATTTGTAAGCACCAGAACCACCCGTCACAAAAACTTTGATGGATCCGGTTGCAGCACATCGGGATTCGTAGGTAGAAAAAGTCGCCTTTAGCGAATCGCAAATCTGGCCTTTTGATGACTTAGGAAAAATAGTACAAAAACATAATGCTAATTGTACAAAAAAGTAAATTTTTTGCATAGTTCATAGGTTTGGTTCAAAAAATTGGGAACACGGAATTACGGATTAAT
>Ga0123337_10005809_pt1 | contig 11999 bp, 10 predicted proteins | sample frozenSSSSmetaG_FD_89792 | JGI IMG/M metagenome (GOLD analysis project Ga0123337, IMG submission 89792) | Glacier valley bacterial and archeal communities from Borup Fiord, Nunavut, Canada, to study Microbial Dark Matter (Phase II) -... | ecosystem: Environmental > Aquatic > Freshwater > Ice >...
ACTCAGAGATTCTGTAGCTAATGTGTCTCAAATTTTTACTGTTGACAAAACGTTTTTAGTAGAGCGCGTTGGCTCATTACCAGAACATTTACAAGAAGAAATAGACGAAGGACTGCGAACAATTTTGTACCTCTAAGTGAGGTCATAAGGATTAATCTCTCGAAAATCAATTCCTCTCTAATATCTTATCTCTGTGTTCTCTGTGCCTCTGCGGTTCAATAAATTACTATTAACTACTCCAAACGCAAAGAAACCAGAGATAGAAAGATTTTACAATTACTTAGCACTCTTAGCAGTCTTTTTGATACCTTGCCATCTTTCTCGCAATCGCTTCAAGTTAGGATTATGACCACCATAACGCCAACTAACATAGGCTTGGCTAATCTCATCAATTACCTCAGCAGTTGCTAGGGCATGATGCTGGTATGAGACTGTGGCATACTCTAAGGGTGTTTGGGCTGGATGTTTGCCTAAACCTTTTTGGGTTGTCCATTGCAGCATTTGTTGATAAAGGCTTTCCATTGCTGGCAATTTCTTTAACCATCGACGGTTGCGCCAGTCTCGCCACTGACCCCAACCCAGCCAACCGAAGAAAGCTGCTATAGTTGTCAAGATTAAGCCAGTCAATACGCCAAACCAACCTTGAGAAAATAAAGCTAAAAACCAAGCGATCGCTCTAATTATTAAACTCAATATTGTCCCAAATACATTATTTAACAAACCTGTCACCGGAGAGGGCAACCATCCAGCAACCCAGTGCCATAACTGGCGCAACACACTAAAACTCTGAGTGTCTTCAACAGATGGTGGTATCAGGGGATGATTGGGAATGGGGTCAAAAGCAAACCAACCATATTTAGGAAAATACACTTCCGTCATCGCGTATGCGTCAGTATTACGCACAACATACAGCCCTGTAAATGGATTAAATTCTCCGGCACTAAACCCCGCTACCAACCGCGCTGGAATGCCAATAGAACGCAGCATCATCGTCAGAACTGTAGAGAAATGGTCTGGATAGCCTCCTTTTTGCTTAAACAAAAAAGTTTCTACCAAGTCTTCTTTTTCACTCAAATAAGGCAATCCTAAAGGATTTTGGGGAACAGAGTAGTGTTGCTTCAGGTATTGAGCTAAGTAGAGAGCCTTTTCATAGGGTGAATCTAGGCTTTTAGAAGACTTTGAGACTTTTTCTTGATTGTAGTTAGCAAAAATTTCTTCGGTGCGTTCCCGGACTTTTTCGGCAATTTCGGGAGGGATTTGTAGATAATACTTTTTAATATGTTTTGGATAATTAGTAGAAGCTTTACCTAATAAAGTGCGATCGCGGTATGGTACTGCGGAAATTACTGTGTAAGTGAGTCCTTCTGATAATTCCACAGGCGATCGCAATCCATCTTCTTGATCAACAGCGATCACTGGTGTCGGAAAGTAAACTTCCTTGGGATAAGTCATCGCTGGAATTAGGTTAGGCAAATCTGACACCAGTGTATAAGTTTGCACTACCTCTTGGGTTTTACCAGTAAGCACAGATGGGTAAAGAAAAATTTGGTAAGACCAAGGCGATCGCCTGACAGTCGTGACATCTTCATTCCGGGAAACTTCCCATCCCTTACCTGTATAATGGTCAAATCCTAATACTCGCCAAAAACCCTCAGCTTGCGATCGCACCCGCATTACAACCTTGGGTTTCATCTCGCCCCGGAGATTTTGGTTAATTTGGCTATTAAAACCGTAATAAAAGTCATTATCTACTTTTCCGGGTTGACCAGTTTGGTTTTGCCCTGTACCACTACCCTGATTACTACCTTTACCTTGGCGGACATAACCGGGATTAATGATACTACGTCCTGTAAAACTACCTTTTACTTTAATTGCAGAACTTACAGGAAAATTCCGTAACTGATAGCCAGGGAATCTGGGTAAAATAGCAAAAATTGCCAGCCCCAGACCGACAATTAGTAAAAAATTCAGAATTAAAAATTTAAAATTAAGAGTTGAGGAATTCTTCTGATGGGATTTTTCCTTTTGAGTTTTTAATGGCTGCAAACCCAAGCGTGAGCGATAATCTAATACTAAAGTTGGCAGAGCGATCGCTAAAAATAACAGCAACACAGGTGCAAATGCTAAAGTCTGACTTAGCGTTGCCGCCACACCTAATAAAATCACTCCTATAACAATCGAATAGCCCAAATCTTTGCGACGGGGCGTATCAAAGCTGTGTAACACCTGTAGTTGAATTAATAACTCTGCCAAACTCAACCGCGTATCATTCAACTCCCCCACTAACCGCCCAAACAAAGCACCCAGTGCTACTAACATTCCGATGGCAATGCAGAACTTAACTGCAACATTAGCATCGCGGCGACAATAATAACTCCAAATCGCACCTACTGCACTCAGGGGTAACGCCCAAAAACTGAATGAAGTCTGGGCGGCGATATCTGTCGCCACAATTCCCAAAATAACCAACGCTAGCACCAGCACCCGCAAGAAAATTGAATCTTCCACTTCTATCAAACGCAATCTGTGCGGATTTCGCCGCCAGAAATTACCTACAGGCAGAGGCCAAAACCGATTTATTCTGGATAAGTTAAACATTTGAGTCTAAAGGAAGCAATGATGTAGATGCAACGGACACAATACCGGAGACGTAATTGCCTACCTTACTACTGTAGTCAAATCAAAAATGAAATGATTGATCGGGGGAGACACGGTGAGAAAACAAGACGCCAGAACGCGGAGAAATTATCAAATACTCTCTCCGTGTCCTCGCGTCTTTGTGTCTTTGTAATAACTGCTTCTCGTAGACACCCTAATGACCGCCTGTTGAAAAATAAGATAAGCTTCAAAAGCAGGAAAATCCTCTTAATATATATTGGCGTTGAGCGACGTAGTGTGCTAGCGGTGGCAATTTAAACTAAATCGTGAGACTAATGACAAACAACAACGACTGTTCGTCTATTTCTGGAAACTCAACTTCCAGGGTATAACTTGGGTGAAGTTGTTCGCAGCCTAACTCTACACTTAAGTATCCCGAAGTCGAAGATGTTGTCATTGCTAAGGTGCCACTTCCCCGCAACGTCAAAGTTCCTTTAACGGGTAACTCAGCTTGAACAAGTAACTTCGTAAGTTTACCTAGAGACTGGTATTCTACTTTGATGTTCAAAGTACCAACACTGGTTAGCCATTGTCTTTCTACCACTGGGCTGGTTGCTGAAACTGGTAGAGTCAAATTTTCCAGCAGTTGTTTAGCTGCTAGCAACGACAAAGCCATCTGTTGGCGCGGTTGTAAATCTGAGTAATCGCTCTGAAGATTGGGTAGTGTCTCCATATTTACAGACCGATAGGTGCTTCTTAGCACCAATCCAGCTATATCGTTTAGTGCTTGAGAGTCGTTGGGAAAAAAGTTCTCCACCGCTTGAACTAATTTTGCCCCCAGAGGCACTGAAGATGTAACCAACGCCTGACACTGTTCTAGCAATTGCCGGAAAACTCTCTCCGGTAAGGGACGCGGCAGGTTCAACTTCGATTGTTGTACCATCCACCCCCAGCTAGGGACGAGTGTCATTGACGGCTCATCAATAAAATCGGGATACTCGATTAAGTGTGTTTCCCAAGGAAACAACGGTGGGTGGTCTTGGACTTGGATTTGTAACCGACGCTTAAGGACGGCTTGGAAACGATCTTGCACAGTAGGAATTTCTCCCAATTGAAAGGTCTGGGGCTTTCCTCCCAATTCTGGCTCACTGCTTTTTGAAGCAGTGGCTTCCTTGAGGAGGTTTTTTACCCCGTCATTTTCCTCACATTCTACCGATTCCTCGTTAGTTTTGACATTATCTGTCAATAACCAATCGAGACACTGGTGTTGTAAGGATTCTGAGTCACTATTCATGAGTAGATGCACCTGATCCGGATACTAATGAGTTACGAATTTCCCAAGCTTGTTCAAGAATTTTAAACCACCGTTTTTGAAGTTGTGCCATTGACAACCCTAAAGTTTTTGCTATTTTTTCATCGGCTTGTCCTTGTTGCTTCAACTCTAGTAAAGACCGTTGCTTATTGTCCAGCTGTGCTGTGTATACTTGCCATTGCTGGGGAGTTAAGCCCAAATTGGTGTGCAAAGAAGCTTCCAGCCATTCGTGAACTAATTCCCAACGGTGCAACAAGGCAAACCGAATTAAATGATACTTAAAACGCTGCTGCAAATAATCTCTCTGACGAGGGGTTAAACCTAAAACCGACTCAATTTCTTGTGCTGATAAATCCTGGAGGCGCAGAGAAAAGTAATCAGCACAGTCAGATTGTTGCCGTTGTTCGAGATAAGTCATTAATTCTGTAACGACAACGGAACGCAAGGTGTCTTCTTCGGGTTCGGGTTCGACTTGCGTTGCCATTGTGGAGCGCAATTGGTAAACTGCTGGTTCTTCCCAAGAACCGTCGGCTTCACTATTGCTGCCTTCTGCGGCTTGTTCTATATCTACGCTGGTTTCTGGGGGCTGGTGTTGGGAAAAAGTTTGCGCCCGCAGGATAATTAGCTGCTGCTGACGGCCTGGTAAGGGAATGCGTCGCTTGCCGTAGCGCTCGGTAAATGCCATATACTCGGACAATTCTAAAAGTGTCTGAGGACGATAAGTGGCATCGAGTTGATTTTCTCGCCGGAAAGCGTTCAATGCCTCTAGATAAAAACTCTGGAGGAAATCTTCAATTATAGTCAGCCGCCCTTGATAGCTCAATTGCTTCTGAGGGGGATTAATGTATCGATAAACGATCGCACTCAGAGTACTGTGTAATTCTACCCTGCCCCGATTTGAACCCAACTGATAGTACCTGAGACACTGTTGCAGCCGATGCCGAGCCAGGGTCATCGCCGAGCTTTCTACAGTTCCAGAAGCTTGGATACGTTTGCTTTCATGACAAATCCGGTAGACTTCGGTGGTAATTCGTGTTGCGACATCGTGGCAATTTTGTGCCGAAGCTTTGGTTGACTGCTGAAACTCCCTGGACAGGAGTTGAAAGATCACCTCCACGCCTTTAGAATTTTCTCCCAGAATATTTGCAGATGGAATAGTTGCGGTTGCGGCTGAATTCATAGTCTCAGTTTTCAAAAGACCCTAACGTTTTTAAATACAACCTGTACGACTGTGAGTATTGGCTTTTTGGATTTTACGTATAAGCTAAACGCAGACCAATCCTATATTTAGGATGTGGCTGATTTTATTATTCCCAACTTTCATGGGATTGTTCACACTTTGATAGATGTTATTGCCATTACCCAGAAGCCGTATACAAGTCATTATGGATTTAGAAGCACAAATTCAATTGCTGATTGACAATGCACCCCGCGATGGTATGACACCACATCTTGTTGAAGCAATTGCTCCTGCCCTTAAAGCGATCGCTCAAAAATTACGCTACTCCCACTACTATATTCTCCAAAATTCGGAGGCAAGTTGGGTTTTAACTACATTAAGCAATCGTGCTAATCCAGGATTGGAAAAGCGTGTTATCTACGCTTTCCCTACCATACAGGATGTCTCTCTAATTTCCCCTGCTGGGCTTGACCCTCAAATGCTAGCTGAAATTGTTCCTGTAACCCATATTTTGTTCCAAATGGTGGCATTAGAACCCGTAGATAGTATAGTTTTTTTGGAAACGCCGGGTCAGACCACCCATACCGTTGAAATTCGGCGAACTGAACTCGAAAAACTCATGCAACAACAGTTGCAGCAACAGCGATCGCCTAAACAGATACCCCCTGATATTGCATAGAAAAATTTTGGATGTAGGATTTTTTAGATACAATCCCACATCCAAAATATTAAATCTCAAATTCCTTTAAAAAAGTTTTCTAAATCAAGGAAAAAATAAATTTTTTCTTTCCTTTACACCACGCGACTGGCTCAACTTTCTGTGAAACCTAAAATTTCTTAAAAAACAGTTCTCAGTGAACATTTTTCCGTTTTAAAATTTTAGTTTCCCAGTAAACAGAGTCTCACACTTAAGAACTTCCAAATAAAATAATCTCTCTCCTCTTCGGAAAGAGATTATAATTTTCTTTCCTCATGCCAATGCTGAAGCTTGGGGTTTGGCAAAAATCATCCGTCCTGCTGTAGTTTGTAAAGCACTGGTGACTACTACCCGCAGTTCACCACCCACATAATTGCTACCTTCTTCTACAACAACCATTGTGCCGTCATCTAGGTAGCCAATGCCTTGACTGGGTTCTTTACCTTCCTTGAGAATTTTCAAATCAAGGTTGTCACCAGGTAAATAACTGGGACGGACGGCATTCACTAAATCATTTACATTCAAAACAGGTACTTTCTGAACACTAGCAACTTTGGATAAGTTGTAGTCGTTAGTTAGCAGTGTGCCGCTAATTTCTTGGGCAAAGCGCACTAACTTGGCATCCACTGTGGGAATATCTTCGTAGTCAACTCCATTAATCAGGATGCGATCGGGATACTCTTCTTTAATGCGGTTGAGAATTTCTAGCCCTCGTCTTCCCCGCACCCGCTTTTGGTCTTTGCTAGCATCCGCTACTTGTTGCAGTTCTTGTAAGACAAACTGCGGCACGAGAATTTGCCCTTCCAGAAACCCTGTTTCTAGTAAGGCTTCAATGCGACCATCAATAATGCAACTGGTGTCTAAAACTTTGGTATTGGCGGGTTTTAGCGTTCCTTCTGCTACCATCGATTCGACAGTGTTGGGATTAATGAACCGCAATAAGCCTCGCCCGTGGGTATCTGCCAAATTCATCCCAGTAACGGAGAGGATAATACTGCCGACAACTGCCACCAGTGGCTTAATAAATCCAAAATTTGCCGGTATAGGTAGTAAAAATAGTGGGGCTAGCATCAGGTTAGCTAGCAATAGCCCAATCACTAAGCCAATGGCACGAGTTAAGATCACTTCCAGAGGCATTTCTTTGATTTGTGATTCTAGGCGACGATATGTCGTCTGGAAACTCAGCCCGATCGCACCACCAATAATAGCGGCAAAGACGGCAACAACTAACCGTAAAGCTTCAAGATTTGTTACCTGATCTAGCGTGCTATTGGGTAGTAGTTCAATGCTGTAGAACCCTATTCCCGACGCTGCTAGAATAAATGAGAAAATAATAATGGCGTCAAGCATGGTTGTCTTGTTTTCCTACAACTGTGTTTACCGATAAAGTTAAGTATTTTTTATTTCATCGGTAAGATAAACTAATCAATATTGACCCTTCGGCTTACCTCGACTTCGCTCGGCACAAGTCGCTCAGGGTCAACAGTGAGCGTTCGCGTAGCGTCTCGTAGAGAAGCCGAACTGTTGACTTACACTAAGGGTTTAGTAGGGCAATATCTGCAATTATTATAACGAAAGGTTTTTATCTTAATATTTTTCATCATTTTGTTGTAAAAGGACAAAAACTTGTAAATAAACGACTCATTTTCATTGTCTCTAATTCGCAGTTGGGTTAACTTAAAACTTTTCTCAAAATGAGTCAAAAATCTAGGATTTCGGGAATTGCGAGTTCTGCTTATGTGCATATTCCCTTTTGCAGACGGCGGTGTTTTTATTGTGATTTCCCGGTGTCTGTTGTCGGCGATCGCTTGCGGGGCGAAACATCTGGTACTATCTCCCAATATGTTGAAGTGCTATGTAAAGAAATTGCCATGACACCAGCATTTGGTCAACCCCTGAAGACAATTTTCTTCGGTGGTGGTACTCCTTCGCTGCTATCAATAGAGCAATTACAAGGTATAGTGACAGAGCTAGAGAAGCATTTTGGGATTGCGTCTGGGGCAGAAATTTCTATGGAAATCGACCCAGGCACCTTTGATTTAGCACATATAGCAGGCTATCGCAGTGCAGGCGTGAACCGGGTAAGTTTAGGTGTACAAGCCTTTCAATCAGAATTATTGCAAACGGCGGGGCGATCGCACTCAGTTGAAGATATCTTTGCAGCTGTGGAACTAATTCACCAAGCTGAGGTTCCCGAATTTAGTTTAGACTTAATTTCCGGGTTGCCGCATCAGTCTTTGGATCAATGGCATGATTCTCTAACAAAAGCGGTAGCGATCGCACCCACTCACATATCTATTTATGATCTTACCATTGAGCCAGGTACAGCCTTTGGTCGTTATTACAAACCTGGTGATACTCCTTTGCCCACGGATGAAGCCACAGTCAAAATGTACCAGATGGGGCAGCAGGTTTTGACTGATGCAGGTTATGAACATTATGAAATTTCCAATTATGCCCAACCTGGCCATCAGTGTCGGCATAATCGAGTTTATTGGGAAAACCGTCCTTATTATGGCTTTGGTATGGGTGCGGCGAGTTATGTTGACGGGAAACGCTTCACACGTCCGCGTAAAACTAGGGAGTATTACCAGTGGGTGCAAGCTGGTGGTGTGATTGATTGTGATGTGACTCCCCCAAAGGAAGTATTGTTAGAAACGTTAATGTTGGGGTTGCGTTTGGCGGAGGGTGTGAGTTTGGCGGCGTTGACGGAAGAGTTTGGGGAAGAAAAGGTAGAGGAAATTTGCAGATGTTTGCAACCATACGTTGATCAAGGTTGGGTGGAAGTTGGAAGGGGAAGGTTGCGTTTGATTGATCCACACGGTTTTTTGTTTTCTAATGTGGTGTTGGCGGAGTTGTTTGAAAAGTTGGGGTGATGAATTGCTTATGCAGAAAAATAAAGTTAGAAAAGCTGTGATTCCGGTAGCTGGTTTCGGGACTCGGTTGTTTCCAGCTACCAAAGTTGTCAAAAAAGAACTTTTCCCGATTATTGATCGAGATGGTAGGGCAAAACCTGTGATTATCGCAATTATTGAAGAGGCAATCAGTGCTGGAATTACAGAAGTAGCGATCGTGGTACAGCCAGATGACAAAGAAATATTTGAAGATTTATTGAAAAATCCACCCAAAAAAGAACTTTTAGCTAAACTTTCACCGGAAAATCAAGAATATAGCCAATATTTGCAAGATTTAGGCAAGAGAATTACTATCTTATTGCAAGAGGAACAATTAGGCTACGGTCATGCGGTATTTTGTGCCAAGGATTGGGTACAAAATGAGTCGTTTCTCTTAATGTTGGGCGACCACATTTATGCTTCTGACATTGAAAAATCTTGTGCTAATCAACTTTTAGATGTTTATGAACAAGTGAATCAAAGCGTTGTTAGCTTAACTACAACGCCAGCAGAAAATCTTCATATATCTGGATGTGTAACAGGAGTTTGGCAAGAGTTAAACTCGATTTTGTCAGTTACACAACTCTATGAAAAACCTACCATTGAGTATGCACAACAGCATTTACGTGTAGAGGGAATGGCAGAAAATGACTTTTTAGGTATATTTGGCTTGTATTTACTAACGCCGAAAATTTTTGACTTTCTCGCAGAACACATTAATAAAAATTTCCGAGAACGAGGTGAATTTCAGTTAACATCCTGTTTGGAAAGATTGCGTCAGGAAGAGGGAATGACAGGATATGTTGTTAAAGGTAAGTGTTTTGATACAGGTTTACCAGATGCTTATCGTCAAACAATGATTGATTTTAGAAATTTCTAGATGAATCTTAGTTGAAAAAGTCGCTTGCTCTGAAAAAGGAATAATGTTTTTTAGACATCTCCACCAATAAATTGAGTTACTAGTAGCCATTAATTACGAATTATGAATTATTTTGCAACGGTTGCTCGCGGATTAGAAACCCTCGCAGCTCAAGAGTTAGAGCAACTGGGTGCCCATTCTGTAGAGCCAGGGTTTTGCGGTGTAGCCTTTGAGGGCGATCGCACTCTACTTTATCGCGTCAACCTCTGGGCTAGGCTACCATTCCGAATCTTGGTGAATATCCATGAGTTTCCTTGCCAAGATGCCAAGGATCTCTATCGCGGCATCCAGACTATCGATTGGGTAAACTATTTAACGCCAGACATGACGCTGGCGGTGAATACAACGGGCAAAAACGATCGCCTCAACCACAGCCACTTCACATCTCTTCAGATCAAAAATGCGATCGTAGACCAGCAACAGGAAAATCTGGGCGAACGTTCAAATGTAGAGCTTCATGACCCAGATGTGCGGATCAATGTTCATATTGAACGCGATTTTTGTACCGTCAAACTCGACAGTTCTGGAAATAGTTTACACCGCCGAGGCTACCGTCCTGCGGTTGGAGCAGCCCCTCTCAAGGAATCTCTGGCTGCTGCTATAATTCAACTTTCGGGCTGGCAACCAGACCAGATGTTCTATGATCCTCTCTGTGGATCTGGCACCTTACCCCTGGAAGCCAGCTTAAAGGCACTTAACATCGCACCAGGGCTATTTCGGGATTGCTTTGGATTTGAAAATTGGCTCGATTTTGACCTGCCCCTTTTAGAAAAACTGCTCCAAGAAGCTAAAGACAGCCAACTGGATACCCTAACTGCGCCTATTTGGGGAAGCGATCGCGATGAAAATGTGATTGAGCAGGCGATTAACAATGCTCAAAGCTGCGGCGTTGATAACCATGTATGGTTTTCTCAAATGGAACTTGCCGATGTTGTCGCCCCCGCAGACAGTGGGGTTTTATTCTGCAATCCACCCTATGGCGAACGGCTGGGGCGAGATAGTGATTTAGGGGCGTTCTATAAACTTTTGGGCGATGTGCTAAAACAACGCTTCAAAGGCTGGACTGCGTTTGTGCTGAGTGGCAACAAGGAACTATCTCAATCGATTGGACTAAAATCATCCCAGAGGATTGCGGTGTACAACGGAACGTTGCCCTGTCAATTAATGAAATATGACCTGTACTAAGGGAATCCCAAAAAATAAATTCTTCGATATTAGTAGGGTGGAATGTCACTTACTAAATCGCTGGATCTGGGCAGTAACTTTTGCTTAAGTAAATACCATTCCACCCTACACTTACAGCTTAGAGATTTTTTTAATTGCAAGTCCCTAAGTAAGCGCCATTCCACCCTACACCTAAATCCCCGCTTTCTACTTGAGAACTGATAACTGACTTAATAGAGGCGACTCAGTGTGTACTCAGCTATGTTAATTAATGCCTGATGGGATTCTGAAGGTGGGAGAACTGCAAGATGTTCAATTGCTAACTTAGCATGGTGAGCAGCTAACTCTCGCGCCTGCTGTATACCTTCACTATCTTGAATTAGTTCCAGTGCTTGCTCTAAATCCCCTTCTTGGGCAAACTCTCGATCAATCAGCACTTCCAAAGATGGTTTTTGGGCTAAAGCAAATAAAACGGGTGCAGTCAGATTACCACTTTTGAGATCCGACCCCACTGGTTTACCCAAGGCATCTGTTGTACTAGTGAAATCTAGAATGTCATCAACAATTTGAAATGCTATACCAAAATGACGACCGTAGCTATACATATGCTCAACAGTTTCTCGTGAGACTTCACTGAGTAACCCAGCAGCTTTAGAACTGTTGGCGATTAACGAAGCTGTTTTGTAATAACTCTTCTGGAGGTAAGTTTCAATAGAGATACTAACATCAAAACGATTCAGTCCTTGCTGGATCTCCCCAGTAGCCAGATCCATAATCACTTCTGAGAGCAGTTTCACCACCTCCAAATTGTCCAAGTTTGCTAAATACCAGGACGATTGGGCAAAGAGAAAATCTCCTGCTAATATCGCAATGCGGTTCCCGAACAAACTATGAACGGTGGGAACGCCTCGCCGCACGTCTGATTCATCTAGCACATCGTCATGTACCAAGCTGGCTGTGTGAATCATTTCCGTAATCTCAGCTAGGCGGCGGTGACGCGGCGTAATGTCTTGTTCTAACATTGTTGCCCGCGATATTAACAGGACAATTGCTGGTCTGATACGCTTTCCCCCAGCTCCGAATAAATGTTCGGCTGCTGCAAACAAAATGGGGTGGCGATTTCCAACTAGCTGTTTGAGGTTATCTGCTAGTAGTCGCAGGTCTGCTTCCACAGGGGTAAACAGGGAGGTGGCTGGGGTCATGGATGGGCGGACTCTGGCTTAGGTTACGAAAGT
>Ga0123337_10005810_pt1 | contig 11999 bp, 6 predicted proteins | sample frozenSSSSmetaG_FD_89792 | JGI IMG/M metagenome (GOLD analysis project Ga0123337, IMG submission 89792) | Glacier valley bacterial and archeal communities from Borup Fiord, Nunavut, Canada, to study Microbial Dark Matter (Phase II) -... | ecosystem: Environmental > Aquatic > Freshwater > Ice >...
CGTGAAGCGGCGGGCGATGCGGTAGATCAGTTGCCAGTTGCCGGTGGTCGCGTTCAGGCCGCGCTCGTATCCCACGTACCAGCGTCGCGACAGCTGCTTGCCCAGGGAGATGATGGTGTCGCGCACCTCGCCTTCGGTTTGCCGCACCGAGATGTCGTCCAAGCCGATGGCGCGGGTCAGCTGGTCGGTGATGCCGGTGCCTTCGCCGGCCAGCAGCGCGAGGGCGGCGCGCTGCAGCAGCGCGGTGTCGGTGCGGCCCAGGCCGTCGCTCGCGCGGCCCATCACGAGCCAGCTGAGCTTGTCGATCTCGCTCAGCTCGGGTTCCGAGAACAGGCGGATGCGCGGGTTCAGCGTGCTGCCGGTGATGGCCACGCCGACGCGCACGTCGGTGTTCGGGCGCGTGGCTTCGATGTCGAGGCGCGGGCTGTTGACGGCGCCGTTGAAGGTGACGAGGCCGCGGTCGATGCTGAGCTTCTGCCCGTAGGCGGCGTAGGTGCCGTCGGCCGTGCTGACGGTCCCGTTGACCGCGAGCCTGCCGCCCGGCGAGGTGATGCGCAACTCGCCGCGCAGGCCCGTGTCGAGCCCGCGCCCGCGCAGGCGCAGCTTCTCGCCGAGCGCCACGCGCAGGTCGAGCGCCACTTCGCGGGCCGTGGGGTTGGCGGTGCTCGGCGTGGCGCTCGGTGCGGTGGCTGGCGTGGATGTGGAGGTGGCTGTGCCGTTGGCGCCGGCGGGCAGCGCAGGCCGGGGCGTGGTGCGCACCACGCTCACGTCATCGGCCAGGCTCGGGGCGTCACTGCGGGTGAAGTCGATCACGCCTTCGTCAACGCCGAACTGGCCGGTGAGCGCCAGCGTCTTTGCGTCGAGCTGCAGTTGTGCCTGGCCGCTGGCAACGATGCGCCGGTCGACGCGACCGAGCAGCTGGAACTTGTCGGCCACCACGCGCAACTGGGCCTTCGGCGCCTCGCCCAGGCTCGCGTCGCCCGTCAGCGTGACCGAGCCACCGCCGGCCTTCGCGGAGAAGCGTTCGATGCGCGCGGTGGTGCCGCGCAAGTGGATGGCCAGGTCGCCGTCGGTCACGTTCACGCCCTGCACGAAGTTGCGCACGGCCAGGCCCGTACCGTCAATTTCGCCGGTGTATTCGGGCGCGCGAATGCGCCCGCCGATGCTGGCGCTGGCGTGCAATGCGCCGTCGAGCCGCCAGCCCGGTGGCACCCAGGTGCCCCAGCTGCCGAGCTTGTCCACGCGCAGCTCGAACACGCCTTCGATGGGCGTGTCGGCGGCCGGCCAGGTGGCCTGCGCTCCGGTGCGCGCCACCACCGCACCCACGCCCACGCCGAGCGCCGTGCCGGCGACGGCCTGGGTGAAGTTCCACACGCCGTTCTCGGCCACGAGGCCCAGGCGCAGGTCGGTCAAGCCGAGGGCCTGGGTGCTCAGGTCGTCCTTCACCGTCAGGTCGCCGCTGCGGCGTTCGATCACGATGTCGGCGCTGAAGGTGGGCGCACTGCGCAGCACCAGCGTGCCGCCCACGGTCAGGTCACCGCCCCAGCCGAAGTCGGGCTGGGCGCGCGCCAGCAGCGGCGCCACGCGCATCGGCTCCAGCTCGGCTTGCGCGTCGATCTGCGCCGCGCCGCCGGGCACGCTTGAGGCCTGCCAGGCGATGCGGCTCCAGCGCAGCGCGCCGCCCAGTACCTCGGCGCGGCCAGGCTGCACGGTCGCACTGGCCGGGGTGTTGGAGGGCGCGCCGCCCCAGCGCAGGTCGATACCGACATCACGCGTCAAGAGCAACGGAGCCGTGGCGCTGGTGGTTCGCACCGACAGCTCTTGCACGCTGCCGCGCCAGCCGCTGACGCTGGTTGCGGCGGCCTCGATGAGCCCGCCTTGCGCCTGCAGCGTGGCAATGGTGCGGTCGGCTGCCGTGAGGCCGGCGGTCGCGGCACCGCTGGCCTGCAGCGCACCAGCCCACGCGGGCGGAAGCGCCTTCGACTCGGCGCGCGCCGTGAGCCGGTGGGCGCGGCCGGTGCCTTGCAGTTGCACCTGCGCGGTCTCGGCCCACGGGCGCATCACGCCCGCGCGCAGGGCCGACAACTGGGTCAGCGTGAGCTGCGCTTCCACGGCATCCGCAGTGCCGCCGCCGAGCTGCCAGCGGCCCTCGGCTTTCTGCAGCGCGGCGCTGCCGACGCGCAGCGCGTTGGCCTCGAGCGTGCCCTGCGTGGTGGCGTGGGGCCAGCGCCCGCTGATGGTCGCGTTGGCTTTCAGGGCACCGGCGAGCGCAACGTCGGTGCCGGGCGCCGTGAACAACGCGAAAGCCGGTGCGAGCTGCGCGAGCGCGCGTGCATCGAGCGCCAGTTCCCAGCGGTCGCCCTGACCGCTGCTGCCGGCTGCCACGAGGCCCGTCGCCCGCAGGCTGTTGCCGGCTGCGTCGAGCTGCAGCGTGGGCCGGGCGCCACTGTCGTCGCTCGACACGGTCGCCTTGCCGCTGACGGCCACCCCCACCAGCAGGCTCGGCGCGAGCGCCACGCTGGCTTGGCCGCGCACGGCGGCCAGCCAGTCGGCGGCGGTGCTCGGGGCGTTGCGCGGGGCCGTGGTGGCGGGGGTGTCGGTCGCGTCGGTGGGCACGGTCAGGTCGGCGTCGAGTGTGGCGTTGAGCCGCGTTGGCGCTTTGCGCCACGGCGAGTCGTCGCGCCCCGGCCACCACACGGCGGGGTCGAATTCGGCCAGCGAGCCCTTGGTCTTGACGATCCACGGCGCGCTTCCGCCCGTGCTTCCGGGCTTGCTCCTTGGTGCGCTCGCCGCCGCAGTTCCCGTTGTGCGCGTGGCCACGCCGCTCAGATCGGCGCGCGCCAGGCCGGCCGTGGCACGGGCCTCGCGCAGTTCGATGCGCTGCGCTTGCAGGCTGGCATTCAGCCGCAACTGCACCGGCTGCGTCGCGGCGGTTCGCGCCTTCTGGTTCGCACTCACGCTGCCGTCGAGCACAGCCTGCAGGTCCACCGCGCTGGTAGCCGGAGTCGCGAAGTCGCCCCCGGACAAGCCCAGCGTGCCGGCCAGTTGCATGGCCGGCGCACGCGTGTCGAGCTGCGCGGGTTGCAGCGCGCTGACGGTTGTCGAAAGCGTCCAGCGCCCGCCGCGCCATTCACCCTGGCCTTGCACCCGGCCGGCCGCTGCCTGCATGTTGCCGAGTTCGGCGACCAGGCTCGACAGTGTGATGTCGGCCGCGCGCTCGGGTTGCGCCGCGAGTGCCAGCTTCGCGCTGCGCAGCGGCAGCCGGCCTTCGTTCCAGTGGCCGGCTGCCGCGTTGCTGATGTCCAGCGTCAGGACGACCGGGGCACTGGCGTCGGCGCGCGTGGCCACGGCGGTGCCGCTGAGCGCGGTGGTCGGCGCGCTGCTGCTGAAGGCGGCCAGGTCGAGCGCCTGCGTGCTGGCCTGCAGGCTGTCGATGGGCCAGGGGGCGAACGGCCGCAGCAGGGCGCGTGCATCCAGCGCCTGTGCGGGCCGCGTGCCGCTGGGCTGTGCGCGCACCGTGGCTTGCAGCGCTGGCGCGGCCAGCGGGCCGGCCAGCGCGGCGTGCGCGGCCCAGGCGGAGCCCGAGGCTTGCACCACGTCGAGCACCGCCTCGACCGCCAGCTTGCCGGTGGTGCCGACGACCGCGTGGCCGCTCGCCTGGAGCTGGTCCCACGCGACGCTGAACCGATCCACCCGATGCTCGGCACCACCGGCGGCGCCGAGGTGCAGTCGGGCGTCGAGCTGGCGCAGCAGCATGCCGCCGTTCGGTGGCGCGCCTGCGGGTGCGATGTGAAGCTCGCCCACCTGAAGCGAACGAATGTCGATCTCCATCGGCAGGCGCAGGTCGGTCGGCGCGGACAGCGGCACGGCGGCAGGGTTCAGGGTGAGCCGCAGGTCGACACGCGCTGCGCGCAACTCGTCGATCACGATCCCGCCGAGCGCGTGGCCGGGGCTGTGCCCCAAGCGCAGGCCGTGCCAGGCCACGCCGTCGAACACCAGCGTGCCGGTGTTGCCGGGCAAGGCGAGCTCGACACGCTGGGCCGCGAAGTCACCGAGCAACGTGCCCGACGCGGTGGTGATGCGCACCCCCGGCAGGTGCGCCACCAGCCAGGCCGTGCCCGGCGCACTGCCGGCCGACCACACGACGAGCGCCGCGATGGCGACCAGCCCTGCCACGGCCGCCGAGACCAGCGCGGCGGGCAGCGCCAGGGCCAGACGCCAGCGCCGCCTCGGCCGGGCCACGGCGGGCGCCGCCGGTTCCCCGGGCACGGGTGGTACGGGCACCGCGTCGTCGGCGCCCATCAGAACGCGATCCCCACGCCGAAATGCAGGCGCACGCGGCGCTCGCGCTGGCCGTAGGCCACGTCCACCCGCAAGGGCCCCACGGGGCTGCGCCAGCGCACGCCCAGGCCGTAGCCAAGGGCGGGCCGAAGCGCCGCGAAGCGGTCGGCCGCGTCACCGGCATCGATGAACGCCGCGCCCCACAGCGCGGGGTACTTGCTGAGCAGGGGCCGGGCGAACTCGATGCTGGCAGTGGCCAGGCTGCGCCCGCCGGTGACCACGCCGTCGGTGGTCGGCCCGAGCGTGCGGTAGCCGTAGCCACGCACCGAATCGTCGCCGCCGGCGCGGAACAGCAGCGTGTCGGGCACGCCGACCACACTGCGCGTGAACAGCTGCCCGGCCTCGGCGCGCACGGTGCCGAACCACGTGCCGCCAAGCGGGCGGTACCAGGTCATGCGCGCATAGAGCCGCGTGAACGGGCCGCGTTCTTCGAGCCGCACGGCGGCGCGCGCCTCGCGCGTGCCGTGGGCCACGCCGAGCGCGGCTTGCGCCGAGGTGGTCAGGCCGCGCGTGGGCAGCAGCACGCTGTCGACGTCGCGGTACACCCATTGGTAGTTGAGCGACAGCGCCTCGGCGTTGCTGGTGAGCGTGTCGCTCTTCAACTTCGCTTGCGTGAGCTCGGCGAAGTACAGGCGTTCGATGCGCGGCGTGTCTTGCGTGCGGCCGACCCGCGCGTTCCAGCTCAGCAGTGTTTCATCGGCCGCGCGCAGGTTGGTGGCACTGCCCGAGAGCAGGTTGCGGTACAGGCCCTCGAGCGGGTGCGACAGCAGCTCGCCTTCCCAGGCCTGCTTGTCGGGGCCGAGTTCGAACTTGTTCTTGGCGACCCAGCGAGTGCCGAATACCGCGCGGTGCGTGTGCTCCAGCGACAGGCGCGCGCCCGTGTTGGCGCTGTAGCCCACGCCGAGCGTGGCCTGCTGCAAAGGCTGCTCCTTCACGCGCACCAGCACGTTTGCTGCGGCAGCGGTTTGCGGGTCGGCGTCGAGTTCGACCGACGCGCCTTCGAACAGGCCGATCTTCTGCAGCCGCTCCTGGAAGTCGAGCAGCCGCTTCTCGGTGTAGGGCTCGCCGGGCTCGAAGTAGGCCAGGCGCAACACTGCGTCGGCCTCGTAGCGCTGCAGGCCTTCGATGCGAATGGCGCCGATGCGATAGAGCGGCCCGCTGTCGGCCTCGACCGTGATCGCGACCGCATTGCTCTGCGCGTCGACGCGCGCGGTGGTGCGCACCCAGTTCGCCGCCGCATAGCCCTGGCTGCGCAGCCGCGTGATGGCGGCGTTCTTCGCATCGCCCCACGCGGTTTGGCGGAACACGGCGCCAAGGGGCAAAGGCCAATCATTGCGCAGCGCCTCGCGCTCGGCGAGCGCGTCGGTATCGCCGGCGACGGCGGCAGTCTGCAAGGCGCCGGTCACGTTGACCTGCACGTCGCTCACCAACGCGGCTGTGCCGGGGGCAACAACCATGCGCACGATCGGCAGGCCGCTTTGGGCAACGCCCGGTACGCGCGCCACGCTCACGTCGGCGTTGAAGAAGCCTTCGGTTTCCAGCAGGCCATGGGCCTGCGAGGGTGCGGCGAGGATCAGCCGGTCAAGCTCCGACGGGGTGATGTTGTCGGTGCTCGGCGCGGTGCGAAAACGCGCCAGGTCGAGGTAGTTCAGCAGCAGCTTGCGCAGCGCTGCGGGTGCTTCCACATCGAACTCGTAGGCCGGCACTTCGGGGGCCGCCGGTGCGGCGCTGGCGGCCGGTGCGCTTGGGGTCAGGAAGGGCAGGGTCTGCAGGTTCGCGCAGCCTGCCAGCATGGCCGCCCCCACCATGGCGGCCAGGGCGACCAGCCGCCTGCCCGTCATTTGCTGAGCAAGCGCATGGCCCCTTCGAGCCCTGCCAGCGTGAGCGGGAACATGCGCTGGTTCATCAGTTGCTGGACCACTGCAATGCTCTGCCGGTAGCCCCACACACCCTGCGGTTCGGGGTTGATCCACGCGAATTTCGGGAACGCGTTCGTCAGGCGTTGCAACCATTCGGCGCCGGCCTCTTCGTTGTTGTATTCGACGCTGCCACCGGGCTGCAGGATCTCGTACGGGCTCATCGTGGCGTCGCCGACGAAGATGAGCTTGTAGTCCTTGTTGTACTTGCGGATGATGTCCATCGTCGGGAACTTCTCGCTGTACCGACGCCGGTTGTTCTTCCACATGAAGTCGTAGACGCAGTTGTGGAAGTAGTAGAACTCCAGGTGCTTGAACTCGCTCTTGGCGGCGCTGAAGATCTCTTCGACGCGGTGGATGTGCTCGTCCATCGTGCCGCCCATGTCCATCAGCAGCAGCACCTTCACCTTGTTGTGGCGCTCGGGCACCATTTTGATGTCGAGCCAGCCGGCGTTCGCGGCCGTGCTGCGAATGGTGTCGTCGAGGTCGAGCTCGTCCGCAGAGCCTTCGCGAGCAAACCGGCGCAGGCGGCGCAGCGCCACCTTGATGTTGCGCGTGCCGAGCTCGAGCGTGTCGTCGTAGTCCTTGAACTGGCGCTGGTCCCACACTTTCACCGCACTCTTGTTGCGGCTCTTGTCTTGGCCGATCCGAATGCCCTGCGGGTTGTAGCCATAGGCGCCGAACGGGCTCGTGCCGCCAGTGCCGATCATCTTGTTGCCGCCTTCGTGGCGCGCCGATTGTTCCTCGAAGCGCTTCTTGAGTGTGGCCATCAGTTCGTCCCAGCCCATCTTCTCGATGGCGGCCTTGTCTTCGGCGCTGAGTTCGAGTTCGAGCTTCTTCTGCAGCCAGTCGAGCGGAATGTCCTGCGAGAAATCGGTGAGCAGTTCCACGCCCTTGAAGTACGCGGAGAAGGCGCGGTCGAACTTGTCAAAGTTCGATTCGTCTTTGACGAGCGACGTGCGCGCGAGGTAGTAGAACTCATCGACAGTGTTGTCGATCACGCCTTGCTGGATCGCCTCCAGCAGGGTGAGGTACTCTTTGACCGAGACCTTCAGCTTGGCGGCGCGCAGGGTGAAGAAGAAGTTGATCAGCATGGCCGTGCTCCGCAGGTCTTTCGGCAATCGAGTGACTATTGTCGACGGCCGGGCTTGGCCGCGCTGTGGGGGGCTTTGGAGTCGTGCGCTGCGAGCCAGCCGAAGAACTCGCTGAACCAGAGCCTGCTGTTGCGCGGCTTCAGGATCCAGTGGTTCTCGTCGGGGAACCACAGCAGCCGCGCGTCCACGCCGCGCGCCTTGAGCGTGTTGTAGTAGGCCAGGCCCTGCTGGTCGGGCACGCGGTAGTCGAGCGCGCCGTGGATCACGAGCGTGGGCGTGCCCATGCTGCCGGCGAAGGTGCTCGGGCTTTGTGCGCTGATCCTGGCCGAGTCTTCCCAATACCAGGCGCCCAGTTCCTTGGCGTGCCAGGTGTAGGCGTCGTCGCTGAACATGGCGGTCCAGTCGAAGCAGCCGGCGTGGCACACGTAGGCCTGGTAGCGGCCGGGCTTCACGTGGCCGTTCATCCACGCGACCATGAAGCCACCGTAGCTGCCGCCAGTGGCGAAGACGCGCTGCTTGTCGACCCACGGTTGCTTGCGCAGCCAGTCGGTGCCGGCTTCCACGTCCTGCAACTCCAGCTCGCCCCAACGGTGCGTGATGCTGTCGAGGAAGGCGTGACCGAAGCCGCTGGAGCCGTGGTAGTTGACGCACGCCACCACGTAGCCCTGGCCCGCGAACACATGGTTGTTCCAGCGGTAGTGGAAGGTGTCGCCGGCAGCGGCATGCGGGCCGCCGTGGATGCTGTGCATCACCGGGTACTTTTTCTTCTTGTCGAAGCCAGGCGGGTAGACGAGCCACATCTGCACCGCATCGCCGTTCGCGCCGGTGACGCTGACCTCTTCGACCGCGCCGAGCCGGTGCACGGCGAGCAAGGCGTCGTTGAAGCGCTCGAGCCGCTGCGGCGCCTGGCCGGCGCGCTGGGCGTGCACGCGCGCCGGGTGGCTCATGGCATCGGCCACGGTCACCACCACGCCCGAGGCCACGTCGAAGCCCTGCACCCAGCCGCCCTGCACGGCGAGCGTGGCGCTGCGCGTGTCGATGTCGAAGCGGTAGAGGTTGCAGCGGCCCCGGTCTTCGGCGGAGAAGAACAGCGCGCGGCTGTCGTCCGACCAGCGCAGCGGGGTGTTCACAGCGTGGTCCCATTCGGCCGACAGCGTGTGCCAGCGCTCGCCACGTGCGAGCAGCGCAGCGTGTGCCGGCATCGTGTGCTTCTTGCCGATGTGGCTGGCCGCGAAGGCGATGCGCGCGCCGTCGGGGCTGTAGCGCGGGTCGTCGAAGTCCCAGGCCTTGTCGACGGCCACGGTCTCGAATGCCAGGCCGCGCAGGCGCAACTCGACCAGCGCCTTCGGGTTGTCGAAGCGCTTCTGCGGCTGCGGGTCGAACGTGAACGCGATGTGCCGGCCATCGGGCGCGATGTCGAAGCCGTCGGCATCGGGCTCGGCGCGCGGCAGTTCGTAGGGCGTGCCTTCGAACAGGTCGGTGACGCGGCCGCTGGCCACGTCGAGCACGTGCACGTGCGCCACGCGGCCCATCGGCAGGTGGTGGTCCCAGAAGCGGTACTGGGCCTCGCTCGTCGCGTAGCCGGTTTCCTTGCGCTCCTTGAAGGCCTTGTAGCGCTTGGCCTGCTCGGCCGTGCCCTTGGCGTCTGGCCAGACCCACGCGACGAAGGCGATGCGCTTGCCATCGGGAAACCACTTGAACGCCTCGATGCCCGGTGCGAAGTCGCTGATGCGGCGGGCCTCGCCGCCATCGGGCGCGATCAGGTAGAGCTGCGGCGTGTCATCCAGCTTGCCTTGCTGTTCGCGTTTCGCGGTGAAGGCGATGGCCTCACCCGAGGGCGACCACGCTGCGTGGCCGTCCTTCTCGCCACAGCTGGTGAGCCGGCGCGGCCCGCCACCGAAGGTATTGAGCAGCCACAGGCTGCTGCTGCCCTTGTTCTCGTCCATCGAGAAGCGCGCCACCGCGCAGACCGCCTGGGCACCGTCGGGCGAGAGCGCGATGCCGCCCACGCGCTCGAATTTCCAAAGTTCTTCCACCGTCAACGCCGGGCGCTTCATCGTCATGCAGTCTCCAGGTTCTTGATCGGGCCGATCAACGCGGCCGGGTCAGCCGCCACAGCAGTTGCGCCTTCACTTCAGGCCATTCACCGGCAGTGAGGCTGTACATCACGGTGTCGCGCACCGTGCCGTCGCGACGCAGCGCGTGGTGCCGAATCGCCCCGTCGCGGCGCGCGCCCAGGCGCTCGATGGCACGCTGGCTCGCGAAGTTGAAGTTGTCGGTGCGCCAGCCCACGACCTGTGCACCGAGCGCTTCGAAGGCGTGCGTCATCAGCAGCAGCTTGGCAGTGGTGTTGACGGGGCTGCGCTGCACGCTCCTGGCGTACCAGGTCCAACCGATCTCCAGGCGCGACACGGCGGGCAGGATGTCGTGAAAGCTGCTGCAGCCGATCACATCGCCACTTGCGCTGTCGAGCACCGCGAAGGCCAGGCGGTGGCCGTCGGCATGGCCTTGCAGTGCGGTCTCGATGTACGTGCGCGTCTGCTCCGGCTCGGGCACCGACGTGACGCGCAGGTTCCACAACTCGCCATCGGCGGCGGCGCGCTTCAGGCCCTCTTCGTGTTCCAGCCCGAGCGGCACCAGCCGCACCGGCGAACGTTCCAGCGTGACCGGCTGCACCGGCAACATGGCCGGCATCAACGGTTGTTCCGCTGCATGAACACCAGCTTCTCGAACAGCGACACGTCCTGCTCGTTCTTCAGCAAAGCGCCCACCAGCGGCGGCACCGCGACCTTGTCGTCCTTGCTCTGCAGCGCTTCCAGGGAGATGTCTTCGGCCAGCAGCAGTTTGAGCCAGTCGAGCAGTTCGCTGGTGCTGGGCTTCTTCTTCAGGCCGGGCAGGTTGCGTACGTCATAGAAGTTCTTCAGCGCCGCGGCTAGCAGCTCCTTCTTGAGGTTCGGGAAATGCACGTTCACGATGCTTTGCATCGTTTGCGCATCCGGAAACTTGATGTAGTGGAAGAAACAGCGGCGCAGGAAGGCGTCGGGCAGTTCCTTCTCGTTGTTCGAGGTGATGAAGACGAGCGGCCGGTGCACTGCTTTGACCAACTCGCGCGTCTCGTACACATAGAACTCCATGCGGTCGATCTCGCGCAGCAGGTCGTTCGGGAACTCGATATCGGCCTTGTCGATCTCGTCGATCAGCAGCACCACCGGCTGGTCGGCGGTGAAGGCTTGCCACAACACACCCTTGACGATGTAGTTGCTGATGTCCTTGACCTTTTCGCTGCCTTCCGAACCCGCGAGTTGCGAATCGCGCAGCCGGCTCACGGCGTCGTACTCGTACAGGCCTTGCTGCGCCTTCGTCGTGCTCTTGATGTGCCACTGCAGCAGCGGCATCTTCAACGCCAGCGCCACTTCTTCTGCGAGCATCGTCTTGCCGGTGCCCGGTTCGCCCTTGACGAGCAGCGGGCGCTTCAGCGTGGCGGCGGCGTTCACCGCAAGCATCAGGTCGGGCGTGGCGACGTAGTTCTCGGAGCCTTGGAATTTCATGGTCTTGGGCGGCCTTCGGGTGCAACTTCAGGGTGGGGCTTTCGGTCTGCAACTCAGTATAAGGTGCCCCCTATAATCGTATGTTGCACTGCAAACAAGCCTGCTCTGAACCATGAAAAAGCTGCTGTCCCTGATCACCACGCTGTTGACCGCGCTGACGACAATTGGCGCCTCGGTGCATGCCGTGGCGCAAGACGCCAAGGCGGGCGAGAAGAAGGCGGCCATGTGCATCGGCTGCCATGGCATTCCCGAATACAAGGCGAGTTTCCCAGAGATCTACCGCGTGCCGATGATCGCCGGGCAGGGGCCGAAGTACATCGTCTCGGCCCTCACCGGCTACAAGAAGGGCGACCGCAAGCACCCGTCGATGCGCGCCATCGCCACGTCGCTGAGCGACCAGGACATGGCCGACCTGGCGGCGTTCTATTCGACCCAGGCCAAGGCCGACGCTCCGCCTTCGGTCGCCGGTGAGGCGCCTGCCGCCGTGGCGGAGCTGCTCAAGAAGGGCAACTGCGTGTCATGCCACGGGGCCAATTTCAGCGCGCCGATCGACCCGACCTACCCCAAGCTGGCCGGTCAGCACCCCGATTACCTGTACGTGGCACTGAAGGCCTATCAGACCGACAAGAACCCGCAGGTCGGCCGCAACAACGCCATCATGATGGGCATGGCGCGGCCGTACACGCACGCCGAGATCAAGCTGCTCGCCAGCTACATCGCCTCGCTGCCGGGTGAACTCCGGACCGTGCCGCAATCTCGCTGGAAGTGATCCACCCGAACTGACCGCACGGCGCTGCTTCGCCGTCCCGACGAGCCGCCCCGAACGGGCGGCTTTTTCACGCCCGCAGCCGGCGTTGGGTACGGAGCTTGCGTGCCTTGCCCTTGGTGCGACCGGCCAGGTTTTCCCGACCTCGGCGCTCACAACGTCGGCCCTACACTCGCCGCTTTCTCAACGTGCCGGAGCAAGAAATGAATCAACTTCGCATCAAGGTGCTGCTCGCCGCCGCCCTTGGGCTGGCGGTGGGCGCCGCGCAGGCGCAGACCCTGCGCTGGGCTTCGCAAGGCGACCTGCAGACCATGGACCCGGTCTCGCGCAACGA
>Ga0123337_10005812_pt1 | contig 11997 bp, 13 predicted proteins | sample frozenSSSSmetaG_FD_89792 | JGI IMG/M metagenome (GOLD analysis project Ga0123337, IMG submission 89792) | Glacier valley bacterial and archeal communities from Borup Fiord, Nunavut, Canada, to study Microbial Dark Matter (Phase II) -... | ecosystem: Environmental > Aquatic > Freshwater > Ice >...
GTTCGAGAGCATTGCTGGACAGAAATGTAAGGGAAAAGGTCAGGGAACTCGAATGGCAGCACAGGATGATATTAGAGGAAAAGTGATTGTGATAACGGGCGCTTCCAGTGGATTCGGCAAAGGGGCTGCCTTGCGTCGTGCGGGGAAGTTGTGTCATAGTTTAGGCAGGAGACACCGATGACCGACAACATACCCCCCACGCCGCCAGGCGTCGTGAAACCATACCACGAGACGTATCGCCCACAGTTCCACTTCACAGCAGAGAAAAATTGGCTCAACGATCCCAACGGACTCTTCTATTACGAGGGCAGCTACCATCTCTTTTTTCAGCACAACCCAACCGGCAACGCCTGGGGCAACATGACCTGGGGTCATGCCGTCAGCAACGACCTCGTCCACTGGCAGCAGAACAAAAACGCCCTTGAGCCAGACGAACTCGGCACGATGTACTCCGGCTCTGCGGTCGTAGACTGGCATAACACGAGCGGATTCGGAACCAGCACTGCGCCGCCATTAGTCCTTATCTATACCGCTGCCGGAAATACGTCGCCTGCCTCGCAGGGCAAACCTTTCACGCAGTGCCTCGCCTACAGCAACGATCGGGGACGCACCTGGACGAAATACGCTGGCAATCCGGTACTGGCGCAGATCGCCGACGGCAATCGCGACCCGAAAGTCGTCTGGTACGCTCCGACGCGCCGCTGGATCATGGCGCTCTACCTCGATAAAGCCGACTTCGCCTTTTATGCCTCCCCCGACCTGAAGGTATGGCAGCATTTACAGACGATGACCGTTCCCGGCTGCGACGAATGCCCCGACTTTTTTGAGATGCCAGTCGAGAAGCCTGGTATCAAACAAGGGGAATCGCACCAGGGAGGGCGAGTTGGAGAAACGCTCGCGGGAGAAAAACTACCGGGGGAAAAGCCATCAGAAGAGAAATCAGCAGAAAACCCGGCAGAAAAGACGAAATGGGTCTGGACGGCAGCCAATGGACATTATCTCGTTGGAAGTTTCGCCGGCAGCCGTTTCACGCCGGAAACGCCTCTGCTGCAGCCGGACTATGGCGCGAACTACTATGCTGTTCAGACCTACAGCGACATTCCGCCGCACGACGGACGCCGCATTCAGATCGCCTGGATGCGCGGCGGTGAATACCCCGAAATGCCCTTCAATCAGCAGATGAGTTTTCCGTGCGAACTGACCCTGCACGATACACTACAGGGATTGCGTCTTTTCCGACAGCCGGTGCGAGAGATTCAGAGCCTCTATCAGCACACGTTCCGACTGCCCGCCGCAGCGCTTTCATCGGAAGAGAAACCACTGCCGGAATTGAAAGGCGACCTGTGGGACATCGAAGCGGAGTTCGAGGTACAGACCGCCAGTGAGTTCGGTATTCGAATCGGCGGCGAACGTATCATTTACTCTGTGGCACAGAAAATTCTGACCTGCCTGAGCCGTTCTGCGCCGCTGGAACCACACAGCAACCACGTGAAAATCCGCGTACTCGTCGACCGCACCTCGCTCGAAGTTTTCGGCAATGACGGGATCGTTTCGCTCACCTCCTGCTTTCTCCCGAAGCAAGAGAAGAACTCAGCGCAGCATATGCACGGCATCGGTCTTTTCGCCACCGGTGGCACAGTCAAACTCATCGCATTCGCTGCTCATACCCTCCGCTCTGCCTGGAAGCCCTGACAATGCACCACCCCCCAACCCCCTCCTTGAAAAACCAACGGAGGGGGAGAGAATACACACACTGTCGGCTTTTGCCTTCAGAAGGTGGGATCGGGGTGAGGGTAAGGAGTTATGCGAGCGTATCCAGCACCTGTACCTCGATTGTCGGCGTGTAGATGCGTGTCAAGCCGTCCACCGCCGTCGCCGTGAACGTAAACACGACGGTGTAGAACCCCGGCGCAAGACCGGTCGTGTCCAGGTTCATCCAGACCCGCGGCGCAGACTGCACTCCCGCATCGTAGCCCGTGACTGCCAGCGCACTCATCCCTGCCACCGTCGTGCCCGTCCCATCATAAACCGTCACTGTCGGGGCAGGCGATGCGGCAATCGTAAGCGTTCCTGTCGCCATCGTCGTCTGCCCGTAAATCGGACGTTTCTCTCCGCGCCGCACCCGCGTATATCCATCCGGCATCAGCCTGCTCCTCCCGTCTCGATCACAGCATCATCCATCGCCGCCTCACGCCCGATGTTCAAATCCGACAGCAGCGGCAGCCCGATAAAAGGCAGCAGATAGTTCGCGATCTTCGTGTACCCGCCCGCATTCGGATGCACGTTGTCGAACAGATCCGCGCTTCCAGCGCTGTCGTCTACGACCCCCTCCATACCCACGAATGTAATCCGGCTGTTCGCAAGCGCGGTGATCGCCGCCTGTATCGCGGTCGACCAGGATGCACGCGTTGCGGCATTGAAATCCTTGCGCGGCAGGATGCCAAGACACAGGAATTTGCTCGTTGGAAGTCCTGACGCAAGCGTCGTCAGCATAACCTGATAGGAGGTCTGGAACGCCGCTGTCGTCTCCGCGCCGCCTCCCTGCGCCATGTCGTTCGTGCCATAGAGCAGTACCACCGTCTGCGGCGCGGGGCTAATCCCTGTAAGCTCCGTCGTGCGCCCCGCCGCCTCACCTGCCTGCGTCGTCACCGGCGCAATGCCCGATCCGAACTGATGTACCGTCGAGCTCGCGACGCCCTTATTGCCCACTGCCATATTGCGCGTTGTGCCCAGCAGGTGTGCAAAACCCTGCATTGCATTGCTGCCTGTCCCGACCTCCGCGCGTACGATGCTGTCGCCCGTCACGACCAGCGCCGAGCGCACATTGTATGATTTCATGACTAATCCCACGCCGCCGACAGGCATCACGGCATAGACCAGCGTGTTCGACGGCACGAAGCAGACCGTCAGCGTGTACCGGTGCGGCATCGTCGCATCCAGTCCCGTCGCTACCGTTACCCACCCCATCTGCGGCGCGCTGTTCGGCACGGTTATCGTGCCGATGTCCACCCCGTCCCGCTGCACATCGATCTTCGTGCCGTCCAGCAGCATCCAGACTTTGATGCTCGCGCACTGCGCCGTAAATGTCACCGACGTGTCTGCATACGGCGTGCTTTTCGACTGTGGCGTCGTGTAGAAGCCGAGGTTTCCCGCGATCCAGCCGCCCTCCTGCTGACTGTTCGCCGCGAAGGTCGTGTCCGACAGCGGATACTGTGTCCCGAACCCGGTCGGAAAACTAACGCCCGGACTGCCGCCCGTCACGGAGAACAGTGCGTCGCGATCCACCCACCACGAGGGCGCGCCGACTGCCCGTATTCCCACCGCGTGCGCCGTATCGCTCAGCCCGGTGAAAAGCGTCTGACTCGCCCAGGTATTCGTCGTCGCCGCGATCGTCGTCCACGCCCCGCCATCGATGCTGATCTGGATTGTCGCCGCGCTGTCGATGTAGCTCATCAGTGTCAACTGCGTACCCGTCGCTACGACATCAATCTCGCTGCAGCTTCCGATCAACTGCTTTCCGTTGTGACTGCCGAATACCCCGTCGCTCCACTGTCCCGAAAACACAATCGCCGCATTTACCGATGCAAACGCCGTCGTCGGCATACCTGCCTCCTTCCCGCGCAAATTCCGTACGAATTCGGTGTTGTAACCACGTGCGTGTCCTGCCAATCTCCCAGGCTAACATTGCAAGACAGTCAAGACAGCAAAAAACCCGCAAATCACTTTGCGGGTTTCGATGCTGTCGAGTTTTATTTCGCAACGGTCGCAACACCATCAAACTAATACGAGCTTCCGATCTTCCTCAATTGTATTCGACGGCTGATTCGGCTGTCGTACGCTGACGCTGGAATGTATATGTGCGACACTTGCCTGCACGATAGGCACAGGGATATCCCAGCCTAGTCGTCAGTTTCTCAAAGATTTATCGTTTCCAATGATGCTTTTGCTTCTTATCCGAGGTAGCGGAAAGCCACCTGGAATGTATAAAACTTCACGTAACTAACGACTAAGCGGCCTTGCATAATACGTTCGTAGTATTTCCAGCACTGGTGGAGACAACAGACTGAAGTCCGTCGCTGCGAGCCTGCGGCTAAGTGTCCTTCGGACACAATACTCGAAATCTACGAAGCTATTCTGTTACACCGCTTAGTTATAAAGGTTCTGCAATGTACTCTGATCGCGCCTCCTTCAAATTAGCGAGCGCTTCTTGAGGCGTAGGCCCTTGCGCCATACATCCTTCTAATTCAGGATTGTATGCCATAAAATAAGGCATACCGTCGCAGTTGTCCTGCATCACATAAGTGCGGTATGGTAAACGCACATAATACTCGAGATTTTCGATCTCGTTACCCATCTCGATTTTCCTTATCCTGTGCTGCTAGAAACCCATCGGTCAAACCGTTCGGAAATTGAACTCGAGCTGAAATCGCAACCCTATAAATAAGATATACGCAGTCCGATGTCAATACATTTTGCAGCAAGCTCTATCTGATTTAAGACAATATTCTATAAAATAAACAGTCTTATGAGCACTCTTACGACGATTTTATAACGTGCACGAAAATTGTGATCACTGTGGGACGCCGAACGGGATACGGAACGGTGCCTCTTTACGCAGGCTGTGGACGTTCGCCATACTCACCGCGTTTTCACGCTTCGTGTTCAAACCGTCCACCGCCTCGAACAGCCGCCCCCGCCCGACCGTGTCCTCGAACAGACTGAGATTCATGTCCTGACTGGCGATCAGATCGCCGAACACGATCCCCGCATACGACGGCGTATAGTCCGCCCGCAGCGGCGGTATCGATGCCAGCAGACCGCGAATTATCGGCAGCCAGGTCAGCTCGTCGTTGGCAGGAAGGTGCTTGCGGCTGCCGTTACTCCAGCCATAATCGGCATACGTCCGCGTATGCCGATACTTGAACGAAATCTGCACACTGCCCGCCGCCTGCCCGTAGCCCCGCAGCCGCTTCAGGCACTTCGACAGCAGCTTCAGCAGGATGTCCTGCACGCCCCGCTCGGTACGAAACTCCGGCGGCAGTACATGAGAATGCCCCACCGACTTCCGCACCGCGCTCTGCTCCATCCCATAATCCACCTCACGATTCCCGCGCAGCATATAGTACCAGCGCGCCCCGACAACACTGCCCCACGCGCGCCGCAAATCCGCTGGCGAGGCGTTCCACAACTCCCGCACCGTGCGAATATTATGCTGCGCCAGACGACCCGCCATCTGCGCTCCGATGCCCGGCAAATCCAGCAGATTCAGAGCGCACAGCGACTCCTCCAGAGTGTCGGTGTCGAAAATCGTCAGCCCGTTCGGTTTCTGCCGATCAGAAGCCACTTTCGCCAGAAACACGTTCGGCGCAATCCCGACTGAGCAGCGCATCCACTCGCCGACATCGTCGTGAATATGCTTTTTCACCTCGCCTGCCAGCCGATGCTCCGACTCCCGCGTCCGGTGCAAACAGTCGATTCCACACGCCATCTCATCGACCGACAGCGGCTTTATGTCCACGAAATGCCCGTTCAGCGCCTCGACGATATTCCGGTGATACTCCATATACCGATGCGGACGCGCCGCCACAATCTCGATCGCCGGATAGATACGCCGCGCCGTGCGCACCGACGTTCCGGTCGAAATGCCCAGCGCCTTCGCCTCGTAGGAAGCCGCGATTGCGCTCGTCGATTCCACCGCCACTGGCACGACCATCACCGGACGACCGCGCAATTCCTTGTTGTCCTGCTGCTCCACGCTCGCAAAAAATGAGTTCATATCCAGAAAAAAGCAGCGCGACATTCTCGTCTCTCCCTCGAATTTGCTCAGCATCCGCTCATCAGCATCTGATCAGCAGAGATGCCCGACAATAGTGGTTCGCCCACACATAAAAACCGCGCTCCGGTTATTTCTAACTGAAGCGCGGTCACCTTCCAGATACCAAACTGTCCAACGTAACTACTCACCCGTAAGGTAAAAGCCGAGTGCTGTGTGTTCTTTTGCCTTCCTACGAAGCATAAACCTCTGGCACTGTGTATTACTCCCCCTCCTTTGCTTTTATTCAAAGAGGGGGTTGGGGGGTGGTGAATAGCTACGCCTCGACGAAAGCAGAAAGGGCGCAGCAGGCAGCGCCCCTATAAATCCCTCACCGCTCTGTGTCGTCGATCCATGACGCTAGAGTCTGCACATCGCTGCCCTCTTCCATCAAACCCAGACACCCTACCACGATCTCGACACAGTTCAGCAGCCATGCCGCCCCCGAGATCAGATAGCAGCGCGTCTCCCGCAGCCCCGCCAATCTATCCGCTTCCGCCGCAACATCCGCAGCGTCCGCGACCGCTTCCTCAATCTGACCCACGATCGCATCCGCAACCCCATCCAGACTACCGTCTGCGTTTTTTGCCCGACTGGTCTCGACTTTTTTGTTTGTACCGGTCTTCGTTTTTGCCTTTGTCTCTGCCATAGAACGCCGCCTCGACTTCCTGCCGCCCCTGGCTCCGCCCGAACCTGTTCTTTCTCGTTTTTATTTCTGTATATGTCTGGCTTCCTCAGCCCCGCAGCAGTTCGACCGCCGCTTCGACTGCCCGCCACTCCGCCGAAAGGCGCGGCAGAACCGCCGCAACCGCCGGATCGCCCGTGAACTGGTGCCATGCCGCCAGCGCTTTCTCATCGTGCAGGCTCATCAGCACGTCCGTTCGCAGCGCAGCGATCGCCACCAGTAACTGCGGTACGCTCGCCAGTCGCCGAAAAATCTTCCACAACATCGTTCGCTCCTTCTCATTCTCAACATAATCACTCTCACGTATGCTTGCTCAACCTATGCCTGGACACACGTCCCGATCGCTCGCCACCCGCTCGAAAGCCTGACAGGTTTTTTTCGACTGTCGGGCGTAAACCACCTCCCAACCTCCTCCTTCGCAAGGCGGCTAACCACCCCCCAACCCCCTCCTTCGTAAGGAGGGGGAGCGATACATGCAGTGTCAGCTTTTGTTTGACGCGGAGCTAAAGCCCCGGTCTGGAGATGCGAAGTCCACATAATAACAGGAGGGGACTGAGTGCTGCATCGTGTCCGCAGGACGACTGGCTCGAAGAGACACCCCAGCCGGTGGTTTTCAACCACCGGAACTCAGGTAGGAGGTCGGGCTTTTATGCTGCGACGACCGCCAACTGCGCCGTCAGCGGCGAACTTCCCGCATAGGGCGTCCACCGCACATAGTAGTGCTGACCCGCCGCCAGCCCGACCGGAAAATAGGCGATCGTCTGCGTCGGCTGTGTCGGCAGACCGCCCGCCGGAAACGGAATCCACTGCCCGCCGCTCGCATAGTACCAGCCCACCTGGCTGCCCGACGAGACCGCCGTCAATGCCAGCGAACTGAAGTCCGGGGCGGTCGAGACTTCGACTTTCACTCCCGTCACGCTGCTCGCCGCCGTCAGCTGTGTCGTCAATGGAACCGTCGCCGTCACACTGCTAAAAAAGCTGTCCAGCGCGTTCGCCGCCGCCAGAACTTCGATATGCCCGAGCCCCGGCGCCTCGAAAATATCGGGCACACCGCGCATCGTCCACCACGTTCCCTGCTCCCGCCAGTACGCCTGCATCCCGTCCGCCGCCGCACTCCGCGCCGACAGATCCAGCCACAGCAGCGCGACCTTGCTCCGCGCCACATCCTGCAGACGCTCTCTGCCCAGCGCAGAAACCATATCGAAATAGCCCGGCACCTCCGAACGCACCAGCGTCGGACCGCTCCCGTTCGCCCCCGGACTGTACAAATCCAGCGTATGCGGCAAACTCAAGGCTGTCATCACTGCTCCCTCCTACCTGTACTGCGTCACTTTACTTCGTAACTGCTCACGTAACTATTCACCACAAATCCATCGTTCCCGCCGCACCTGCCGCCGTGCCCGACGTGAACACCGCATCGCCCGCATCCTGCGCCACTGGAGACACCACATTCATACGCAGCGCGGCGGCTGCCTCCAGGCATTTGGTACTTCGCACCGTCAAATCCACGCGCAGATGTCCCTGATCCGTGCGCGTCGCCGACGCCGCATACTCCGCCGCTCGACCCTCCAGCAGTTCCGCTGCAGCAGCCCGCACATCGCTGCCGTTCTGCTGAAGGAGGAACAGAACTTCCGCATCCGTGCGCGTCCTGTCCCCGCCTGTCGCGTTCAAATTACTGCCATCCACATCCCCCGCATACAGCCGTACGCGCCCAATATTCGTCGCCACATCGTACGTAAACGCCGCTGCCGCCACCGCGCACCTCCTTCCGCGACACACGCAAATGACACACGCAAACAAGGACTAATCGTGCCCGAGGTCGCTCCACCAATCCGACCATATCACATGACTCCGCCACGGAAACGGCTCGTCTGGACGGTAGGGACTGACGACCCGCGCCCGGTTCGGCAGCACTCCCGACAGCTCATGAAAGCGTATGCTTCCAGCCCGCTCGTCTGCCGTGTACAACCGTCCCTGACCCAGCAGCGGCAGCCACTCCCACGCCACCTGTGCCGTGTCGAAAATCACGATCCGCCCGCCACTGCTCATCAGTTCCCAGCAACCCGACACCGGACTCACCACCATCACCGCCGCATAATCCGGCTGACTCATTCGCGCCGCATCCCTTCTGCGTTCCCAGGATTGAAACCCCGATCCGTCTGGCAAAGGCGGCACATTCTGCTCCGCTTTGAATGTGCTTTATTTTCATTCCGCCGAGCGTCCTTCGGACGCGATGCCGATGGTTTGATACCGGTGGTTGAAAACCACCGTCTCGGTGGCGTGCCGCCAGTCGTCCTACGGATGGATATGTTTTGCAAGGTGTATTACTCCCCCTCCTTACGAAGGAGGGGGTTGGGGGGTGGTCAGCCACCTCGCGAAGGAGGGGGCTGGGGGGTGGTGCATTCCTCGTTCCCGGTTTGCAACTCGGGGGGTGAGAACGCATTTTACACCGTGACGCTCGTCAGCAGATACCCGCCGAGCGCCAGCCCCGAAACGTCCAGCGCCACGAAACGCCAGTCCCGCAGAAACGCCGCCTCGATCATGCTGCCCTTGCGCTTCTCCTCACGCCACCGACGCACCGCCAGACCCCGCGCACCCGTCGCATCGTCTGGCGCCTCGAACGTATAGCCGAGGCTCACGGTCCGCAGACTCGGCGCATCCGGTCGATAGAAAATCAGCGCCATCGCTGTGCCGTCGTCCGCCTGCCACAGGTTGCCGCCCGCATACGCGCCGCCCTCCGGAGCCGTGTTTTTCTGCGCTGCGCCCTCCACGATCGTCAGCCCGCGCATCACTTTCGGCAAGCCCGAAATCGTCAGTGCGTCCTGATGCGTGTACTTCACCAGGTCTTTCACGTTCGGATGATCCGCCAGCGTACGCGCCGCGTCCACCGACAGCAGCATCGTGTTCGGCTCCCGCGCAATGCCCTTGATCACCGCCAGTTTCCCGTTCTTGATGTCGTTGAACGGCAGCGAGTTCGCCGACGCGTACTGCGCCCAGCTCGTTCCCGTGGCGCCCGTCGTCAGAACCGCCCTGTTGCCGACCGGATAATTCGCGCGCTTCGCCGTCAGGTTCGCCACCGAAATCTCATTATCGAGCGTCAGCCGCTCCGTCAGTTGGATCGCCTGATCCATGTCTGGCATCAGCGGATTGTCTGCGACCGCCGACTCCGCGTCCGCCACGAACCCGCGATAGGCATACTCCTCCGCATAGTAGTTCTGCGTTGAGAGACCATAGTCGATCTCCGCCGCTTCCGCGCCCGGACGCCGTACTGAGCCTAGAACGCCGCCCGTGCCCGCCGGTGATGCGCTCAGAAAATCCTCTTTCCGGTACACGAAGTACTTGTTGCTGCGCTTGTTCACCGCGAGTATCGGCAGCACCTGATCCCCCACGTACGTCTGGTTGCGGTACATCACCGACAGGTTCGTCAGCGCCTGATCAATATGAATCTGCGAAAGTGCAGGCATTCCAATCTCCTTCCAAAGCGAAACGAAAACTACTGAGACAAAAACCACGCCCTCACCCCAACCCCTCCCCCAACCAAAGGCGTCACATTCCGCTTCGCTTCGAATGTGCTTTATGCCATTCGTACTTCATTAAGGAGAGGGGCGAATACAAATGGGTGCTGCCTACTTCAAGCGCCGATGTAGACCATCGGCTGCAGCAGCACGTCCACCAGCAGACCCGCCGTGTTTGTCGCGCCCGAAAGCGCGATGCCGATCAGTTCCCGCACGATCGCGCCGGTCGCCGGAATCACCGTCTTGACCTGACCGCTCACGTTCGCAATCGCCAGATAGTCGCCTGCCGCAATCGCCGCCGAACCGTCCGACAGCACCTGCGCGATGCCAGCCACCAGTATGCCGATCTCGTTCGTGCCTGAGGTCGCCGCGATGCCTTCCGTCGTCACGCCTGCGAATTTCGTCGCCAGCGCCGCAGGCGGCAGCCCGATATTCCCTGGATTTGTTCCCGACATCACCACGCACAAATTCGCCGCATTCACCCCGACGTCCGCAATAAAACTCTTGATCAAAACCGGCGTCTGTTTCGCCATTCCCGCTTCCTTTCTCAGTGTTCAGTCCGCGTCTCTGTATTCAGTCGCGTGTCACAAGAGCAGCCCACGTCTCTGCATTCAGTCCCCGCATCAATGAAATATGGCGGACTTCGCAATTCCAGACCGAGGTTTCAGCCCGTGTCAAAACGTTCTCGCAACTCCAAACCAGGGGTTTGTCCTCGTGTATGAAGTCAGCCTTCCCGCGCCGCCCGCGACAGTTCAGGGTTCGCCGCCGTTACCGCCAGCAGCGCCTGCATATAGCTCGAACCGTCGCGCTGCGAACGCTCCTGCGCCATGCGAGCCAACTGCTCGCCCGCGCTGCCGCCGAAAGCGCCCTGCCGATCCGCGCCCATCCATTCGCCCATCGGAACCACCGGACCGTTCTCCCGCATAAACCGCGCGAACACGCCGCTCAGCGGCACGCTCTCGCCGTCGAACTGCACGACGCTGCCCGCCGTATCCATCAGCAGAAGCCGCGCCATCGTCTCCACCGCTTCCGTCCCGCGCAGGCGCCCCTGCCGCTTCCACTCCATGATCTGCTGATCGGCGCGCTCCCGACGTATCTGCGCCCGCTCGCCCTCCAGCTGCGCACGCTCCTCGGTAAACGATACCGCTTCGAACGATATCGCCTCGCCAGTCACGCCACTTCCCATCGCGCCCAGCGTGTTCGATGCGGATGTATTCAACGCAGATGTATTCGAAGTACTCGATAAATTCGAAGTATCTGGCACACCATACCGCTCTTCGATACCCGCCGCGCCCCGCAAATACCCGATCACTCCCTCCGCAAACTGACGCACGCTCGACATCGCTCCCGCACCTCCCTCCAAAATCATAGTGCTCGCTGAATTGGTCGTCAGACCCGTCCGCTCCCCGCCAAAAACATCCTCCAGCGTAAACCGCGCGATACCGCTGCTGTCCCCGCCGACCCTCTCATTTTCAGAGACGCGATCGAAAATCGGACTGGCATTCCGACCGAAGACCTGCGCGTTCGCCACACGAGGACGACACACAAACGACGTCTCGACGATCCGCCGCCCCGCCACATCGAGACCCACCGACAATGCTCGCGCCCCCGTCCGCTGCAGCAGACGCCACGCCTCTACCGGCTGCCGCAGCGTCCCCCACAGCCGCGCACCCTCGGCGCGCAGCCGCATCACCACCCCCAGCGCGTTATCGAAAGGTGACTCCGCCAGATGCTCGATCTTCACCGGAATCAGCGCGTCCGAATTCCGTACGATCGCCTGCAAATCTTCCTCACTGATCGTCACGCCTTTGTCCGCATAAACCCCCGCCTCGAACAGCAGGCACTCACGCTCTACAAACGCCCCACCCTCCGCAAATCGCCAGACGGCTTCCGTTTCCCGCATTCCTCACCTCCTGTTCAGACATAGATTTTTAGACGCGGGGTTGAAACCCCAGTTTGGAATTGCTCATGGACACGGAGTTGAA
>Ga0123337_10005814_pt1 | contig 11994 bp, 9 predicted proteins | sample frozenSSSSmetaG_FD_89792 | JGI IMG/M metagenome (GOLD analysis project Ga0123337, IMG submission 89792) | Glacier valley bacterial and archeal communities from Borup Fiord, Nunavut, Canada, to study Microbial Dark Matter (Phase II) -... | ecosystem: Environmental > Aquatic > Freshwater > Ice >...
AAAATCTGCTATTCTTGCCTATAAAACAAATGATACCACATTATATTGTAAAGTTTTAAAATTTGATAATGGAAATTGGGTAAAATATTTTGAGGCAAGTTTAATTAACAAAACCTGGCATGACAATCAAATTGTTGAAATAATTGATCTGAACGGAGATCATATTCCAGATTTAAAAATTTTAAAGGACGTAACATTAACACATACTTCCCAAATCGCATATGCCTGGATATTTAATAATCATGATTTTTTAGCCATCGAAAATTTTGATTCTTTAACAAACGCTGAATATAATCCCGTTTATAAAACATTGAACTCTTATTCTACATGTGGATGTGGAGATCTCTGTATGTTATTTTCTGAATATAACTTAACTGTAAATAAAATATTAAAAAAGAAAGAAATTTATTGTGCTTGCTGTTTTGAAAAATACTGTGATATAAGTATTAACAATTTCAAAACATTTAAAGTTAAAAAATCTGAAGCCTATAAATATGTTCCTCTTCATTATAGGGAAAGGGTGAGAGAAAAATTACTATAACTTTTAAAAATAAATCCGGAAAACATTTTTCCGGATTTATAGTTTAAAGCCCACGGCATAGTTTTTATCTAAATATTCTAAATAAAAAAATATTTTTCCACCCTTTTAAATCATAAAAATTCACATTATTTTCATTTCAATGGATAAATTAATACCACCATTTTATATCAAAGCCACATTAACCCTGCTTGGCCTTATATTAGCAGGCCTGACTATATATTTCTTAAAAGGTATTGTTTTGCCATTATTGTTTGGGGTCATTTTTGCCATTTTGCTCAACCCTGTTGAAAAATTTTTAGAAAGAAGGGGTTTTTCGAGAATTATAGCAATTAGTTTAACAGTCCTTTTTGCAATAGTTTTAATGGCAGGGATTATATTTTTTATTTATATCCAAACCTCTTTGTTTTCCAAACAAATCCCAGAATTCAAAGTAAAATTAATGCATAGTGTAAATTTATTTCAACAATGGCTTAAAAGCTCTTATGGAATAAGTTATCATAAACAAGTTGATTGGTTTAATCAGGGGTTAGAAAATGGAGGAACTATTTTTTTGGATTTACTCACAGCCACAAGTACATTTTTGCTAATGAGTATGGTCATTCCTGTTTATATTTTTCTTTTTTTATTGTATAGGCCTTTGCTTATAAAATTTATGGTTGATGTTTGTTCTAAAGATAAAGAATCAACACATGTAAAAGAGATAATGAATGAAAGCAAAAATGTTATCCAAAGTTATATGATTGGAGTATTGATGGAGACTGCCATTGTTGCAGTTATGAATTCAGTTGCATTACTTGCTCTTGGAATAGAGTATGCAATTTTATTAGGAATAGTTGGGGCACTTTTAAATATGATACCATATATAGGAGGAGCACTTGCAGTTACTTTGCCGGTATTAATGGCTCTTGTTACAAAAGATAGTTTGGGTTATTCATTAGGAATTATAGTAGTATATTTTATTATACAATTTATTGATAATCATTATTTAATTCCAAAAGTTGTTGCCTCTAAAATTCAGGTAAATGCACTGGTTGCTATAGTTGGTGTTTTGATTGGAAATGCTGTTGGAGGAGTGGCTGGAATGTTTTTATCTCTTCCTATAATTGCTATTTTAAAAATTATTTTTGACCGCATTGAGGAATTAAAACCATGGGGAATGCTATTAGGTAATGAATTACCAACCAAAAGACCAAATCCTCTCACACCAGCATTAGCATTGTTAAAAAAACGAAAGAAGGTTGTAGAGGGTGCTGTTTAAAAATTTTCAATTTTAAAAGAGGCATGATTATTTTCTAAAGAGAAGCTAATGTTTATCTTGCAAAAAACAATCTTAACTCAATTCAAATGGAAGATTTATTAGATATTGGTGAAGTAACAGAATCAAAAACATTTCACCAACTTGGTATTTTAATTCTTGATGGTTCAGGTTCAATGAAAGCAGAAGGTGATTTAAAAACCTCTCTAGCTGAAAATGTGAATCTGGCAGTGAAGGAATTTTTTACCTATTTTAAAGGAAGTTCAATTGTAAATAATTTTTCAATTGCAGTTATAACTTTTGACGATAAAGCAATTTTACAAACGCCTTTAACACCTCTTGCCGATATTGATGACTTTGGTGATTTTAATCCTTTAAATAACCACGGTGGAGGTACAAATATGGGAAGTGCATTAGAATTAGCCGAAAAAGTTGCTTCCGATCATTTAAATTCACCTGAAGCACAAAGCGTACCTCACGATGTAAAATTTATTGTTATGTCTGATGGTTTGTGTCAGCATCCTGATGATACTCGTAGAATCGCACAAAAAATAAAAGAAAATTCAAAAGTTACTATTTGTTCTGCCCTTTTTATTCAAAGAGGTAGTAGTAATGATCCTGCTAAATCACTTCTTTTAGAAATTGCAAGCGCACCTAATTTATACAAAACAACATATAGTGAGCAAGATTTACGTAAATTCTTTATCTCATCTATGTCTGCAAAAATTAATATGAAAAAAGAAGGGGAAGGGGAATAATCTCCTTCTTTTTTTTATCAAAAATATTTTTATTTCAATTTAATGGAAGAAAATTTAGACACCAGTATTTTGGCCATTTGTTCATTAGCCAATAAACCTATCAATGAAGATGCATGTATTAAATTGTCAAACGAAAATGCAAATTTTAGTTCAGTTATAGTTGCAGATGGTTTGGGTTCGAATGGATATGCCTCCAATGCTTCAGCATTTGTTGTTCAATGGATGCAAAATAAATTATTGCAATTGGATGATGTGGCCTTTATTGATTTTTTTGAATTTTTTCCTCTTTTAAAACATGCATTAATTGCGCATGTCGAAAATTTTGAAGTTGAAAATAATTTATCACTGGATAGATTTCAAAATTTTGGAACTACTTTAATTTGCGCTGTAGAAACTGAAAACGAATTTATTCTTGCTTATACTGGCAATGGGTCAATTTGGCATATTAAAGGAAATTTTAATGATTTTTCTGCTGGAAGAATTATCCCCTGGAATTCGATAAATTATTTAAGTCCGCATACAGTAGAAGAAAGTGGGAGAGAGGCCTTATATAAATTAATATCTCCGACTGATAATTTTGATGAAATTGTTCCAACAGTAATAAGGATTAGCAAGGATAAAAATTATGGTGACATAATAATGATTTGCAGCGATGGAATTTTTTCGCAAGACCAAGTTAGAATAGGTAAAAACACAACAGGTGCTTGGATGAAGATTGAAGATTGCTTAATTGATTTCTACCCATATTTAAATTTATTTTTTAATCAGAAAAATGAAAATAATTTAGAATATGATTTTAAAGATAACTTTACATTTTCTGAAGATAACTTAACAGAAATTTTCCAACAATATTTAGCCAAGGGAACTTGGGATGATGATGCGACTTTAGGTATTATTGTAAGCAAAGAAGCGCTGTTGTATCAAAAGACAAGAAAATAAAATATAAATTTTTAAATGAAAATCCTTCAGGTAAAAAAGTTTAAAAGTTCTCAAATGCACAATGTTTTTGATAACATTAAAACTTTTGAATTGGAAGATAAAGCCTTTGATAGTGGTGCATTTGGTGAAGTATATTTCTGCCTTTCAGCAAATGGAAAAGCGTTACAAATACCACAGGTTGTTAAAATTTTAATTGATGATGGCTCGGGTAGTGCAAAAGCCGGAATTAGAACAATTCAAAACCTACAAGATAAAATTGTTAGTCAAAATCAACTATTAAAATCTTCTTCTCAAAAAACAATTGAACAAATATCTTGTTTGTATGCACTTCCGCAATTTAGTTTTGAAGGTACGCTAAATGGTAAATCTGTTTTTGGATATTCTCAAAATAAAATTGATACAAAAGATTTTATTTTATTTAAAGATTTTTTCGATGAACCTGATTTTTATAAAAGAAAAAAAAATCGAAATGATTTTCAAAAACTTTCAATAGAAAGCAGGTTAAAGCTTGGCTATGATTTAGCTGAGGGTTTTCAATCTTTGCGCGACATGGCTTATATCCATGCTGATTTAAACCCAAAAAATTTATTTATTAAATTAAATCCTCCAAGCCTTATTTTAATTGATTATGATAGTGGAGTAGTGGTTAATAATCAGGATGATAAAGCTGACACTTTTGGTCAGTTAGGTGGTTGGATTGCACCTGAAATCCAAGCTCAACTTTTGCAAAATAGTAATGGTATAATTAAGGTTGATTTAAATACTGATACATGGGCTGTTGCAGTGGCAATTCACTATTTAATTTTTCTTTTTCATCCTTTGGATTTTTTAAAAATCAGGGGAAAAAGGGAAATGCAATCATATTTTGATAAAAATCAATGGCCAGAATTTAATATAAGGGAGAAAAATTTTAGGGAAGAACTTTTGAGTATTTATAATAAATATACAAAAATAATTCAAAATAATATTCCTGATTCAGTTTTAAAGGCACTTAAGGTAACTATCAATGAAGGTTATTTTAACCCTGGTCGAAGAGTAACTTACAGGCAATGGTTAAAGATTTTATCAGGTGCAGCTTCTTCAAATAATAACGAAAAGCTAGATGCTGAAATTATTTCATTTTATTCTGAGAAAATCAGAACTTCACCAGGTGAATCAGTAACATTATTTTGGGATGTAAAAAATGCTTCTAAAATAAGTTTAAATGGTAAAGAAATTTCACCATCTATAAAATCTATTTCAGTTAATCCATTTTCAACAATACAATATCTGTTGGAAGTAACCGGCTCAAATGGAATAACCAAGAGTAGTTCTATAAATATAGAAGTTAAAAATAAAAAAATACCAACAGTAAATAGAAATCCTAGCCAACCGCAAATTGAGTTTTTATCTAAGGGAAAGCCACTTTCATTAACTACTGAACGATTTTTTTTAATTTCAGCAATAATTATTTCGGCGGTAGCTACTTGGCTTTTAGTTATTAAATTACCTACGCTAATTTACTTTTTGCCCTTTGTTATTATAGGAATTACCGTTCTAGCTGGAGTAATTCTTAATTCAAAATATAAGAATTTTGAAGTTGTAGAAGCTAAAAAATTATTACTTATTGAAAATAAAAAATTTGAAAATGAAAATCAAATTAATGAAAATGAAATTAAAAAATTAAAAAATATTATTTCACAAATTGATGAAAAGATAAAACAACAGCAAAGAAAATTAGGAAAAGAAACATTATTATTGAAAGAAAGAGAAAAGATTGAAGGCGATGCGATTCGCAAAAAATATGAAAATAAATTAAATCAAATACAAAAGAAAATAAGTGAATCTAAAAAAATAGAAGTAGAAGATTTAAAAAATGAATCGGATAAGCTTTATAAAAAAATAATTAATGCCGAATTATATAAATATTTAATTATTGATGCAGATATCGATGGTATTCAATTTATTTTTAAAGGAATTTTAACATTCAATGGAATTTTTACAGCTGCCGATATTGTAGAAATTGATGTAAATGGTAATATACTAAAGCCTAATGGAGAATGGGTAAGGTTAAATGCATTGACAAAAAATAAAGTTAAAAAGCTTTGGGATTGGAAGCAAATTGTAATTAACGATATAAAAAGAAAATTCCCTCAAGCTTTAACAGCAGATCAAAAAAAACAAATTCGAGAGAAACATTCCGATTTAATAAATCAATTAATGAAGGATGAATATGAATTGCAACAAAATCAACTAAACCAATTGCAAAATTTATCGCAACAAGTTGATAAGCAAATAGCACAGTTTAATTCAATAAATATTAGTTCAATTATAAATGAGAAGGAAGATTATGAAAAAAAATTAAAAATATTAGAACGCAATAGATTTCAAAACGATAATGAAATACTACATCGATTAAAAAGAATGGAAGCTTATAACAAAATAAATTTTGGCAATTATTTAAAAAAGGTCTTAGGTTTCTAAATTTAATTTTTTAATATTTTACTATTAAAATTACACCTGCAATTAATAAAACCGCACCTAACAATCTCATTAAACTTACCTGATGTAATGGAAAGCCTAACCATCCAAAGTGATCAAAAATCATTGCAAGTAATATTTGTCCTGTCACCACAAGTGCAACCATATTCGCTGATCCGATTTTTGGGACTGATAAAATAGTTGAAGTTACAATATAAGCACCAAGCAAACCCCCTGTCCATTTCCACCACGCAATTTTCGAAAAGGTTTGATAATCAGGAGTCTTGTTATTAAATAGAAAAAATAAAATAGTAAGTGCAAGAGTGCCTGTGCAAAAGGAAATCAATGCTGATAAAATAGGATTACCTATTGTTTGTCGTAATTGAGAGTTAACTCCTGCTTGCGTGGCTGTTGCACAACCTACCATTAATGCAATAAAATACCAGATAAAAGAGTTCATAGATTTTTGAAATAAAAAAGCGTTGTAAGAAAAATATTCTTACAACGCTTTTTAAATATCAAATAATTATTATTTCATTTTCATTTTTGTAGTATCTGCCATTTTAGAATCAGTAGCATGAGTAGTATCAGACATTTTAGTAGTTGTATCTGTAGTAGTCATTGTGGTACTATCAGTTTTTGTAGAATCAGTAGTAGTTTCGCTTTTTTTACCTTCGCAAGAAATCATGCAAATAGCAGCAACAAATAACATAGAAGCAAATAAATTTTTCATTTTGTAAGTGTTTTAGTGTTAAAAGATTTTGAATATCGGTTTTTATACAAAATAACAAATGAGGTAACCCAAATAAATGGAGAACCTCATTTGTTATTTTTGTAAACTATAAAAATAATTCAAAAAAGAATTATTTTTTGTGAGTTTCAGAAGATTTAACTTCAGTTTTTTTCTCAGTTTCAGTTTTAACTTTAACTGAATCAGATTTAACTGCAGCAGAATCTTTAACTGGTTCAGATTTCATAGTTTCAGTTTCTTTTGTAACAACAGCTGTATCAGTTTTAGTTGAATCAGTAGTAGTTTCAGCAGTTTTTTTAGTTTCGCAAGATACTAAACAGATAGTACCAACTAGAAATAAAGAAGCAATAATATTTTTCATGTTTTTTGTTTTTAATTTTTTTTGTTGAACACGCATTTATATACCCAATTAAGTAAGAGGTAACCCAAGTGATTTTATTTATTTTGAAATAATTTTAATTTAACGATTAAATATTTTAGATCAATTTAAATCTCCGACATATGTTTCCTTTTTTGTCTAACAAACCATAATAATATATCTTTGTTCTTTTTGACGAATTTTAAGTATTGAGTGAAGAAATAGATGATTGACGATAATAGTTTTAAAGATGATGAAAGCCTGCAAGAGGTAAAAGCAGTATCAGGCATGTATGAAGAATGGTTTTTAGATTATGCGTCATACGTAATTTTAGAACGTGCAGTTCCGGCAATTGAAGATGGATTTAAACCTGTTCAAAGGAGGATTATGCATGCCATGAAAGAAATGGATGATGGCAGGTATAATAAAGTTGCAAATATTATTGGTCAAACCATGCAATATCATCCACATGGTGATGCTTCAATTACTGAAGCAATGGTAAACATGGGCCAAAAAGATTTACTTATTGACACTCAAGGAAATTGGGGTGATATGAGAACAGGAGATGGTGCTGCAGCAGCCCGTTATATTGAAGCTCGATTATCTAAATTTGCTTTAGATGTTATATTTAATCCTCAAACTACCAATTGGCAACTATCTTACGATGGAAGAAAAAGAGAACCCGTTACTTTACCAGTTAAATTTCCATTATTATTAGCTCAGGGAGTTGAAGGTATTGCTGTAGGACTTTCAACAAAAATTTTACCACATAATTTTTGTGAATTAATAGAAGCTTCGATTCTGATTTTAAGAAATGAATCCTTTCAAATTTTTCCTGATTTTTTAACAGGTGGATTAATTGATATAAGTAATTATAATGATGGATTGAGAAGCGGAAAAGTGCGAGTAAGGTCTAAAATTGAGGAATTAGATAAGAAAACACTTATAATTAAAGATATACCTTATGGCACCACTACCACTTCCATAATGGAATCCATTGTGAAAGCAAAAGATGCTGGTAAAATAAAAATAAAAAAAGTAGTTGATAACACCGCTAAAGAAGTTGAAATACTTATTAATCTAGAAGCAGGAGCTTCTCCAGATATTACAATTGATGCACTTTTTGCTTTTACCGATTGTGAAGTTATAATTTCTCCAAATGCTTGTCTTATTATTAACGACAAACCGATTTTTACCACAGTTTCTGAAATAATAAAAGTAGCTACAGAGAATACAGTAAATTTATTAAAACAAGAATTAGAAATTAAAAAAAGCGAACTTCTTGAAAAAATTTTATATTCCTCATTAGAAAAGATTTTTATCGAAAATAGAATCTATCGTGACATTGAAGAAATTGAAACTTGGGAAGAAGTAATAAATACAGTTGATAAAGGTCTTGAACCTTTTAAGAAGGATTTTTATCGACAAATAGTTGAAGATGATATATTGCGCTTATTAGAAATTCGGATTAAAAGAATTTCACGTTTTGATGCTTTCAAGGCTGATGAACTTATGAAAAAGCTAGAAGAAGATCTAGCTGATACAGAAGATCATTTAAATAATATGGTACGCTTTGCTATCAATTATTATAAAGATTTGCTAAAAAGATATGGAAAAGGCAGAGAAAGGAAAACAGAAATAAAAAATTTCGAATCAATCAATGCCAGTGTGGTTGCTGCAGCAAACGCCAAATTATTTGTAAATAAAAAAGATGGATTTATTGGTTATGGACTCAAAAAAGATGAAAATACAGAATTTGTAACTGATTGTTCGGACATTGATGAAATAATTGTATTTAGAAAAGATGGAAAATTTTTGGTTACAAAAATCCATGATAAATCATTTGTAGGAAAAGATATTTTACACGCCGCAGTTTTTAAAAAGAACGATGAGAGAATGGTTTTCAATATGGTTTATGTTGATGGAAAAGAAGGAACTTCATATGTAAAACGTTTTCAGGTTCAGGGGATAACGCGTGATAAGGAATATGATTTAACAAAAGGCAACCCCAATTCAAAAGTTATTTATTTCACTGTCAACCCTAATGCAGAAGCTGAAATAATTAGTGTTCAATTAACACCTGCATCAAAAGCAAGGTTAAAACAATTTGAATATAACTTTTTTGAACTTGAAATTAAAGGTCGTTCCGCTCAAGGAAATATTTTAACCAAATATCCTATAAAAAAAATAACTCATTTAGAAAATGTGGGATCAACACTCGGAGGGATAGATATTTATTTTGATGAAAGCATAGGGCGATTAAATATTGATAAACGAGGAAAACTTTTAGGTAATTTTGATAATGGGGATTCTATTTTAGCTGTTTATAAAAATGGCGAATACGAACTTACAAACTTTGAAATAACAAACAGATATGAAAATATAGAATTAATTGAAAAATATAAGCCAGATAATATAATTACTGCAGTTTATTTTGATAGTTCCGCCTATTTTGTAAAACGATTTAAAATAGAAACTACTAGCCTTGATAAAAAATTTCTTTTTATAACCGAAAGCAAAGGCTCTAAGTTAATGTTAGTTACAACTGATGTTAATCCTCTTGTAGAAATGGTTTATGAAAATCCAAAAAACAAACAAATTGAAAAGATGGAATATGATTTAGATGTAATGGGTAAAGTACAGGGATGGAAATCTGCAGGTACAAAACTAACTTCTAATAAGGTAATAAATATGCAATTAAATCATTTAATACCTGAAAAAAGTGAAGAGATTGAGGAAAAGCCATCAGAACCCGTTCAAATCCAAAAAAATGAAGATAAGGATATTGGAAAAAATACTCAATTAGGTTTATTTTAAAATATTTCGGTTGGGTTAAATTTTAAAAAATTAACCCAACCGAAAATTAAAGATGATTTTCTAAAATGCCCAACCACCTGTTATAAGCAATATCATAATGCTCCATTAAAATTTTATCTGGTTCAATGGTTTGCTCAATATTTAAATTATGAAACGCTTCTGCCTCATTTTTATAAATTCCAAATCCAATCCCTGCACCTCTTGCTGCACCTGTAGCCCCATCAGTATTATATAATTCTACAACTGCTCCTGTTGTATTTGCAAAAGCTTCACTAAAAAGTGGACTTAAAAACATATTTGCTTTTCCAGCTTTTATTTTTGAGGGTTTTACACCTAATGTTTTCATTTTATCCAAACCATATTTTAAGGCAAAAACTATCCCTTCTTGTGCTGCACGCAACAAATGTGAACGATTGTGTTGTGTAAAATTTAAGCCATGAATTGAGGCATTTAACTGTTTATTTTCTAAAACCCTTTCAGCACCATTTCCAAAAGGTAAAATAGATAAACCTTCAGAACCAACTTTGGTTGTCTTTGCCATCTCGTTCATCTCATTATAAATATTTTCGTTAGGCAGGTAATCCATTATGTTGTTTTTTAGCCAACTGTTCAGTATTCCTGTTCCGTTGATACATAATAAAATTCCATAGCTAGGATTTTCTTTTACATGATTTACATGTAAAAAAGTATTTACGCTTGATGTTTTATCATATTTTTTTTCGTCGCTTATTCCATAAATGACTCCTGAAGTACCTGCTGTTGCGGCTACTTCTCCAGGTTTTAAAACATTAAGAGAAAACGCATTGTTGGGTTGATCTCCGGCACGATAAGAAATAAAGGCTTCTTTATTTATACCTAATTCTTCCGATATTTTAGGTAATATTTTTGCCTGTAAACTAAATGTAGGAACTATATCGGGTAATAAACTTTTTGGTATTTGATATATATTTAATAAAAACTCAGCTACTTTTTCTTCTTCAAAATCCCAAAATATTCCTTCTGATAAGCCTGATGCAGTTGTATTGATTTCACCTGAAAGTTTCATGGCTATGAAATCTCCAGGAAGCATGGCTTTATGTGTTTTTTCAAAAATTTCCGGTTCATTTTTTTTAACCCAGCTTAGTTTTGAGGCAGTAAAATTTCCCGGAGAATTAAATAAATGAGAAAGTGCAAAATCTTTTCCTAGTGTATTAAGTGCATCATTTCCAATTTCTACAGCTCTGCTATCACACCATATAATCGATGGTCTTAATACATTTTGATTAATATCAACAAGTACAAGCCCATGCATTTGATACGAAATTCCAATTGCCTTAATATCCTGAAAATTATTTCCTGATTTTTCCTTTAATTTTTTAGTTGCTATTTTTAAATTTTCCCACCACATTTCCGGATCTTGTTCTGCCCAACCTGGTTGATTAGCAATTATTTCCATTTCGGATGCAGGACTTTGGGCAGAAAAAATAATTTTACCTGATGATGCTTCTAATAACGAAACCTTTACCGACGAACTTCCTAAATCGTAACCTAATAAATACATGAGCGAATTTGTTATTTATTTTTAAAAATTATTTAGAAAAAAAGAATTTAATTATATTTAATGATGCTAAATAAAATTAATGTTTGGGGGTTCCCTGCGGGCGGGCTTTACGTTCCAATCTTTTTGTTCGTACCTCACAAAAAGGATTTCCACTGCAATCCCTAACACAAAAGTAAAAAACAAATTTTAAATTATCAGTTAATCAATATCGGTATATTCATAAATTATTAACAGGATAATTTATTCATCAAAATAATATAAGATTAAACGAAAAAGAAAAGTTTAATATAGGAGGGAAATCAATTCATAAATATCATATTATAAATTTAATTTATTTTTTTAAACGTATAAAGAAATTATGAGAGTAATAAAAAATATTCCGCACAATGATTTTAAAATTACATTATATGGATGGAATCAAAAATATATAATAAAAATTGAGGATGATTTATACGAACAAACTTACAAAGTAGCAGAGTTTGATATCACATCAGAAGAAGATATTACCCAAATGATGGATGAAGATTTTATGGAGAGCGTTAAACTTAATTTTGCTAATATGCACATAGCATTAA
>Ga0123337_10005819_pt1 | contig 11987 bp, 6 predicted proteins | sample frozenSSSSmetaG_FD_89792 | JGI IMG/M metagenome (GOLD analysis project Ga0123337, IMG submission 89792) | Glacier valley bacterial and archeal communities from Borup Fiord, Nunavut, Canada, to study Microbial Dark Matter (Phase II) -... | ecosystem: Environmental > Aquatic > Freshwater > Ice >...
ACAAAACGTTTCATAATACTTTCAACAGGCTCAACCAGCGAAATATCAATCGGGTTGCGTTTGTATTTCAGGCAACCGCGTATAAATGTAGGTTTTGCATTCTCGGCATCTACCAATTTGCTAAATTCCTTGAATACACTGTAATCATTGGTGCGGGTAGCCCATTGTAGCAATCCGATTGTTTCCGGATTCCATGCATGATGTTCACCGTTTTTACGGTAATGGTAGGTACCAGCGCTTTCAAAATTATTGTTGATCTGGTGTTTCTTTTTACCGTAAGCTTCCTTGTGGAATAAAATCGACTCCTGGCAAATTTCATCAAACCCGATACCGCCAAATTTAGTGGCTGTTCCGGTAAAATATTTATTAATTATATCCTCGCTAATACCAAGGGCTTCGAATGTCTGACCACCTTGGTAACTGCGCAAGGTAGAAATACCCATTTTTGATAAAACCTTTAGTAGCCCTTTATCAATTGAACTGATATAATTGTGACGAGCTTCAGAATATCTCATTTTAATCTGACCTGTTTCGATCAAATCGTCGATGGCAGCAAAAGCCAGGTAGGGGTTCACCGAGCTGGCGCCATAACCGAACAACAAGGCAAAATGGGCAATCTCACGTGCTTCACCGGTTTCAACGATGATACCAATCTGCATCCTTTTCTGTGTCTGGATAAGGTGATGGTGAACTGCTGCAACGGCCAGCAAAGATGGAATGGGTGCATATTTTTCTGAAACCAGACGGTCGGACAGAATAATGAAATTTTTCTTGTCATCAACAGCTTTCTCGGCTTGTTTCAGCAAATTGTCGAATGCCTTTTTAAATCCTTCTACCCCGTCATTCACCGGAAATACCATTGGTAGGGTAGCATGCGAAAATTGTTCGTGTTTCAGGTCCTTAATTTTGCCAAGGTCGGTATTGGTAATGATTGGATCGTCGAATTTGATCAGTTTAGCATGTGTAGGCGATTCGTCCAGTATATTGGTATGCAGCGAACCGATGTAATTGGTCAGCGACATGACCAATCCTTCACGGATAGAGTCAATAGGAGGGTTGGTTACCTGGGCAAATACCTGGCGGAAATAGTTAAAGAAACGCTGTGGCTTTTCCGAAAAGCAAGCCAGAGGTGTATCATTTCCCATAGAGCTGGTTGGTTCAACACCTTGAATGGCCATTGGGGTAATGATCATTTCCATATCTTCTTTGGAATAACCAAATACTTTGGATAAGGTATTGAACTGGTCGCCCAGGGATGAAGTAACACGTTGCTTTACTTCAATATCGTCCATCACCAAACGGTTTTCCTTCAGCCAGTTGCCATAAGGATTGCGCTGACTCAACTGAGCTTTTACTTCTTTGTCAGGAATAATAATTCCCAGCTTGGTATCCACCAGTAGAATCTTACCAGGACGTAAACGGCCTTTCTCTTTCACCTCTTCAGGAGCAAAAGTTTGAACCCCCACTTCGGAACCCATTACGATCAAATCATTTTTGGTAATGATGTATCTTGAAGGGCGCAGTCCGTTGCGGTCGAGGGTTCCACCAATATAACGGCCATCAGAAAATACCATGGAGGCAGGGCCATCCCATGGTTCCATGATGGTTGAATGATATTCATAGAAAGCCTTCAGGCTATCCGGTATAGGATTTTTTGAGTTAAACGATTCAGGAATCATCATACACAATGCATGAGGAATCGAACGCCCTGTTTGGTGCAGGAATTCGAGTGTATTGTCGAATGAAGCCGAGTCTGATTTATTGGGTTCGATGACCGGGAACAGTTTTTTCAGGTCTTCGCCAAAAACTTCCGATTTCAGCAAAGCTTCCCGGGCCTGCATCCACATGCGGTTACCCTTTATCGTGTTGATCTCCCCGTTATGGGCTATCATGCGGAAAGGCTGAGCCAAATCCCATGTGGGAAAAGTATTGGTGCTAAACCGTGAATGAACCAAAGCAATGGCACTCGAAAATTTCGGATGGGTAAGGTCTTTGAAATAATCCCTTAACTGACCCGGAGTCAACATTCCCTTGTAAATAATGGTCTTTGAAGATAAACTGGGGATATAAAAGGCTTCCTTGTATTTTAGTTCGGAGTCCCTGATTTCCTTTTCAGCTTGTTTGCGGGCTAGATATAATTTCTTTTCGAGTACATCCTGTTCCAGGTCAGCTTTCACAAATATTTGCCTCACATACGGTTCAGTGAGTCTTGCAATTTCCCCCGGTGCAGAGCTGTCAACAGCCACATCGCGATATTCAATCAGTTCAAGTCCTTCCTGTTGGATATACTTGCTTAATATCTCCTGGCAAATAGTGGCCTCTTCCTTGTCGTGAGGAAGAAAAATCAAGCCTGTTCCAAATTTACCTGAAGCCGGAATATTCACCTTCAGTACTTCCTTGATATATTGATCGGGTATTTGCATTAAAATACCGGCACCATCACCAGTTTTATTGTCAGAACCGGTAGCGCCACGATGATTCATCTTCAGAAGAACTTCTAATCCACGTTCTATTATTTCATGCGATTTTTCACCCTTGATATGGGCAACAAACCCAATTCCGCAATTATCATGCTCATTGGCCGGATCATATAATCCTTGCGCTTTTGGATATCCTATATTCATCACTTCTCTTTTTAATATTTGACGTCGTAAAAGAATCTGATAAAAACACAGATTCTAATTCATTTTGATCAATTATCTCAGTAAAAACAGAACAATTATAAGCAAATTGATCTTTTCTCTTACAAACTGAAAGCAAAAGTAGTTATTTTTATAAATATTTCCAATATCTCCTCTTTTCTGACAATCGGTAAACTTACTATTTTAGGTTAAACCCAATTCAAAATTAATAATAATCATCCGATTATCAATACTTTGACATAGGATTAGTTTTATCGGCACGTAACATGGTGGAATTAAAAAATAACGATTAGTTAACAATTCCAATGCCAAATTTCAATCACCCATCACATTGAAATTCAGAGGTTGATTTTCAATAAGCTTGAATAAGCGGCTTCTATTTGTTGAAATTTATACTCCTTGATGACGGTTCCCATCTTACCGGATATCTGTTCAAGGCACAAATTTCCTAAACTGCCGGCATGTGTATGGTGTATATCCCGGCTGGGTTCATAGGTGCCGGCATTGATCTGACCGCCCACTATTTTATAGGAATCGCGGAAAGGAACACCCTGTTGAACGAGTTTATTTACATCTTCGACGCTGAACACGTATTTATATCGGTCATCTGCTAAAAGATTGATCTTAACTGTCATCTGATCGATGGCAAAACCGACAATGTTGATGCAGTCTTGCAATTCCTGAAAAGAGGGTAGGAATACTTCTTTCAAGATCTGGAGGTCGCGGAAATAGCCACTTGGCAAGTTGTTGGTCATTAGGCTTATCTGATACGGAATTGCCTGTATTTTGTTGCAATGTGAACGAACCAATTCGAAAACATCGGGATTCTTCTTATGGGGCATGATGCTCGAACCTGTAGTTAATTCATCGGGCAGGGCAACAAACCCAAAATTCTGGCTCATGAACAAACAAACATCGAAAGCGAATTTAGAAATGGTAGCAGCCACCGATGATAAAGCAAAGGCAACGGTTTTTTCCATCTTACCTCGTCCCATCTGGGCATAAATTACATTGTAATTCATCGATTCAAAACCCAGCAGATCAGTGGTCATCTGACGGTCGAGTGGAAATGAAGAACCATATCCGGCAGCCGAACCAAGTGGATTCTGATTGGTAATTTTATAGGCAGCCTGTAGCAAAACCAGGTCATCAACCAAACTTTCAGCATAAGCGCTAAACCACAGTCCAAACGATGAGGGCATGGCCACTTGTAAATGGGTATAGCCAGGCATGAGGGTTTGTTTGTTGGCTTCGGCCTTTGCCATTAACTGATCGAATAATTCACTGACAGCCTTCACCAGCTTATGAATTTCGGAACGGGTGAAAAGTTTTAAATCAAGCAGCACCTGATCGTTACGCGAACGGCCGCTATGAATTTTCTTACCCGTATCTCCCAGTTTGCGGGTCAGCATCAGTTCAACCTGTGAATGTACATCCTCCACGCCGTCTTCAATCTGGAAGTTACCATTTTCAATCACATGATAGATATTGACCAGTTCAGTATGAAGCTCTGCAAGCTCACTTTCTGTCAGCAAGTTGATGGATTGCAGCATCTTGGCATGGGCAATCGATCCTAACACATCATATTTGGCGAGATATAAATCAAGCTCACGATCTTTACCTACCGTAAATTTTTCGATGAGTTCATTTACCGTGGTTCCTTTATCCCAGAGTTTCATAATCAGCATATTTTTGAAGCTCAAAGATAATTCAAAATATGGAACAACGTGTTGCAGGGGGTGAAGTGATTTTTAATCACTTTAAACCTTCGTTGCAAAGCTTCTATATTTTAAAATCCATTCATGAACACTGAAAAAAGAATACTGATTTAATTCTACAAAGAGGGAACACTGATCTGACTGATGTAACAGATTTACACTGATCTTTTAAAAAATACGAAATTCCTAAATTGAAACGAATTACACGAAATTAAAGATCAATGTTCTTGCAAAAGGTGAGTTACTAAAGGTGTTTGTTTGAAGTTTTTATTCTTAATCCACTTTTCGTTAAAACAGAGAAATTGCCAAATAGCTGATTGAAATACTTTTCTATTATAGCTGCTACCAGTTCAATCCGCTCCTTTCTGGTCATATCGCTTAAACGAATCAACAATATTCCACTATGTAATAGCTTTAAGCGATAAGTCAATTCTCCGAAATCCTTGTCCTCGGTAATTAACAAACATTGAGCTTCTGAGGCTTTCATCAAAACTTCTGTATCTTTTATTCCAGACGAATCTTCCGATATTGAAACAACAAATATACCTAATTCCCTCAATCGAGTAATAATCCCAAAATCAACACTCTCATCGGCAACAAGAGTCATTTTATGAAGCTTTTGAAATTACGATTTCATTTTTAATTGAATCAGCCGCAAACAGTAAACAAGCTGAGACGTCGTCTTTTGTCATTTTGGGGTATGCTTCCATTAAATCATCAATGGTATCACCAACCGCTAATTTCTCAAGGATTAAGTCAACCGGTATCCGTGTATTAATTATTACTGGCTTGCCATATAACTTTTCAGGATCAGATTCTATGTGTAATGTCCAGTCAATCATTTTTTTTATTTCAAATGTACTAATATTCCTGATTAATATTCCTATATTTTGGTGAAATTAAAATTTTAAGTTCCGTAAATATCTAAAGAAATAACTCAGTACATAAAAAACAAAATAATAAAATAACTCTGATTTATATAACAATAACTCGAAATAATAACTTAATATAATAGGAACAGACTAATTGTTTACCCCCTTGACCAGCAGCACCGGTATATTCACTTTATGACGAACTTTATCAACGGCAGTGCCAAATACGATATCCTTTAAGCCTTTATGCCCGTGTGCTCTCAATTAGCAATAAATCGGCATTAAATTCATTCATCTTTTCAGGAAAACTTAAAAATGGCTTTCAGATAATTTTCTTCTGATGTAGTATACATATTTAAATAGAAATTCAACATTATAAAATATATATTTAGAGGTGTCTAAATATATTATTCGTCCTATTTAAACATATATACTATTAAAAAAGTTCAAATTTAATACCTTGTTAGAAAGTGGGTCAAGCGATTTTCAATCGCTTTTAACCTGATAGTTAGCGCCACACCCGGGTCAAGCGATTTGCAATCGCTTTCATATCTCTGGCTTTTCATACCTCAATTTTTAAAACTTACCGCCGGTAAATCCCTGATTTAATATGTTACTGCCGCGATTGCAAATCGCGGGACCCGGGTCTGCCCTTAAATTTCAAAGCAAATACTTTCTGAATAGTCTCTATGATCAAGAGAACCAAAAAACAGATAGATGTGTGTGGCTCCAACAGGTTGCTGTGGCAATTCAAACGAACCATTCAAGTTCCCTCTTAAAATGCCCGTGGCAGTGATGTCCGAATACTGGCCCCCGGCAGCGCTGATAACCATCAACTCGTCCTTGAGGTGAACTCCACCCACGTGCAACTCTTTCGGCGCGCTCACTTCAATAACAGAGCCTCCCAATTCTGGACGCCCTGCTTCAACTCCTTGTGGCATAGTTAATTTACCGGTTGAGAACCGGAGTTTTTTAGCATCCCCTAAACTACCATCGGGTGCAAAAGCAGCCATGTTGGATTTCATAAAAAAAGCATAACCGTTCATCTTTTCAGCCGCCCCATTCCATATCTGTGGAATGACTGAATATTTAAACTGACCGCAAAAACTGTTTACTTCCCTGAACCGCTGTTGGTTAAGCAGCATCCGTGGGGTCGACGAATCCTTTTTGCGTTGTGGAACCCTGCGCGTATAAGTTCCACCATTGAACTGTACATAAACCAATCCTTCTACTTTTCCGGAAAGGTTTAAGCCCATTCCTCCTTTTACTTTAGCCATAATATCTATAATTTAAGTGTTTATAAAGTCTATACAAAGTCTATATTAAGTCAATACCAAGTCAATACCAATTCAAGTGTCAAAAGGTAAAAAATAGGTTTTTAACAGGTACATAATAGGGTAAAAATACAATAAATGTACCAATTACCAACCTATTATTAACCTATTATGTACCTATTGACACTTGAATTGGTATTGAATTGGTATTGACTTGGTATTGACTTAGTGCTGACTTAGTGCTGAAAAAAACAGTTGCCGCTTAAAAGGATTCTTCAACATGACAGGCCACTGTTATTCAGATTTATGAAATGTCTCGTTATCAATGTATTGTAACTACTCATTGGGCCTGTCAAAGTTTAATGGGCAATGAAATAATTAATTTTATTGTTAATCTAAAATTAGTTGGACGGAATAATTTAAGCTGATTAAAATCAATTTTTTATTTTGATTATTCTTTGTAAATTTCTTTGAAAGCTGATATATAAATCATAACTTTGGGTGTTTTTAATAAAAAAGCACAACGAGGTACGGATTTTTGATTCCATTAATAAACCATAACCCGCTCTTGCTGATTAGCATTAAATAGCATACAAAAACCAAAATTACTAACAGGATGAAAAAACTACTTTTAAGTTGCGCTCTGCTGATAGCTGTCATCAATTTGTTTGGTTATAATGATTTAAGGGTAGGCGATCCGAGAAACTCATGGTACACCGATCAGGGAACGATTGAAGAAGCATTGTTAACGGTTCGCCCAAAAGGACTTTTCATGGAATATGGACTGTATTTAACTTTCTCATCAAGGGGTACAAATTGGACGAATCAACAAGATACCCTGGAAGTAACCTTAAAATTTGACCTTCCGGAGAATGCAATCATTTATGATTCATGGTTATGGATTGGGGATAATATTATCAAGGCTAAAATAATGGACAAGTGGACTGCCTCAACTATTTATGAAAATATAGTGAAAAGGAGACGTGATCCCTCTATTCTCATGAAGCAGTCGGCTACCCAATATGAGTTACGGGTTTTCCCAATGGCAGGTAATCAAACCCGAAAAGTGAAAATTACCTACCTCATGCCTACCACCTGGAATAAGAGCAATGTTGTTTCAGCAATCCCCACAGCGATTTTAAATACATCGTTAAATAAACCTGCTAATTTTCCAATTCTGACATGGACAGATGCACCATGGATGAATCCTCAAATGATAAATGACCCGGAAATAAACTTTGTAGCTAAAAGCGATGCCACATTTGGAGATTATCATCAGGCGATGATTCCTTCTTCAAAATATAATAATAATGTCAGCATCGGATTTAAGACCCCACTTGAAAATGGAATCTATTTATCAGGATATCAACAGGGTAATGAAGGTATTTATCAATTGGCTATATATCCAGATCAGTTCATTGATGCAAATGTGTGCAAGAAGGCTGTCCTATTAATTGATTATGATGCCTCCAACACCAATGTTACTGCTAAAGAGCTTCTTACCATCGTGAAGAATGAACTGTTGATGAACCTCAGCAGTAAAGATTCATTTAATCTGGTGTTCTCAAATTTAACGATAACACGCTTTAGTAACAAGTGGGTTGCAGCATCAAAAACAAACATTGAGGCTGCTTTTAATGGTTTAACAAATCCATTATCTAGTTATAGTAACCTTGGCGCGCTATTGGTAAATGGTATTGATTTTGTGAAAAGCCATGGCAATGATGGAAAAATTATCCTACTATCGGATGGGGATCAATATGGAGATTTCAAGGTTTCAAATACCTTGACCAATGATCTTGTAAAATTGATGAATCCTAAAATACAGATTCACATTTCAGACTATCAATCCATTAATTTTCCTCAATACTATAATGACGGGCAAAGTTATTACGGCAATGACTATTTCTATAACAGCTTATCGAGAATGACACTGGGTTCCTATCATACGGTCAGAAGCAACTTAAGTTTATCGGAAGCAATTTCTGGATCGCTTAAATACCTGGGCGGCTCCATCAACTCGTTTGATCTGCATACCAGTTTAAAGACAGGCTTTTGTCATAGCAGGTACACCATGACCGGTGCAAGCAATATTGCATATGTGAATGATGCCATACTTCAGGTGGGTAAATTTAAAGGAGAGTTCCCCTTTCTAATTGAAATTTCAGGTGAATACAATAATAAAGTTTTCTCTCAAATGATGGAAATACAAAAACCGGTAACTATCAATAATGATACTATTTCTGTTGCCATTTGGACTGGCCAGTATATCAAAAAACTTGAATCGGGCACCCAGAGTAATGATATTATCAACGAAATTGTATTTTCCAGTTTAAGCGAACGGGTTTTATCCCAATACACCTCATTTTTATGTTTGGAGGATACCAATTATATTTGTAATGATTGTGTGGATGAAACTCAACTTACGATTGGCGTTAAAGAAGTGATCGCCGGTCAGGATTCCATCCTTGTTTATCCAAATCCTTTTGTTGAAAAGCTTACCATTGAATTGATGTGTGATCATCCAAATGATATTAAAGAGTTATCAATTGTTGATGTAACAGGTTCATTAATAGTTCGGTTTTCAACAGATGGTTTGCAAAAGGGAAAGAATGTTATTACCTGGAATGGTATGTCGTCAAGAGGGGAGAGGGTAAAGCCAGAAGTTTATATGCTTGTATATAAAACTTCGGGTTATTCAAAAACGATTAAGATAGTAAGGAAATAAGGGAGACGGGAGCGGGGAACGAAGCAATCTGTAAATTATGTAGTTGGTGATGTGGGGATTGCTTCGTGCCTCGCATTGACGCTCCGAAGATGGTTCCTGACACCCTAAAATTGACATTGCAATATTCTATTGTTGACGCGGCACTGATTAATAAATAATCATACTAAATTCGATCTAAATTACTCAGCACCAATTTTTTATTTCTTATTCCTTATTTTTTATTTATTCTTTAAATGCATTTCATCAATTAAAAAATCATACTAAATACCGTTTCCTTGCCTGGAATAGAAAGTACCTGAAGGCTTCCACCATGTAGGCGCATAATTTGCCGCGAGAGGCTCAGTCCTATTCCTGATCCATTTTCACGGGTAGTAAAAAATGGAACAAATATCTGCTCCAGTATATCAACAGGAATGCCTGGTCCATTGTCTGTTACACGTATTTCAGGACGGTTATCTGAATTAAATCCTGCTGCAATCTGAATTTTGCCTTCAGGATTTTTCTCATTGGCCTGCAAAGCATTCTTTGCCAGGTTGATCAATACCTGTGTAATTTGATTTTCGTCAGCAAAAAACTCTAGTTCAGAAGGAGTGGTGCCAATGGTCAGTTTAACTTTATTACTATTTTCAAGGGAAGAATACAGAATTTTAATCCTGTTAATTAGATCTTCAAACTTAATTATTTTTTTATCGGGCATCGGTAATCGGGTCAGTTTACGGTAGGACTCAACGAATAACATCAACCCGTTACCTTGTTCTTTGATGACATTCAACCCGCGAAGGGTGGTCTGAATTGTTTGTTCATTTACTTCTTCAGGAAGAGCAGGACGTCCGTCGATGGTGAAAAACTTACACAGGCTTTCTGAAAGTGAGGTGATGGGTGCAATGGAATTCATAATCTCGTGCATCAATACCCTGATAAGTTTCATCCATGAGTCAAGTTCTTTTTCATCCAGTTCATTTCGGATATCCTGAATCGACAGTAGTATTAATTCATTTTCTTTGGCTTTAAACGAAGTAGCCTTGAGCGAAAGTTGAATGGCGCCCCGTTCGGTGGCAACAGAAACAAGTTTTTGCTCAAGGGGCTTAATATTCCTGATAGATTGGAATAAATTCAAGTTGACTCTTTCCAATTGGTTAATATGAGTAAGCACATCAACACCCAGCATTTTTTTAGCTGCCGAGTTGGCATGAAGCACAAAACCTTTGGCATTAAAGGTCACGATTCCCGTTGCGACATGTTCAAGCAGGGTTTGAAAATACTGTTCCTGCTGGCGACTTTCAATCTTTAGCTTCTGGATTTGTTGATTGACTTTGTTGAGGCCCATGTAGATTTCAAGGACAGGTCGATTGGAAATGTCGGTTGGAAAAGAAAGGGCTGAATCTTCATTTTGAACCGATTCGAGGAAATAACTTATTTTACGGTTGGCAGAATTCAGGTAATAAACCAGGTTAAGTACCACTGGCACAATGAGAAACAGACACAATAAAATAACAGGCAGAGAAAGGCCGGAAGCCATTGTCCAACCTGCCGCAATGGAAGGAGCTACAATCAGAACCACCCGGTAAATTATTTGCAGATAATGGTTTCGATTGTTCATTATCCGTTCTTTTTGATTTTGTTATACAATGTCTGTCGTGTAACCCCCAACTGATCGGCAGCGGCGCTGAGGTTGCCATTGTTCTTTTCGATGGCAAGGTTGATCATCTTTTTTTCCATTTCCTCCAGGGTAAGTTCTGTTTCAATTGCTTTGCCTGCATGAATGGGCCTCATGAAAAAATCATCTGCTTTGAGAATATTGCCATCACCCAGGATGACAGCTTTCTCGATGGTATGCTGCAGTTCGCGGATATTACCTGGCCATGAATATTTGAGCAATTTATCCTGCGCCTGTTGGTTGATTTTCAGGCTTGGTTTATTGTATTTGGATGAATATTTCTTCAGAAAAAAATCGGCCAGCACCAGCACATCATTTCCACGTTCGCGAAGTGGAGGAACTTCAATTTGGATGGTATTGATACGGTAAAGCAGGTCCTCACGGAAAAGACCATCCTGTACCATACTCTCCAGATTTTTGTTGGTGGCACAAATTAGCCGGATGTCAATGGAGACCGTATGATTGGAACCGATCCGTGAAATATGCCGGTTCTGGATAGCTGTCAGTAGTTTGGCCTGTAGATGAAACGAGAGGTTACCGATCTCATCCAGGAAAAGGCTACCTTTATCAGCCACTTCAAATTTTCCTGTCCTGTTATCATGGGCATCGGTAAAGGCACCTTTTACATGACCGAACAGCTCACTTTCAAACAAGGTCTCGGTAATGGCTCCCATGTCGACACTCACCATCACTTCCTGAGAGCGATTTGACATGCGATGGATTTCATGGGCTATGAGTTCTTTACCGGTACCATTTTCGCCGGTAATCAGCACGTTGGCATCGGTCTTAGCCACTTTACGAACCATGTTTAGCACGTGCATCAGTTGAGACGATGAACCGATGATGAATTTCTGATCACGGTTGATTTCCGTTTTCAGACCCTTTTCTTTTTCCTTGAGCTCGTTCACTTCCTTTTTCGACCAGTTTAACTGAATGGCTGATTTTAAGGTGGCCAGTAATTTGGTATTGTCCCATGGTTTCAGGAAAAAGTCGGTGGCCCCCAACTTTAGCGCCTTCACACTCAGTTCAATATCTCCATAAGCTGTAATCATTACCACTGAAATATCAGGATTGGCTTCCTTGATGCGCCCAAGCC
>Ga0123337_10005820_pt1 | contig 11987 bp, 8 predicted proteins | sample frozenSSSSmetaG_FD_89792 | JGI IMG/M metagenome (GOLD analysis project Ga0123337, IMG submission 89792) | Glacier valley bacterial and archeal communities from Borup Fiord, Nunavut, Canada, to study Microbial Dark Matter (Phase II) -... | ecosystem: Environmental > Aquatic > Freshwater > Ice >...
GCATGTTGGACTTCGGTCCCTGCCCTTCGGGGCACTGAAACGTGGGGGACCTTGATAGATGGTGAGTACTGCGCACGGTTGGACTTCGGTCCCTGCCCTTCGGGGCACTGAAACCATATCAAGTGTCTGCACCTGCGAACAGCCCTATGCGTTGGACTTCGGTCCCTGCCCTTCGGGGCACTGAAACTCGATGCAAGTGCTTACCTATGGTCAAGCCGTCCTGTTGGACTTCGGTCCCTGCCCTTCGGGGCACTGAAACGATAGCCTGCGCGCAGGGCTTACAGCAGGCCGCCGCGTTGGACTTCGGTCCCTGCCCTTCGGGGCACTGAAACGGCAACTTGAAGGTTCGCGACAGGACGTGGCATACGTTGGACTTCGGTCCCTGCCCTTCGGGGCACTGAAACATGAGACGATCCGCGCCGCCCGGCTTGGTTTCCTGCGTTGGACTTCGGTCCCTGCCCTTCGGGGCACTGAAACACGTCAACCACTCCCGTGCGAATAGCAGTATGGCGTTGGACTTCGGTCCCTGCCCTTCGGGGCACTGAAACCTGCGTTGTAGGTCGCTTGCCAACGTCCCTTACTCGGTTGGACTTCGGTCCCTGCCCTTCGGGGCACTGAAACTCGCGTAGAGCAGGCTGAAAACTGTTTGCGGACAGGGTTGGACTTCGGTCCCTGCCCTTCGGGGCACTGAAACCAGGACATATCAAGGTCGCTACACCCCGTGCGCGCTGTGTTGGACTTCGGTCCCTGCCCTTCGGGGCACTGAAACTCACGAGGTCAACGAACTACCTACGCCCGTAACCCCGTTGGACTTCGGTCCCTGCCCTTCGGGGAACTGAAACCTCTCCAGTACCCGCTCGCGCTTCGATAGAACGGGGTTGGACTTCGGTCCCTGCCCTTCGGGGCACTGAAACAGACGTTGCCGGGCGCTCTCCAGTACCCGCTCGCGTTGGACTTCGGTCCCTGCCCTTCGGGGCACTGAAACTTGCGGTTGAACGTGAGAGGTTCACAAAGGGATTTGAGTTGGACTTCGGTCCCTGCCCTTCGGGGCACTGAAACAATGTACAAATCCGTCAATCGTTGTCTGTGAGCGCTGTTGGACTTCGGTCCCTGCCCTTCGGGGCACTGAAACCCGAATTATTCGGCGCGATCATGGCTGCACCACTTGTTGGACTTCGGTCCCTGCCCTTCGGGGCACTGAAACATCTTCTGGCTATATTTGCGAGATGTACTACTTGTGTTGGACTTCGGTCCCTGCCCTTCGGGGCACTGAAACCCCAGGGCTGCATCATAATCGTGGTGCGGTCGAAGAGTTGGACTTCGGTCCCTGCCCTTCGGGGCACTGAAACGTCTCAGTTCGCGTGTGCAAGTTGCCAGCGTTCGCCGTTGGACTTCGGTCCCTGCCCTTCGGGGCACTGAAACCTGTTGACTGCCAGCGCCGTAATGTCATCCCCGACCGTTGGACTTCGGTCCCTGCCCTTCGGGGCACTGAAACGCCTTGACCGCAGCAACCAGCGCTGCGGCCTGCGGCGTTGGACTTCGGTCCCTGCCCTTCGGGGCACTGAAACATGAATTCCGCGAGATCACGGAACATTGGCGCTGGTTGGACTTCGGTCCCTGCCCTTCGGGGCACTGAAACTTCTCGATCTGCGCGCTTAACTTTCCCTGCAAATCGGTTGGACTTCGGTCCCTGCCCTTCGGGGCACTGAAACTTGCAAGTTCGGGTGGGATGGCGTAATGCCGCACCCTGTTGGACTTCGGTCCCTGCCCTTCGGGGCACTGAAACACGTCTCTCGTCCCGCGCCGCGCGGGACCGACTGCGACGTTGGACTTCGGTCCCTGCCCTTCGGGGCACTGAAACCTCTGAACCGTCCTCCGATGATGTAATCCGGTTTTGGTTGGACTTCGGTCCCTGCCCTTCGGGGCACTGAAACTTTCAGGGTTGTATCCGATGTGATGCACTTCCGCGGTTGGACTTCGGTCCCTGCCCTTCGGGGCACTGAAACAACATGCCTGGCTTGAGTTCGCTCGCGCAGAGATACGTTGGACTTCGGTCCCTGCCCTTCGGGGCACTGAAACATGTACTTTATCTAGGCGATACCGCGCGCAAACCGGGGTTGGACTTCGGTCCCTGCCCTTCGGGGCACTGAAACGTGAATTGCTGCGCATTGCCGAACGCACGCTTTCGGTTGGACTTCGGTCCCTGCCCTTCGGGGCACTGAAACCCATCCATCAGGATGTTGATCATGGTTGCGAGTAACGAGTTGGACTTCGGTCCCTGCCCTTCGCGGCACTGAAACTTGATTGGCTGGACAACGGGCGTTCGTCAGGGTTCGCGTTGGACTTCGGTCCCTGCCCTTCGGGGCACTGAAACTTCGCGCCGATTGCTGCGATAGTCGTTCCATCTACGTTGGACTTCGGTCCCTGCCCTTCGGGGCACTGAAACCTGGTGTATTTGTCATCCCCGGAATTCATAAATCCGTTGGACTTCGGTCCCTGCCCTTCGGGGCACTGAAACGCGATACGGATTAGTGTCCGTCGCCTTGATTTTGAGGTTGGACTTCGGTCCCTGCCCTTCGGGGCACTGAAACGCCTTGTCGCCCTTACTGTCCGCAATCCCAATCCCGGTTGGACTTCGGTCCCTGCCCTTCGGGGCACTGAAACCTGGTCACCCACTGGTTGCGATGCACGCGCAGGAATTGTTGGACTTCGGTCCCTGCCCTTCGCGGCACTGAAACTTCATATGAACTGTGCGATAATTGAGCATGTAAACGGTTGGACTTCGGTCCCTGCCCTTCGGGGCACTGAAACGCGAAGTATTATATCGGGCACGGGTACTCAGGTTTTGTGTCGTTGTAGGAGACTTCACTTTACCTATTTGCCCTGCTTTTTTCCTCACCACGTTTTTGCTTACGCGGTCTGACATAATCTCACCGTATCATCATCTATTGATCTATTCGGTTTATTTGGCAGGTAGCACATGGGTCAAGAGATTGCAGTTGGTGCAAGTCGCGGTCTGAAAACATTTTTGGAACACTATGATGGAAAATGTTTGGTACTCATTGCGCAAGACCTCCCGCACTGGCCTGTCGCTGAAGTCGCAGCGGGCGCAAACCACGCGGCGCTGTCCAATGGCTATCATCTCGTCAGCCTTGACTATCACCGTTCGTTTGAGCGGGAACAGGAACTATTAAATGCAGTGTATACCTCACAGGTAGATGGCTGTATTTTCCTATGGGATCATTCGCCGCTAAACCTGCCCCTGTACGAGCAAATTGCGGCTAAAATGCCGTGCGTACAAGTGGTAGACCCCAAGCCTATACCGCAACTTGACTGCGTATTATGCGACGACTATGCGGGTGGGTTATCAGCAGTACGCCATCTGTTGTTATTAGGATACCGCCAAATTGGGCATCTGAGCCTGGATACGCCTATTCAAGCGGTCAGGAAACGCCGCCAAGCCTACCTTGATGCGTTAAGGCAGGCGCAACTCCCACTTCACGACAACTGGCTTATCGAACTGCCCTACGGCGTCACGGAAGCAGATCGTCTCCGGCGACAGCCAGAAATACGAAAGTTCCTGACACAGCCGCAACTCCCGCGCGCCTTGTTCATCTGTGCTGATTGGTTGGCGAGTGAGGTCATCGAGTGCATTCAGGAGCTGGGCTTGAATATTCCAAAGGATATTGCACTCATCGGTTATGATGACGCATTGCCCTATGCGTTAACCAATGTTCCCCTTACTACGATACAAAGCGATTTCCGGCAAGTCGGACGGCTGGCAGTGGAGCGCATCATTTACCGGATACGCAATCAGGCACATCCTATTGAACCCTGTACCATCGAAATCTCTCCGATGTTGGTGGTTCGCGCTTCGTCGGTGCAGCTTACCCCGACCACAGAGCGCTGGAACTTCGTCATGCGCTACATTCAGGACCACTTTCGTGAGAAGTTATCGGCACGGCAGGTAGCGGGTATTCTGGGATTGGAACCCAATTATTTTTCACATCACTTTAAACAAGTTTTCGGGAAGCGGTTCACTGATGCGGTGCATCACCTTCGGCTTGAGTATGCAGCACAGTTGCTTCTGACGACTGACTACACGATTGCGAACATTGCTGATGTTTCGGGTTTCCGTAGCTTGAACCATTTTTATGCGTTGTTCAAACGCAGCTATAGCTATTCGCCAAATGAATATCGCAAAAAACACACTTTTTGATAGAAACATCCGTCTTTTCTGAATTGCGGCAGCCTGCACGTTTGGGTTAATCTGCCAGCACACAAGTGTGCCATCAAGTTATTTTTCTGGCAAAAAAACATGAACAGTAAGGTAAAAGCTGCTTCAACAATTTTCAACGACTGGTCAGCGCTGGTCCTCCAAAATGACTTTGCAAGCCTGACGGTGCTTCCTGAACTTGGCGGCAAAATCGCTTCTGTAAAGTCTCTGATTACGGGCAGAGAGTTCCTCTGGCAAGATGATAGTCGCCCGTACCGTCTGCGGCACTACGGCGACAAATATGGGGACTATGATGCCAGCGGATTCGATGAGTGCTTCCCGACCATCGGAGAATGTATCTATCCCGAATTTCCGTGGGAGAACGTCACCATACCCGATCATGGTGAGTTATGGTGTACTCCCTGGCTCTGCGAATTGCGGGGAGAAACGATTTATCTGCATACACATGGCATTCGGTTCCCCTATCATTTCGAGAAATGGGTGATGCTCTCACCAGATGACGGGACATACACGATTGCATACCGTGTCACCAACCTCGCGCCATATGATTTTCAGTATAGCTGGTCCGCGCACCCACTTTTTGCGGCCTGTGAAGGTATGCGAATCCTGCTCCCTGGGCTACCTCAGGCAAGACTGGTCTTCGCCATTGGCGACCGTGTGGCGGGTGCATTTCTTGAAAGCTATACATGGCCCCATCTACGCGCGCCTTCCGGTGAGGCTATTGATTACAGTGTGGTGGGTGCAAGAACAGTGGCGGCCAACGATAAAGTGTATGCAGATGCCGAAGGCTGGTGTGCGCTCCACGACCCGCGCACGGGAGATTTCGTCGCGTTGAGCTTTTCGCCAGACGAGATACCGCTGATCGGCGTATGCGTGAATCATTGTGGTTGGCCGCTCGACGGCGTTCGCGGCTACTGGGTAGCGCTCGAACCGTGCACAAGTTACCCGGACCCACTCGACGAAGCGATGAGATATAAGAAAAATGCGACCATACCCGCACGCAGCAGCGTCGAATGGTCCCTCACGCTGCACATTGGACAAGCAAACTCCGCAGACGAAGTACAACGGCTGATGAGCGTCAAACAGGGAAATAGCGAATGACAAGCACAGTGCTTAAACCCGAAGCAGAGCAGCAACCACGTCGTTTGACCGTAAATATCTTCAGACGGCTATTCACTATTCCAGAAGCAGGCGTAGCGATTCCCCTGCTCGCATTCGTCCTGATATTTCAGTTTTTCAATCCGGTTTTCCTCTCCATCGACAACATCACGACGATGCTGCGTTCCATGTCCTATATCGGGGTCATTGCACTGGGGATGACATTTTTGCTCATCACGGGCGCGTTTGACCTGTCAGTAGGTGCAACGGCGGGACTCAGTGCCATCGTGTGCAGCTATGTCATGGCAAAGCTGAACCTCCCTATCCCGGTCGGCGTGTTGGCGGGTCTGGCAACAGGCGCTTTGGTCGGATTGGTAAATGGGTTCGTCGTGCTGAAACTTGGCGTTCCCGCATTCATCGCCACATTAGGGATGCTGAACATTGCGAAAGGCATCACTTACCTGATTTCCAAAGGCTATACGATTTACCCATTGCCGGAAGCCATCGGAACGTTCGGTATGGCTGAACCGTTCGGTACGTCCTGGGGGTTCGTCATTTTTGCAGTGGTGGCCGTTGTGGGGGCATTCATCCTGAGCAAAACATCGTATGGCCGCAAACTATATGTTGTGGGTGGAAATCAGGAAGTTGCGCGCCTTGCCGGGATTAGCCCCGCACGCATTCAGCTATCGGCATTCGTGCTGGTCGGGATGTGCGCTGCGCTGGCCGGGATGCTGCTCATGGCACGTATTGTCACCGGGCAGCCCACCATCGGCCTGGGGTGGGAACTGAACGTTATTGCGGGCGTCGTAATTGGTGGCGTTAGCCTGTTCGGTGGCGCAGGGTCGATTTTGGGTGCGGTCATCGGCCTGCTGATTATGCAGGTGGTCACGAATGGACTGGTCATTATCAACGTCGATCCGTACTGGCAAACTGTCGCTATCGGTCTGATCATGATCATTGCCGTCGCGATAGACATCTTGCGCCGCAAGTCGAAGAACAGCGCAACATAACCAGCCCAGAAAGGAGGCACAGCCGAATCATGTGATTAGCTGTTTTCCCATCACAAAGTTGGACGCTCTACCATTCGACATGCCGACAGGATCGGCAACCGTTTATCAAAAGGATGACAAAATGAGTTACAAGAGACCTGCTTTCAAACTATTTGGTGTGCTGACCGTCATAGCACTGCTGCTAACGGCTACTTCCGTACAAGTCGCGTCGGCGAAAACACACCGACTCGCGCTGATCCAGTTCCTGAAAGGTCATCCGGTTCACCGCATCATGCAGTTGGGGTTTCAGGAAGGCTGTAAAGCCGTCGGCGCAGAATGTGATATGCTGCTCACCGACAGCACCAACCCGGTAGACATGATCCCGCTAGCCGAACAAGCACTTGCAAAGGGCTATGATGGCGTTGTGTTGTACGCCGTCGATGCGAGTTTCTTCCCAACCATAAAGAAGTTCCGCGATAAGGGCATTCCGGTTGTCACGCCGCACTTCACCAGCTTCGAGCAGAAGGACTCAGGACTGAATGCGGTGGTCGGCGCGGATGTCGTCGCGTATGCAAAAGCGGCTGCGTCTGCGATGGGAGACAAATTGGCTGGCAAGGGTACTGTCGCGGTCACGGTAGGCAGCTTCAACCAGACGGAAAACCTCGTTGCGCAGACCTTCAAAGCAACGTTGAACGAGAAGTACCCGAACGTCAAAGTGCTGGACGCGCAGGAAGAAGGCTTCGATCAGGCGGGCGCGATTGCGAAGGGTGTCGCCATCATTCGCGGCAACCCGGCTGTGACTGGTGCGTTCTCCACGACGGGCAGCGGTCCAACCACATGGTCACGCGCCGCAGAAGAAGCCAACAAAAAAGACCTCACGATCATCAGCATGGACTACACGCGACCCAATCTTGATCTGGTCAAGGCGGGGAAGGTCTATGCGCTGGTCGGCCAGCCGCTCTATGAGGAGTTCTATACTTCGGCCAAGCTGCTGGTTGATACTCTTAACGGAAAAACGGTTGAGTACCGCAATCTGCTCCCGGCTCCGATCATCACCATCAAGGAACTCGACCAATACTACGCCTTCAACGACCGTGCTGAAAAGGGTATCGAAGGACAACCCGCCACCGCAGTAGCCACAGCAGCGGCAACGACGGCAGGTACAGCCGCCTCCGGGAAGACGTATCGCCTCGCGCTGATCCAGTTTCTGAAAGGTCATCCGGTTCACCGCATCATGCAGTTGGGGTTTCAGGAGGGTTGTAAAGCCATCGGTGCAACGTGCGATATGCTGCTCACCGATAGCACTAACCCGGTAGATATGATCCCGCTGGCCGAACAAGCGTTGGCGAAGGGCTATGATGGCATCGTGTTGTACGCCGTCGATGCAAGTTTCTTCCCAACCATAAAGAAGTTCCGGGACAAGGGCATTCCGGTTGTCACGCCGCACTTCACCAGCTTCGAGCAGAAGGACTCCGGGCTGAATGCGGTGGTCGGCGCGGATGTCGTCGCGTATGCAAAAGCAGCGGCAGTAGCGATGGGAGACAAATTGGCTGGTAAGGGTACTGTCGCGGTCACAGTGGGCAGCTTCAACCAGACCGAAAACCTGGTTGCGCAGACATTCAAGGCTACTTTGAACGAGAAGTACCCGAACGTCAAAGTGCTGGACGCGCAGGAAGAAGGCTTCGACCAGGCAGGCGCAATTGCGAAGGGTGTCGCCATCATTCGCGGCAACCCGGATGTAACTGGCGCGTTCTCCACGACGGGCAGCGGCCCCACCACATGGTCGCGTGCTGCTGAGGAAGCCAACAAAAAAGACCTTGCGATCATCAGCATGGACTATACGCGACCTAATCTTGATCTGGTCAAGGCGGGTAAGGTCTATGCGCTGGTCGGCCAGCCGCTCTATGAGGAGTTCTATACTTCTGCGAAGCTACTGGTCGATACTCTCAATGGCAAGACGGTCGAGTATCGGAACCTGCTCCCGGCTCCGATCATCACTGTCAAGGAACTCGACCAATACTACGCCTTCAATGACCGCGCCGAGGCTGCAATCAGCAAGTAAGGCGCTCGTCTCACCGGGAAGCAGCGGCATGTTGGCTGCTTCCCTTATCTGGTATCACAACCTTTAAGGACCTTTATGAACCAGCTTTTTCAACTCGAAATGAACCACATTACGAAGCGGTTTCCGGGAGTCGTCGCTTTGCGTGATGTCACCTTCGGCGTGCGTGCGGGGAGCATTCACGGGTTGATCGGGGAGAACGGAGCCGGAAAATCGACGCTCATGAAAATCCTGTCGGGGACATACCCGACTGGCAGCTACGAGGGAGAATTGCGTCTACAAGGAACACCCCTCACGCTCAAAACGGCGGCAGATGCGCTCAAACAAGGCATTGGAATTGTCCCGCAGGAGATCAACGTCATCGAGCAGTTGACGGTTGCGGAGAATGTTGTCGTCGGGCAGTGGTCGGATGGCGCACTGGTCAATATGAGAGAAATCAAGCGCAGGGTCGCGGCGTTTTTCGATGAATACACTATGGCGCTTAATCCGTCAGCACTAGTCAGCCGTCTGACGACTGCGCAAAGACAACTCGTCATGATTGCTCGTGCGCTATATCAGAAGCCAAGCGTCTTAATCCTCGATGAGCCAACATCGTCGCTCGCCCTGAATGAAATCCAACACCTGTTCGAGCGCTTGAATGCCCTACGGGAGCGCGGCATCACTTGCGTGTTCATCACGCACAAACTGACGGAGATTTTCGAGCTGACGGACCGCACGACGGTATTGCGGGATGGTGAGGTGACGGGCGAATTCGAGGCAGATGCGTATGACCAACACAGGATTATCGGGGCGATGGTCGGACGCAAAATTGAAAATCTATATCCGTCCCGCGCATCCGCGATTGGCAATGAAGAGGTCTTGCGCGTCGAACATCTCACTGTGCCACACCCGACTATCCCCAATCGCAACATTGTGGAAGATGTGAGTTTTGCGTTGATGAAAAGCGAAATTCTGGGCATCGCAGGTCTGGTCGGGTCAGGCCGAAGCGAGACTGCAAACGCAATCATTGGCCGTATTCGCTCCACTGGTAAGATTATTGTACACGGGCGTCAAGTTCGTATCGCCAGCCCCGCTGATGCCAAACGGCTTGGCCTCGCACTTGTGACCGAAGATCGTAAGCGCGACGGCTTGCTTCTGAATATGGAAATTCGTCCGAATACGACGCTGCACAGCCTCGATCAAATCACGCGCTTTGGGTTGCGCAGCTCATCAGCCGAGCGGCGGCTCGCGCAAGACGCAGTAGAGCGCTTCAGCATCAAAGCGCCATCGGTTGAACAGCTCGTGGTCAATCTGAGCGGCGGCAACCAGCAAAAGGTCATCCTCGCGAAGGTATTAATGGACAATCCACAAATTCTCTTTCTGGATGAACCCACCAAAGGGATCGACATCGGCGCGAAGAACGAAATTTACAAGTTGATGTTGAACCTCGTTAAACAGGGAATTTCGATTGTGATGATCTCATCTGAACTGCCAGAACTATTGGCAATGTGTGATCGCTTCATCGTGTTGGCCGAAGGCAAAATCGCTGATGAGTTCCCCAAAGCAGACGCCAGCGAGCATCGGGTTATGCTGGCCGCGACCCGCACTCGTTCACAACTTGCAGAGACCATAGAACAATCATGAACAATCCCTACAGTCTGGAAGGAAAGCTCGTCCTTGTCACAGGCGCGGGTACGGGCATCGGGCAGGGCGTGGCGCTGGAAGCCGCTCGTCAGGGAGCCGATGTCGTCCTGGGCTATGCCAACAGTGCAAAAGGGGCAGAAGAAGCAGTCGAACAGATTATAGCAATGGGTCGCCGCGCACTCGCGATCAAGGCAGACCTGGGTAAGGTGGCAGAATGTATCCGGCTGGTCGATGAAGCAGCGGCGTTTCTGGGTGGGCTGGATGGATTAGTCAACAATGCGGGAGTGACGCTCACGCTGGGTTTTCTGGATGTGACGGAAGATCACTTCAACCGCATTTATGGGTTGAACATTCGTGGCGAATTTTTTTGTGCGCAACAAGCGGTACGTCACATGCTAAAACGCGGTGAGGATTTGAAAAGGCGTTTCCCCGATAAGGTGTGGACGGGCGGCAGCATTGTCAACATTTCGTCTGTACATGGGTTCTCTGGCGCTCCGGGGCATTCGGTATACGCGGGGACGAAGGGCGCAATCAATGCCTTCACCCGCGAACTGGCCGTCGAGCTGTGTCCCCTGCATGTACGCGCAAACGTGCTGGCTCCCGGCTCTATCGAAGTCCCCAGCTATTACACGAATGATCCGACCTACACGCGCGAATATGGAAACAGCCTCGTTCCCTGGGGTCGGATCGGATTGCCGCAAGATTGTGGATACATCGCGTGCTTCCTGCTCGCCGATGCTTCGGAATTTATGACCGGGCATGTCCTGTACTTCGATGGCGGACTCACGGCAAAGATGGCTCTGCCTATCCAGTCCGCGGGTGGTGAGCGTTGAATGGGGTGTCGCATGTTACGCGATGAATTGAGCCAAACTCCGGTTGAGGAAGGGACGGTACGCGCCTGGTGGCTGGGTGGCACAGGCTTCATTTTTAAGACTCATGCGGGGACCCAGATATACATTGACCCCTACCTCTCGAATTCAGCAGCGGGTATTTTCGGGTTGTCGCGTGGTTTTGCAGCTCCTATTGCGTTGGAAGATGTCCGACCTGATCTGTTGATCGCCACCCATTTTCATGAAGATCATCTCGACCCTGAGGGTATCCCGGCAATTGCCAGAACCTCGGATGCAGTGTTCATGTGTCCACCTACAGCGTTGTCGCGTGCTTTGGGATGGGGTGTACCCAGAGACCGTATATTTGCGTTGGAGCAGGGACAAACACGCGAGTTTCGCGATGTAAAAATTCAGGCGACATATGCACGTCACAATGCAGGCGTCGCGGGCTGGGAAGTGCCGGATGCCATCGGTATTATTTTCGACTTCGGCGGGGTGCGCGTGTATCACAGCGGCGACACAGAGTACGATTTGAAACTGCGTACGCTTTGTAACGAGCAGCTAGACGCGGCGATGCTGGTCATCAATGGCACGGGTGGCAATATGGATGCGAATGAGGCCGCTCTGCTTGCCTGGCGGCTCGGCGTGAAGATAGCGATGCCGATGCACCATATTTTGTGGGAAAATCCTGCGCCGCACCCGGAAGCGACCCTTGACCCGGCGCTTTTCAAACAGATGTATGAGCGACTTGGCGGCACGGGTGAGGTGCGAATACTGGATGTTGGCGCGAGCATCGTGCTTGCACCCTGATCGTAGTAACCAATGGTGCAAGTATGCCGGGTCTTGAATACCCTGGGACTCGTCATGGGTTGATGCTACGCGACGATGTACCGTCCCGCTAACACCTTTCTCGACTTGCTCTCCTTAGTTGAGAGCGAGGACATTGTCCTGCCCGATTTGGGCTTTCGCGCCAAACAGGACACGCCCGATAACCTCAAACGCTGCCCAACGCAACATGGAACGAGCGGATGGCCGTCGAAACTACCTTCTCCTGACCGACCGTGGTCTGTCACGCCAGGCAAATGTTTCAGCGCCGCATTCCCCCACTTGATGCCCGTTTTGCTTACACCGCTGCCCGGTTCAACTTACGC
>Ga0123337_10005821_pt1 | contig 11983 bp, 13 predicted proteins | sample frozenSSSSmetaG_FD_89792 | JGI IMG/M metagenome (GOLD analysis project Ga0123337, IMG submission 89792) | Glacier valley bacterial and archeal communities from Borup Fiord, Nunavut, Canada, to study Microbial Dark Matter (Phase II) -... | ecosystem: Environmental > Aquatic > Freshwater > Ice >...
CAAACCGAAGCATTTTGTATTTTTATTAAGAGGTGCCTTGTTACCAGCATTGCTTTGTGGTGTAAAAGTAAAATTACCATACGTGGAATCAACTCCACCCAATACTTGAAATGGAAAATCTGTTCCTCTTCCTACACTTATTACAGTGCCTTCAAATAAACATAATGAAGGATACAATTTTATTGATTGTTGGTTAGGTAAGTTTGGGGAAGGCCTGACGGGTAAAATATATTTTTGATGGTGTTTATAATTTTTAATTTTAATAATTTCTAAATCGCATTTTACATTATCTTTTAGCCATCCTTCGCCATTAATCATTAAAGCCATTTCACCTAAAGTGAGGCCGTGTATGATTGGAATAGGATTTAAACCTACAAATGATTTATATTTTAAATCGAGCACAGGTCCATCAATGTATTCACCATTTGGGTTTGGTCTATCTAAAATAATGACCTTTTTCTTTTGCTCGGCACACGTCTCCATCACATAATGCATGGTGCTTGAATAGGTATAAAACCTTGCTCCAACATCCTGCATATCAAATATTATTATATCAATATCATTTAATTGTTCCTGACTAGGTTTTTTATTTTTTCCATATAAAGAGATCAATGGCAAATTAGTTTTAATATCAACACTGTTCTTTACCGTCTCTCCTGCGTCTGCTTCACCACGAAAGCCATGTTCAGGTGAAAATATTTTTTTAATTACAATATTAAGTTTTAATAAGGTGTCAGCAAGATGAGTAGAATTAATGAGCGATGTATGATTAACTACTAGAGCAATATTTTTATTTTTTAAAATAGGTAAATATAAATCTAACTGCTCCGCTCCTACTCTTAATATTGTATCATCAGTCAGGATGGTTTTATTTTTACTTATAATTTTAATAGGGGCTTTAATTTTTTTGCTGCAACCTACAATTAAAATAAGGCAACAAATAAAGAAAATGGTATTATTATAACTCCGCAAAAATTTCATTAAAGTATTATTTATAAAAAAGCTTTTTTTATTGACTGATATCCATTGGAAGATAAATATTAAAAGTTGCTCCATTATTTATTTCGGAAGAAGCATCAATAAAACCTTTGTGATTTTCAACAATCTTTTTACAAATAGCCAACCCGATACCTGTTCCCGCATAATCGTTTTTAGCATGTAGCCTTTGAAAAACTTCAAAAATCTTTTTACTTTGATGAGATTCAAAACCTATTCCATTGTCGGAAATACTTATGTGAATATAATTTTCATTCATTAAAACGTCATGATTTTTAATTTCTGATCCTTTTAAAATTTCAGATTTAATTATAATTTTTGCTATTTCATTTGGCTTTGAAAATTTAATAGAATTTGAAATTAAGTTTATAAATAATTGCCTGATCTGAAAAGAGATAGATTTTATTTCTGGCATGTTAGAAATTTCAATATCTACTAAGTGCTCTTCAATTTTTTCTTTAAATTCATTTTTAATTTCGTCGAATAAAAAATTTAAATCTGTTTTATAAAAAGTCCTTTCAACTGCACTAGTTCTTGAATAAGTAAGCAAATCGTCAATAAGTGTTTGCATTCTGCCAGCTGCATTTTGCATTCTATTTAAGTAATCTTTTCCGTTTTCCGAAAGATTATCATAATCTGATTTTAAAATCCTTCCTCCGAAAGTTTGTATTTTACGTAATGGTTCTTGTAAATCATGACTGGAAATATAAGCGAATGAAGCAAGTTCAAGGTTCATATTTTTAAGCTCTTTATTGGCTTGTTGTAGTTCATGTGTCCGTTCAAATACTTTATTTTCAAGCTCTTCCATAAACGTTTTTTGTTCTGTAATATCCATAACTGCTCCTATAAGCCTAGTTGGATTATTCTTTTCGTCAAAAAACATTTTTCCTTGTACCTTCACCCAATGAATTGAACCATTTTCCCATAAAAGTCTTGTTTCATAGCTTAATCTTCCTGTTGTTAATGCTAGTTTGTTGGCATCGTTTCGTATATTTAAATCTTCAGGGTGAATAACATTTAATAATTCTTCATGAGAAATATTTGTTTCTTTAAATCCGAAAATTTCGCTAAAGCGTTTAGAACATAAAACCTTATCAAAAACCATATCAACATCAAAAGTGCCAAGCATGGCTGCTTCAACCGCCAATCTTGTCCTTTCTTCAGCTTCTATTATTTTCTTTTTAGATTCAACCTCTTCGGTAATATCATGCACCAGGCTTAATATTCCAGAAATGGTACCATCAATTTCTCTTAATGGTTCAAAATTTATTTTTACGTGTATAGTAACAAATTTATCTAATTGCCACAGAGTTACATTACTTTCTGGAGAGATAAATGGTTTTCCCGTTTTAAAAACTTGATCAAGAACTGATTCAAAACCCTGGCCTCTTACTTCTGATAATGCTTCAAATACTGGTTTGTTAAGTACTGCTTCTTCTTTTCTACCCCAGTAAGACAGCATTAAATCATTTGCCATTTCAACAATGTAATCACTTCCCTTAAATATGGAAAGTGCAATAGGTGCTTGTTTAAATAGTGTTTTCAAACGTAAATCAGTATATGATTTAGCAAGATATAATTCATCTGCCTGTCGTTTAATTTTACTATCCAGCTGTTGAATTGTGCCATGTAATTCCAACAATTCATTATAATTTATGTTTAGTAATTCCTCTTTATTAGAATAATTTGTAGGTTTTGAATTACTTTCTTTTAATTTTTTTTCGATAATATTTAACAAGCCAATTAAATTATCAGCTATCGTTTCCATTTCATCCAAACCTGAGTGTGCTTCTTCAACTTTACCTTTTCTGAACAAAGCAATTAATTCACGGGCGGATAAATGAATATTAGCATGAACCCTTTCAAGTTCTTTCATTTCTGGTATGTGTCCGTATTCTTTTAATGCATGCCCATAAATCCATTTACCTACAGCGCATTCATGATGGGATACAACGGGTGTTTCATCGATTTCTATTCCAAATAAAATAGATCTTAGTCTGGTTTTAAATAATAAATGTCTTGCTTTTGCTTGTTCAAAATCTAATTCTAAAGTATCCATATTTTCGGAAAGCAACCTAGGTAATTTAAGCGAATATTTTTTTAATTTATGTTAAAATCATGCCTTATTACAATATTGTTTATAATATCTAAAAATCAATATTGATATATTAATAATTTATTTTAAATAAAAATTTTTTAGGCTGATGTTAATGTACTTCATTACTTCAATCATTTAATTCTTATACATTAATTCAATAAAGAAATATTTTTTTATGAAATTATTATTTGGTTAAATACCAAATAAATTGATTTTATTTAAAAATAAAATTTTTTATCATTTTTTTATATTCAACTTTATTAAAGATAAAAATTATTATATTTTTTATTTTGTTAATGGGATCTTTTGATGGCGGACTTTACCTTTAATCTTAACCTCAAAAAAGGATTATTAATGAAACTTAAAAGTAAAAACTATTTTAAAATAAAAAGCTTTTAATAAATATGAGTTTATCAATATCAATAAATTCATATTTAAAAAAACTTTATGAACTTGTTAAATTCTTTGAGTTATTCAAGATTTAAAGAAAAAAAAAGACTTTCAATTATGAAAGTCTTTTTTTAATACCTTTTTAGGATTTAATTAAAAAGGTGCATCATCATCAAAACTGTTATTTAATGGTTTTTGTTGTTGATTCATTCTGCTTTTTACAATCATAGTGCCTGCTTCACTTTCAAAAGAAGCCAATCCATCAGGCATTTTACCTTGCAAAGGAACTAGATCTGTATTATCAAAATCAGTAAACTTGGTATATTTTCCGATAAAACGTAAACCAACAGTATCTAAAGATCCATTTCTATTTTTTGCAATAATTACTTCACCCAATCCTATTGTTGAATTTCCTGCTTCATCAGCAGTGATGTTATAATATTCCGGTCTGTATAAAAACATAACCATATCAGCATCTTGCTCAATAGAACCAGATTCACGTAAATCAGATAATTGTGGACGTTTATCGCCTCCTCTTGTTTCTACAGCACGTGATAATTGAGATAAAGCAATAACTGGCACATTTAATTCTTTTGCTATGCTTTTTAAAGATTTAGAAATTAAAGCAATTTCCTGTTCACGGTTTCCACCTTTATTTTTTCCACCTGTGTCGGCTGTCATTAATTGTAAATAATCGATTATCACCAATTGAATGTCGTGTTGAGCTTTTAATTTTCTACATTTTGCTCGAAGTTCAAGAATAGAAAGAGCTGGTGTATCATCAATAAAAATTGGTGCTTCTTCTAATCTTCTAATGGCTTGGTTTAATTGTTCCCATTCATAAGGTGCAAGTTGTGCCTTTTTTAATTTTTCACTTTCCAACTCAGCTTCAGAAGATACCAAACGACTCATTAATTGCAATGATGACATTTCTAAAGAAAAAATAGCCACAGGTTGTTTAAAATCAACTGCTGCATTTCTTGCTGCAGAAACAACAAATGCTGTTTTACCCATTGCTGGGCGAGCAGCAATAATTACCAAATCAGATTTTTGCCAACCTGAGGTAACTCTATCTAAATTACTAAACCCACTCGCAACACCTGTTAATCCATCTTTGTGATCCTTCTTGGCATCTAAGTCTTTTAAAAACAAAGCAGCCAAAGCCGACATGTTAGTAAAATTTTTGCGAATATAAGATTCCGAAACATCAAAAAGAGCTTGTTGTATGCGGTCCATAAAATGGAAAACATCAACAGTTTCATCATAACCATCTCTTTCAATTTCAGATGCAACAAGTAACAAAGCTCGCCTAATAGCATGTTCAGATACTATCCGAGCATGAGCTTCAATATTTGCTGCAGAATTTACTCTCTCCGTTAAATTGGCAATATAAAATGCACCTCCAGCTGGATCTAGTTTTCCTGTTGATCGCAGTTCATGAGTAACTGTTAAAATATCAATCGGTTCAGACTTAGAAAATAAAGATTTAATCGCCAAAAATATTTCTCTATTTGCATCCCGATAAAAACTTTCGGGTCTTAAAATATCAATTACGGCTGTTAATGCATCTTTTTCTAACATTAACGCACCTAATACTGCAGATTCTAAAGCTGTAGCTTGAGGCGGTATTTTTCCTAAACCTCTGCTTCCAGGCTTTGCATAAGTTGGACGCAATTTTCGCAATGGCTTTTGTTCTTCTGAATCCATAAAAAAGAAAAAATTAAAAAATTAAATAAAAAATATTTCTCTTTTACTCAGCCAGTCCTTCGTTTACTACAATCTTTTCTATTTTATCTCCTTGCTTAATTGAACTTATAAACTCTTCTCCTTTAATTAATTTTCCAAAGCAGGTATGTATTCTATCCAAATGTTTTGTAGCCTCTCTTGATAAGCATATAAAAAATTGTGAACCCCCTGTGTTAGGTGCACTTGTTTTTGCCATCGATAAAACCCCTCTGTCATGATATTGATTATTTCCTGTTAATTCGTCAGGAATTGTGTAACCAGGGCCACCAGCACCAGTACCAGTTGGGTCACCACCTTGAATTACAAAAGTTGGAATAACCCTATGAAATGTAGTGTTATCATAATAACCTTTTTTAGCAAGTTTAATAAAGTTATCAACCGTTATAGGTGCATCTTCTTCAAAAAAAGATACTTCAAGTATACCTTTCGATGTATGTATTTCTGCTGTTTTCATAATAAATAAAAAAATAAAAAATGGAGGGTAAATGTAATAAAAAAAACAAGCCTGAGAAAAATGGATTATTTAAAAATCGTAAAATTTTTATCCTTAAAAAAAAACATTATTAAATTTTAACCTGTGGGTAGATTATAAAAAATAAAATTTAAAAAATTTTTTAAATGCTTCGATTTTTTGTATAGTTATAATGATTGGGGATAAATAACATTTAAGGTATAATTATTATAAAAATAATTTTCATTAAAATTTAAATCAATAACAAATAATTTTTAAATTATCAATTTATCGATATCAATATATTCATAATTTAAAAGATCACTTAATTACTATTTATCCAAACTTTGTGAAACGTTAATTAAATAAATTTTGATGGAAGAGCAGGAAAATCATAAAGAAGAAATTGAAAATGCCAGTAAGGATTTGATGTTTATTAGTGAAACCGATGCGCCTTTGTTTTATATTGAGTTTGTTGATATTATTACTGAACAACAATTGAAAATAAAGTTAAAAACCTTCTCAGATAAATCTGATAATATAAAATTAAAAACCGAAACACTTGATGCATTTTTTAAAAATGCAATTACTGTTCAAACTTGGTTTGAAAAGGAAGAAAAAGAAAATGTTAAAAAATTTTTAAACTTGAAAAAAGTGCTTGAAAAAAATTTGAAAGCAATAAAAGTTTATAAACTAGGTAAGAAAGAGCAAAATGTATTTATTTTAGGAAAAAATTCTATTGGAACTTTTGCAGGACTAAAAACTGTGGTTGTTGAAACTTAATTCTTATCTAGGATATTAAATATTTTCTTACTCCTTAGTCTATAAAATATGATTGTTGTTGTTACAAAATTGGGTGTTCGTGGTATGGCTTTGTATCCATTTATTCTGATTAGAAATCCAAAAGACCGATATGATTTTCAGCTCATTCAACACGAACTTATCCATCACAAACAACAGATTGAATTATTAATTTTACCCTTTTATATCTTTTATCTTTTGGAATATCTATATCACAGGTTTAAAGGTAGAAATCACAATGAAGCATATCTTAATATATCCTTTGAAAAAGAAGCATATTTAAATGATGACGATGAAAATTATTTACAAAACAGGAAATTATGGAGTTTTATGCGGTATCTGAATTAATTCCTATTCATAATTATTGGTTATTTCCCAGCCATCAAATTTACTATCATAATTATAACCAAATTCGCACATTTCTTTTGTCCAGTCAATTATAACGTCGTCCGACACATTCATTATTGGAGATAATCCAGCTATTAAAAATATTTTTTCAACAGGCGAAAAAAAATATTGGGCAGTATAATTTAGTTTTTTTATTTCAATATAAAATTTTTCAGCCTTATTTTTTGTATTTGTAATAAAAAAGTATTCAACCTTAAAGGTTTTATTAACATCAATATTAAATTTTAAATATTCTTCTATTTTTTGTTGGCTAATTTGAATTTGCTCTTCTCGTATGTTTTCATATTCATTTTCATCTATAAAATTTTTCTTTTCGAATTTTAAAAAATTAAATATTTTCACCTTAAGCATTAATATTTATAGTAAGCCTTGGTCACTTATAAATTTAAATATAAAATTATTATTTTTGAATAAACAAAAGTTATGGGTTTAATATATGCAGAAATACAATTAATTAACGGGGATGATTTAGCCCTTGTAAGGAGAAATTTAATGGATAAAGATGAGGTAAAATCAATTTGGGTAACTGCTTTGGTTGATACCGGATCTTATATGCTTGCCATTAATGAAAGTATTCAAGAACAATTACAATTTCCAGTGCTTGACAAAAAATTTGGACTACTGGCAGATGGTTGAAGGTTGGAGTGTGATATAGTTGGTCCTGTTGAATTGCGTTTTAAAAACCGTCAGACAACTGTAAGAGCAATGGTTTTGCCAGGAGATGCAGAAGTTTTACTAGGAGCAATACCTATGGAAGATATGGATGTACTTATTCATCCATTAAGGCAAGAATTAATTGTAAATCCTGAACATCCTTATTTTGCTGTTACAAAATTAAAATAATATTTAAATATGAGTTTATCAATATTGATAAACTCATAATTAATCTATTTTTTTCTTTTTTGTGATTGAAAAAACGCAACATATTATCATAAAGAAAATGCAAATTACCATTCCCATAGCCTCTCTTGCAAATTCTTGATTTGGAGTTTTCATTGCCATTCCCATACCTTTTGACAAAAAACCTTCCCAAGCAGTCATTTGCATCCAACTATTTATTGAAATAGATAGGTATAATATTGATAAGACAATCAGCATTTCACAATTATACTTCCCTCTGAAAGCTTGAATACCAACATATGCAACAACTAAATATAAAGTTGACCACCAAACCGGATCTGGGTCATTCAATTGTAAAAAAGCTGAAAAAATAAATAATACTGAAAATAAAATTGCGAAGTATTTCATAACAAAAACCAAAAAAAATAATGACTTCTAATTAGAAGTCATTATTTAATAAAAAATATTTTATAAATTTTTAATTTTTATATTTCTAAACCATACTTTATCTCCATGATCTTGCAGCGCGATATGGCCTTTGCGAAATTTTGCATAATCTGGCATTGAAACAAATTTGCTTTCTTTCACTAAATCTATAAATACAGCACTATTTAAATCATAACTAACTACTTTTTTGTCGTTAAACCAATGTTCTACTTTTCCATTGTTTACAACAATTTTAACTTTATTCCACTCTCCCACTGCATTTGGAGTCGCTTTACTAGGAATTAAATCATAAAGAGAACCTGCTTTTCTATTTTCATCTTTACCTAATTTCGCATCCGGATGTTTATCATTATCAAGAATTTGCATTTCAGGACCGGTTAACCATGGCGTTTTATATTGTTCCCCTTCTTTTACTAAATACATAATTCCACTGTTTCCACCTTCTGAAATTTTCCATTCCAATTGAAATTCAAAATTTTCAAATTCTCCATCTGTCAATAAATCACCAGCATTCTTTTCAGCTAATTCTAAAACACCATTTGCGGCTTTCCATCCTTTCGATACATCCTTTTTATTATAATTATGCCATCCTTTGGTTGTTTTGCCATCAAATAGCACTTTCCATTCACCACTATTATTTTTCATCTGTTTGTTAGGGGTTAAAGATTGAAAAACAATTAAGGCAACTAGGCCTAAAATATAAAATATACCTGTTTTTTGAAATTTCATTATCGCTTTTATTAAAGTGTGAAAATTAATTAAACTAAACCTAATATTTTTTTATTGGTTTCATTATCGATTCCTGCATCAGCAAAATCGTCAAATGCCCTTTCCGTTTTCCTGATCATATGAGCTTCAATAAATGGTGCACCTTCTGCAGCTCCATCTTCTGGATGTTTTAATGCACATTCCCATTCCAGTACGCACCAACCTTTATAATCATATTGTGCGAGTTTGCTAAATATAGAATTAAAATCCACTTGTCCATCACCTAATGAACGGAACCTGCCTGGCCTATCCACCCAACTTTGGTAACCTCCGTAAATTCCTGAACGACCTGTAGGATTAAATTCAGCATCTTTAACATGAAACATTTTTATAAATTCATGATAAATATCAATATTATCTAAATAATTAAGTTGTTGTAATACATAATGACTTGGGTCATAAAGTATTTTTATGGCAGAATGTTTACCTGCTGCTTCATAAAAACGCTCGAATGTTATTCCATCGTGCAAATCTTCACCAGGATGTAATTCATAACATAAATCAACTCCAGCATCAGCAAATGCATTTAAAATTGGTACCCACCTTTTAGCTAATTCTTTAAATGCTTCTTCAATTAATCCTCCAGGTCTTTGAGGCCAAGGATAAATATATGGCCATGCTAATGAGCCAGAAAAAGTACCATGAGCATTAAGTCCTAAATTTTTACTTGCTTTTGCTGCTAATAACAATTGATTAATTGCCCAATCTGTACGTGCTTTTGGGTTATTATGAACTTCTTTAGGGGCAAAACCATCAAATAATTCGTTGTAAGCAGGATGTACAGCTACTAGTTGACCTAGTAAATGAGAAGAGAGTTCTGTAATTTCCATTCCTGCGTTTTTTGCTTTCCCTTTTATCTCATCGCAATATGTAGCGCTTTCAGATAATTTTTTTAAATCAACAACTCTTGAATCCCAAACCGGAATTTGAACACCAACATATCCTAAATCACTTGCCCATTTGGTAATATTTTCAAATGAATTAAAAGGAGCAGTATCTCCCATAAACTGAGCCAAAAAAATGGCAGGTCCTTTCATAATACAGTATATTTTATTATTTAAAATTAAAAATTATTATGCCAGTTAAAACACTATTAAAAATTAGTTTTGTGCAAAGAAAATAAATATTTATAGAAATCACACTTTAAAATATAATTCACACATATTTTTTATTTAAAAAAAATATTTTTACACTCATTTTGAAAATATTTTAATAGAATTTGAACAAAGTATTTTTATTTTAAGTTAAGTACATAATTGATATCACTTACCTATAAACAGTTTCTTTGAACGACAAACTTTCGTTTTAGGATTGTTACAATTGAATTACCATCAGAAATGAATAAAGAATTAGTTTCAACAAAAAAAGTTGCAGTTTTCAGAAAAGAACATTTTAATGCAGCCCATCGATTAAATAATCCTGATTGGGAAGTTGAAAAGAACAAATCAGTTTTTGGAAAATGTAACAATGCCAACTACCATGGTCATAATTATGAATTGATTGTAAAAATAGTGGGAGATATTAATCCTGAGACAGGTTACGTAATTGATATCAAAATATTATCAGATATAATAAGAGAATATGTAATTGAAAAATTTGATCATAAAAATTTAAACCTGGATACTGAAGAATTTACAAATATTAACCCTAGTGCTGAAAACATTGCTGTGGTTATTTATGATATTATAAAAAGTAAAGTCGATCCCCAATTTGATATTAAAATAACATTATATGAAACCGAAAGAAACTATGTTGAATACCCCGCATATTAAAGAAGTTGGAAATTTACCCGAAATGACTATTGACGAGATCGGTGACGAACATTTTTCCACATCTATTGAAACTCCATTGCGTGATGATGCTTTTGAAATGAGTGATGAACTTAAAATTGAATTAATTGAAGAGCATTTTTACGAAATTATGCAAATTTTAGGTCTGGATTTAACAGACGACAGCCTAAAAGGCACACCGCATAGGGTTGCAAAAATGTATGTAAAGGAAATTTTTACTGGCTTAAACCCTGCCAACAAACCTAAAATCGCGCTTTTTGAAAATAAATATAATTATAATGAAATGCTCGTTGAGAAAGACATCACTTTTTTCTCCAATTGCGAACATCATTTTGTACCTATTATAGGAAAAGCTCATTTAGCTTATTTTTCTAATGGAAAAGTAATCGGTTTATCAAAGCTTAACCGCGTAGTTCAATATTTTGCTAAACGCCCGCAAGTACAAGAAAGATTAACAGTTCAAATTGCGAATGAACTGAAAAAAATATTGAATACCGATGATATTGCAGTTTTAATAGAAGCGAAACATTTATGCGTTTCGTCTCGTGGTGTTCAAGATATTAATTCTAGTACAATAACTGCTCATTATAGCGGAAAATTTAAAAATGAAGAGGTAAAAAGTGAATTTATAAAATATGTTTCACTTAAAACCATTGAATATTGATTTCTATATTTTATTATTGAATATAAATTTGGCCTGTTTAATAAAAACAGGCTTTTTGATTTTTTTTAAATTTTAAATAAATTTTGTGATGATGTTAAAAAATATCTTTAAAGTTGGTTTTCTATTAATGCCAATATTAGGTAATGCACAGTTAAAAGCTCCTGACAATTGGTTCAACCTTGATTATAGTGAAAATAAAGTTCGAGGTGTAAGCACTGAAAAAGCTTATGATTTTTTAAAAGGTAAAACTTCCAGAACAATAATTGTTGCTGTTATTGATGGTGGAGTTGATATAAATCATGAAGACTTAAAAGGGAAAATATGGGTAAACGAAAAAGAAATTGCAGGTAACGGTTTAGATGATGATAAAAACGGTTTTATAGATGATGTAAATGGCTGGAATTTTATTGGTGGGAAAGATGGAAAAAATGTAGGCCCTGATAATTTTGAATTAACCAGAGAAATGAACAGAATTTCTAAAAAATTTGAAGGATTAAATGCTGAAAAAATTAAAAACTTAAAAGGAAAAGATAAAGAGGAATATGAAAGCTTAGCAAAAATAAAAGGAGAATTCGAAAAGAAGA
>Ga0123337_10005822_pt1 | contig 11983 bp, 8 predicted proteins | sample frozenSSSSmetaG_FD_89792 | JGI IMG/M metagenome (GOLD analysis project Ga0123337, IMG submission 89792) | Glacier valley bacterial and archeal communities from Borup Fiord, Nunavut, Canada, to study Microbial Dark Matter (Phase II) -... | ecosystem: Environmental > Aquatic > Freshwater > Ice >...
AGCGTGTTGTGGGCCAAGGTACGTCCGTCTCGTTTCATGCCAATTCGGAGAAAACTCAATCAACATAGTTCCCAATATTGTCCGCCAAATTACTGACTTATGAGTAAATAGCTTGTTTGTTGCGGCGCGCCAGCAGTACCGCCTCGGCCAGCGCAAAGTCCTCGGGGTAAGTCACCTTGAAGTTCTGGGCGCTGCCCGCTACCAGCCTGGGGGCCAGCCCCAGCGCCTCGATCGCGCTGGATTCGTCCGTCACGTCGCTGCCTGCGGCGTCAAACGCCTGCGCCAGCGTGCCAATGCGGAACATCTGCGGGGTTTGCGCCAGCCATTTGTCACTGCGGTCCAGCGTGGCCGCCACGCGCCCGCCGACCTCGCGCTTGAGCGTGTCGGGCAGTTTGTGCGCCAGCAGGCCGCCCACGGCGTCGTGTTCACAGGCGTTTATCAGCTGGTTGATTTGGGCGGCGCTCACCAGGCAACGGGCCGCGTCATGCACCAGCACCCAGTCGTAGGCGACGGCCCCAGCCTGGCGCAGCGCGTCCAGGCCGTTGCGCACACTGGCCGCCCGGCTGGCGCCACCGCAGGCCACCACGTCAAACGAACGCTCGGGCAGCGCATCGAAAAACGGGTCGCCAGGCGCCACCACCACCAGCGTGCCGGCCAGCCGCGTCACCGCCGAAAAAGCCGCCAGCGTGTGCAGCACCATGGCCTGGCCGGCGATTTCCTGGTACTGCTTGGCCAGGCTAGAAACCGACACCCCGGCCCTGCTGCCCTGCCCGGCGCAGGGCAGCAAGGCAAAAAATCGGGCATCGGGCGCATCGCGGCTGTCACGGTTATTGGCACTGTTTTTCATCATCACTTCATCATAGATTCTAAAATCAGTGTTTCGCTTGGCGTTGAACCCGGCGACTGCGCACCGCAAAGCACCCCTCTCCAAACGGTTTGGGGTGCTTTTGTCGCGCGCTTTTAATTGCTTTTCTGATCCTTGACCTCATCTTCACGGCGCACTGATTCATGCTTTTACCTTCACTCGTTTCCGGCAAACGCTACACCCTGCCCCAGCCCGCCGGCTCTGCCGACGCCTTGCTGCTGGCCCGCCTGGGACAGCGTGAAAAGGCCGCCGGCAAAGTCACCGCCATCATCACGTCGGACGCCACCACCGCCCAGCGCCTGATGGACGAGATCGCGTTTTTTGCGCCCGACTTGCGCTGCGCGCTGTTTCCCGACTGGGAAACCCTGCCCTACGACACCTTTTCGCCGCACCAGGACCTGATCAGCGAACGGCTGGCCACGCTGTGGCGCATCCAGCAGCGCGACAAGGAAACCGGCGCTGATGTGGTGATCGTGCCGGCCACCACCGCGCTGTACCGGCTGGCGCCGCCCAGCTTTCTGGCGGGCTACACCTTTGAATTCAAGGTCAAGCAAAAACTCGACGAGGCCAAGCTCAAGGCCCAGCTCACGCTGGCCGGCTACAGCCATGTCACGCAGGTCGTCAGCCCGGGTGAATACGCGGTGCGCGGCGGCCTGATTGACCTGTTCCCCATGGGCTCGCTGGTGCCGTACCGGGTGGATTTGTTTGACGACGAGATCGACAGCATCCGCACCTTTGACCCCGACAGCCAGCGCAGCCTCTACCCCGTGCCCGAAGTGCGGCTGCTGCCCGGCCGCGAATTCCCGATGGACGACGCCGCGCGCGCCAAGTTCCGCAACCGCTGGCGCGAACTGCTGGCCGGCGACCCGACCAAAAGCCGCATCTACAAGGACGTGGGCAACGGCGTGGCGACGGCCGGCATCGAGTACTACCTGCCGCTGTTTTTTGAAGAAACCGCCACGGTGTTTGACTACCTGGGCCAGGACGCCTCGCGCGCCACGGTGGTGCTGCACGGCGACCTGGAGCCGGCCTTCCAGCGCTTCTGGCAAGACACCAAAGACCGCTACCGGCTGGTGAAGGACGCGCCGGACCGCCCGGCGCTGCCGCCCGAGTCGCTGTTTTTAAGCACCGAGCAGTTCTACACCCGCGCCAAGGACTATGCCCAGCTGGCGTTGCGCGGCGGCATCGAAGATGTCGCCGACAACGCCCAGTTCCAGAAACTCGGTGAAATGGCCGTGGTGCGCGGCACTGAAGACCCGCTGGCCCGCTTCAAGAGCCATGCGCGCAACACCGCCCACCGCGTGCTGCTGCTGGCCGAAAGCGATGGCCGGCGCGAAAGCCTGCTGGACTTTCTGCGCGCCAGCAACGTCAGCCCGCCCGCGTTTGACTCGCTGCAAGACTTCCAGGCCAGCCGCGAGCCGCTGGGCATTGCCACGTCGTCACTGAACACGGGCTTCAGCTGGCTCGAAGAAGGCATTGACTTCGTCACCGAGACCGAGCTGTTTGCCGCTGGGGTCACGCTGCGCCGCCGCAACAAGAAGCAGGAACGCGTCAGCGACGTTGAGGCGCTGATCAAGGACCTCTCCGAGCTCAACGTGGGCGACCCGGTGGTGCACAGCGCCCACGGCATTGGCCGCTACCGGGGCCTGGTCAACCTGGACCTGGGCGAGAAAAACGCCGACGGCACGCCTGCTTGCCAAGAATTCTTGCACCTGGAATATGCCGACAAGGCCACGCTCTACGTGCCGGTCAGCCAACTGCATTTAATCAGCCGCTACACCGGCGTCAGCGCCGAAGAAGCCCCGCTGCACCGGCTGGGCAGCGGCCAGTGGGAAAAAGCCAAGCGCAAGGCCGCAGAGCAAATTCGCGACTCCGCCGCCGAGCTGCTCAATATCTACGCCCGCCGCGCCCTGCGCGAAGGCCACGCGTTTCGCTATTCGCCGGGCGACTACGAGACCTTTGCCAACGATTTCGGCTTTGAAGAAACCGCCGACCAGCTGGCCGCCATTCACGCCGTCATCCAGGACATGATCAGCCCGCGCCCCATGGACCGGCTGGTCTGCGGCGACGTGGGCTTTGGCAAAACCGAGGTCGCCCTGCGCGCCGCCTTCATCGCCATCACTGGCGGCAAGCAGGTGGCGTTGCTGGCGCCCACCACGCTGCTGGCCGAGCAGCATTACCAGACGCTGGTGGACCGCTTTGCCAAATGGCCGGTCAAGGTGGCCGAGATGAGCCGCTTTCGCTCGGGCAAGGAAATCACCGCCGCCATCAAGGGCCTGGCCGACGGCACCGTCGACATCGTGGTCGGCACCCACAAGCTGCTGAGCAAGGACGTGCATTTTGACCGGCTGGGTCTGCTCATCATTGACGAGGAGCACCGCTTTGGCGTGCGCCACAAGGAAGCCATGAAAGCCATGCGCGCCGAAGTCGATGTGCTGACGCTGACCGCCACGCCGATTCCGCGCACGCTGGGCATGGCCCTGGAAGGCCTGCGCGATTTGAGCGTGATTGCGACCGCACCGCAAAGGCGCCTGGCCATCAAGACCTTTGTGCGCAGCGAAAGCAACGGCGTGATCCGCGAAGCCGTGCTGCGCGAACTCAAGCGCGGCGGCCAGGTCTACTTTCTGCACAATGAAGTCGAAACCATCGAAAACCGCCGGCAAAAGCTCGAAGAACTGCTGCCCGAAGCCCGCATTGCCGTGGCCCATGGCCAGATGCCCGAGCGCGAACTGGAGCGCGTGATGAAGGACTTTGTGGCCCAACGCTACAACCTGCTGCTGTGCTCCACCATCATTGAAACCGGCATTGACGTGCCGACCGCCAACACCATCGTGATGAGCCGGGCCGACAAGTTTGGCCTGGCGCAGCTGCACCAGTTGCGCGGCCGCGTCGGCCGAAGCCACCACCAGGCCTATGCCTATCTGATGGTGCCCGACATCGAGGGCCTGACCAAGCAGGCCAGCCAGCGGCTCGATGCCATCCAACAGATGGAAGAACTAGGCTCGGGCTTTTACCTGGCCATGCACGACCTGGAAATTCGCGGCACCGGCGAGGTGCTGGGCGAAAGCCAGAGCGGCAACATGCTGGAAATCGGCTTTCAGCTCTACAACGAAATGCTCAGCGAAGCCGTGGCGTCGCTCAAGGCCGGCCGCGAGCCCGACCTGCTGTCGCCGCTCAGCGCCACCACCGAGATCAACCTGCACGCCCCGGCGCTGCTGCCCAACGACTACTGCGGCGACGTGCACCTGCGCCTGTCGTTTTACAAGAAACTGGCCACCGCCAAAACCACCGCCCAGATCGACGCGCTGCTCGAAGAAATCGTCGACCGTTTCGGCAAGCTGCCCGCGCAGGCCCAGACACTGATCGACGTGCACCGCCTGCGCGTGCTGGCCAAGCCCTACGGCGTCGTCAAGGTCGATGCCGCGCCCGGCGCCATCACCATCACCTTCAGGAAAGACCCGCCGATTGACTCGAAGGCCATCATCCACCTGATCCAGAAAAACAAGCACATCAAGCTGGCCGGCAACGACAAGCTGCGCATAGAGCGCGAACTCAAAGAGCCCAAGGACCGGGCGCAAATGGTGCGCGATGTGCTCAGGAGTCTGGGGCAGCCGAAGGTGGTAGAGGTGTTGGCATAGGCGGCAGCATAGGCTAAACTACAAAACGCTTGAACCCGCTTAGGAGAAACATCATGCCTATTGCTTCAGAAAAAGTCCCAGACTACAACGCCGAGGCTGCCCCCCGGCCCGTGCGCCTGTTCCGCAATGGCGCGAATCAGGCCGTGCGCATTCCCAAGGAATTTGAATTGCCGGGCAAGGACGCACTGATTCACCGCGAAGGCAACAAACTTATCATCGAGGCCCTTGCACCCAAGCACCCCAAAGGCAGCGCAGCGGCGCTGCTGGCGGCGCTGGAAAGCATGAAAGGCTGGGAGCCCGTCCTCGAAGAGTTTCCAGATGTGGACGAAGGGCTCTTGCCGCTGGACGACATCGAGCTATGAGTCAGCGATATTTGCTCGATACCAACATCATTTCAAACATGATGCGAGACGCCAACGGCGTGGCAGCCCTGCGCTTTGAACGGCTCGCCAAAGAAGTCGAGTTACCCCATTTCTGCACCAGCGCAGTGGTCGAGTGCGAGTTGCGCTTTGGCATGGCGCGCAAGCCCAACCCCAGGCTGGAACGGGCCTATGACCGGGTGATGGACTCACTTGAAATACTGCCCCTGGGCAGTGAAGTGGCTGAGCGTTACGCACACATCAGAACCGCACTCGAATGCCTCGGCACCCCGATCGGCCCCAACGACACCCTGATCGCCGCCCACGCCCTGGCGCTTGATTGCACGCTGGTGACTGGCAACGAAGGGGAATTTCGCCGCGTGCCGGGCTTGCGGGTCGAGAACTGGCTGGTGGAGAAAAGCCCATGAATTCAAATCTGACGCCCCTCACATTGGATTTACCCGATGAATTAATCGCCGAGTTAACCCTTGCGGCCCAGGTGAAAGGATTGACCCTGGAAGCATGGGTAACGATTTTGGTGAAAAAAGCGATCAGCGAATTGCCCGACGATGCCACCGGACAGACTGGCAAAAACCAGGCTTTGGAGGAAGCAGCCAAGACGCTGACAGCCTTGTAATCCAAGGATGGCGCACCCAACCCCGCACCGTCAAAATTTATAACGAAATAAGCTTCTAGCGCACGACAGTCTTGCGTAATTAGCTATTAAAACCGTAGTAATTACCCCCCTCATGCCAACACCCATCCTGAACGCCCCGACCCCTGACCAGCAAAAGCTGGAGCTGCTGCGCCAGCATTTTCCGCAAGCTGTGGAAACCGACGCGCAAGGGCGCATCCGCATCAACGCTGCCATGCTGCAACTGGCCATTGACCCGTCCAACCCGGCCGGGATTCAGGTGGAAGAAGACGGCTATGAGCTGCGCTGGGTCGGCAAGCGCGAGGCCTACCACAGCGCCTTTTTGCCGGTGCAAAAAATCCTCAGCCCCCTGCCCGATGACAGCAAGCACTGGGACGCCACTGGAAACCTCCTGTTGCGCGGCGACAACCTGGACGCCCTGCGCCTACTGCGCCACAGCTATTTCGGCAAGGTCAAGCTGATCTACATCGACCCGCCTTACAACACGCAAAGCGACGCCTTCATTTACCGCGACGACTTCAGCGCCAAACAAAGCGAAGTGCTGGCGCAACTGGGCTACAGCACCGACAACATCGACTACATCAAAAACATCTACGGCGCCCGCACGCACAGCGGCTGGCTGTCGTTCATGTACCCGCGCCTGCTGCTGGCCAAGGATTTGCTGCGCGACGACGGCGTTATTTTTATCTCGATTGATGACAACGAGCAGGCGCAATTGAAGCTGCTGTGCGATGAGGTGTTTGGGCAGGAGAATTTTGTATCCACGATGGTCTGGGCAGCGGGTAGAAAAAATGATTCACGTCTGATTTCTGTGTCACATGAGTTCATTCTTTGCTATGCAGGCAATAAAGCACATCTCATAGCCGAGAACATTGAATGGCTTCAGCTCAAGAAGGGATTAACCGAAATATATGCACAGCATGAAAAATTAAAGCGAAGTCATGTCAAAGATTATTCAGCCATGACAGTTGAACTGAAATCTTGGTACTCAGCACTAGCAGATGGGCATCCGGCTAAAGCTCACAAGCACTACAGAAACATCGACAAGCGTGGCGTGTATTTCGCTGCAGACATATCGTGGCCTGGAGGAGGCGGCCCTAAATACGAGGTAATTCACCCAGTAACAAAAGAGCCGGTGAAGATTCCAGCGCGCGGCTGGACTACCCCTGACCCAGCAAAAATGCAAGCATGGATTGATGACGATCGTGTCCACTTCGGCGAAGATGAAACCACTGTCCCATGTTTAAAAGCTTACTTAAACGACCAAGAGTATCAAGCGCCTTACAGCGTTTTCTACCAAGATGGCCGCGCTGCGACAAAGCGGTTGCGGACGCTGATGGGTGCAAACTGCTTTGACTTCCCAAAGGATGAGACCGTATTACAAGAACTTATTGCACTCACCACATCGAAGAGTGACATCGTTATTGACTTTTTCGCGGGATCAGGAACAACCGCCCATGCCGTCATGAAGCAAAACGCCGAAGACGGCGGCAATCGCCAATTCATTCTGGTACAGGTGCCCCAGCCCATCGACCCGAAAAAGCAAAAGGAAGCCCACACGTTCGTCACCGAAACCCTGGGCAAGCCAGACGCCACGATTTTCGAGATCACCGCCGAGCGCCTGCGCCGCGCCGGAGCCAAAATCGAAACCGAACAGGCCGAAAAAGCCAAAGCCGCCGCCCTGCAACCCGCGCAGCTTGAAGGCTTTGCGCCCGAAGCTGGTGCAGGTTCAGCCCCGGCGGCCACGGTGGACACCGGCTTTCGCGTCTTCGACCTGGTGGACGACCCCGAAGCGCTGATTCTGCAAAAACCGCTGCAACACGCCAGTCAGGCCGATGTGCTGGCCCTGCAAGCGGCCATTGCCACGCCCCAGCCCGCGCAGCTGCCGCGCATTCTTTACAACCTGCTGCTGGCCGAGGGCCTGCCGTTGACCACCGCCCTGCGCACGGTGATTGATCAACAGCTGTACCTGGCCGCCAACGTGGCCTTTGTGGTGAAAGCCCTGCCGCTGGACCTGCTCACCGACACGCTGCGCGCCTTGCAGCAAGAAGCTACGCCACCGGCCTATCTGACGGTCTATGCGCCGTGGATTGCGGACGACAACTTCATGCTGGGCATCAAGACCATGGCCGAGACGCTGGGGTATTCCGAAGACAAGCTGCGGCTGCGGGGCTGAACGCAATGGCCGCCCAATTTCAATACACCACCCTCGCCCACCAAACCCAGGCGGTACAAAGCATTGCCGACGTGTTCAACGATGTGCGCTTTGTGGCGCCCACGAATGCGCAGAGCAACCCGGTCATGGTGCCAGCCGAAGCGGAATCAGCCTTGCGCCGCGACATTGCCGCCATTCGGGAGCGCAACCACATCCACGCTGGCGATGTGCAGGTGGCCGGCACGGCCACACCTGCGCTGGGACTGGACGTGCTGATGGAAACGGGCACGGGCAAGACGTTTACGTTCATCGAGACGATTCATAAGCTGCACAAGGACAAAAAACTGTCCAAGTTCATCGTACTGGTACCGTCGAACGCCATCCGGCAGGGCACGCTCAAAAGCCTGCAGACCACGGCGGATTTTTTTGGCAAGCAGTACGACGGCCAGAAAATCAGCGTGTACAACTACTCGGCGCGCACGGTACAGGGGTTCATTCACGCGGCCAATGCCGGGATTTCTGTGCTGGTGGCCACCTACCAGTCGTTTGCCGGCGACAGCAAGGTGATCAACAAGCGCGGCGTGGAAGCCAACCTGTTTGGCCATGCCAAGAGTTTCATGGAAGCGCTGGCGGTGATTCGCCCGGTGCTCATCATTGACGAGCCGCACCGCTTCGAGGGCAAGCAGACGCAGGAATACCTGGCCAAGTTCAATCCGCTGCTGACCATCCGGTTTGGCGCGACGTTCAAAGGCAAGGACAAGCTTGATACCGACAGCCTGAAATACAACAACCTGATCTACACGCTGGACAGTCTGGACGCCTTTCGCCAGCGCCTGGTCAAGGGCATCACCGTAGACACGGTGGGAACGGGCGCGGACATGGCGCAGGTGCTCTGCTTCATGTCGGCGAGCGGCACCGCCAAGGAGCGCGCGGCGCAGGTCAGTTACCAGACCATGGCGGGCAAGCATGCCAGCGTGGAACTGAAGGCCAAGGACAACCTGGGCGACAAAACCGGCATGGGTTTTCTGGACGGCCATGTGGTGGAGGCGGTGACGGCCAGGGAAGTGCGGTTTACCAATGATTTTTCGCTGCCGCTGGGCGAGGCCACGCCCTACGGCATGTTGGCCGAGCAAATGCAGGCGCTGATCATTGAGCGCAGTATTTCAAACCATTTTGAGCGCGAGGAAGCGCTCTACAGACGCGGCATCAAGGCGCTTAGCCTGTTTTTTATCGACTCGGTGGCCAAATACATGCCCGAAGGTACGAAGCCAGCGGTGATCCGCGTGGCCTTTGAGCGCCATTACCGGGCGCAACTGGCGCAGATGCTGGAAAAGCCTGATCTGGACCCGGGCTACCGCGCCTACCTGGCGCGCAGCGCGGCGGACATTGCGCGGGTGCACAAAGGTTACTTTGCCCGCTCGCACAGCGAAAAGGGCGAAGAAGAAGCCATCAAGCTGATCCTGCAGGAAAAGGAAAAGCTGCTGTCGTTCGAGACCGACCTGCGGTTTATCTTTTCAATGTGGGCGCTGCAGGAAGGCTGGGACAACCCGAACATTTTCACGCTGTGCAAGCTGGCCCCGAGCAATTCCAAAATCACCAAGCTGCAGCAAATCGGGCGCGGCCTGCGCCTGGCGGTGAACCAGCAGCTGGAACGCGTGCAGTCCGACGACCCGGCGTTTGACGAGGTGAACGAGCTGGTGGTGGTGGTGCCGGCCAGCGAAGGTGATTTTGTCGAGGCGATTCAAAACGAGATTGCCGCGCACAGCGTGCAGCGCGTGGCGCGGGTGTTTGACGACGCGGTGCTGGCCGAATTTGGCGTGGCGCCGAGCACCCGCGTGGCCAACCGCGTGCTGGACGCGCTGGCGGCGCTGGGCGTGATTTCGCTGGACGACCTGTCGGGCCAGGCGACCTTGCTCTTGGCCCGCACCGCCTATCTGGCCCGGCGCGATGAGATTTTGGCCAGCCTCAAAACCATCAAGGGCATTGAAGACCAGAACGCGGTCAACATGCAGGCGTATCTGGACGCCTATTACGAAGCCTATGGCAAGGTCAAGCGCAAGGAAGACAAGGTAAAACCCACGCTTCGCGTGAACGCGGCGAACTACCAGAAGTTCAAGGAATTGTGGGAAAACCTGAACCGCGATGCGGTGCTGCGCTACGAGCTGGATGCGGAGCTGTTGGCCGACAGGATCATGAAGCAGATTGCCGCTGACTTTCAGGTGCGGCCGCTAACGATCAGCGTGACGCGAACCGAGTCGGTGCAGAGCCTGCACCAGGCCAAAAGCGCGGAAACGCCGTACCTCATCCTGCCCCAGTCGGTCTATACGCTGTCGGAATTCGTGCGCGAACTGGCGAACCTGACCAAGCTGAGTTACCACACCGTCGCCCACGTCCTGAGCCGCATGTCGGCCGAGAAGTTTGATCAGATCCGCCACAACGAAAACCGCGCCTTGAGCGCCCTGCGTGATGTGATGCTGGGTTGCATTTACGAATTGCTGGTCAACAAGGTGACTTACGAGCTGCGTGAAGTGCGGGTGAAAACATCCTTGACCGACAAGAAGGGCAACTTGCTTGAAACGCTGCCGGTGTCGCTGTGCGGTATTGAAACGCATGCCATCGGCAACGCCGAAATCCAGTCCCGCTCGCTCTACGACGAGGCTTTTATGCCGGTGGACAGCCAGATCGAGCGCCTGACCGTGGACGAGTCGAACCAGACGCGGGTGACGGTGTTTGCCAAGCTGCCCAAGATTGACATTCCCACCCCGGCGGGCAAATACAACCCGGATTTTGGCTACGCAATCACGCAGGACGGCACGGCGCAGGCGCTGTACCTGGTGGTGGAGACCAAGGGCTACGACAGCCGCAACGATATTCCTCTCAAGGAAAAATGGAAGATCGATAGCGCCAAACAGTTTTTCAAGGCCTTGCAGGACTTGCCTGAACTGAAGGAAAAAGGCGTGCAAATTCGCTACGAGACCAAAATCAACGGCGAACGCCTCGCGCAGCTAATTTCAAGCATGAAATAGCCGTATAACGCATACTCCAATTGCGCAAGCAGCTATCAAAATAATAGTTAACTGATTTATGAATTCAACTAAAACCGCCCCCGGCCTCGTCATCAACGTGACCCTCCCCGCCCTGAAACTCAGCGACTTCAAGCTGATCGCCTTTGACATGGACTCGACCCTGATCAACATCGAGTGCGTGGACGAGATTGCCGATGCGGTGGGCCGCAAGGCCGAAGTCGCGGCCATCACCGAATCGGCGATGCGCGGGGAAATCACCGACTTCAAGGAAAGCCTGCGCCAGCGCGTGGCACTGCTCAAGGGCGTGAGTCTGGCCAGCATGGACGAGGTCTACCGCCAGCGCCTCAAGCTCAACCCGGGCGCCGCCGAGCTGGTGAGCACCTGCAAGGCCGCGGGCCTCAAAACGCTGCTGGTCAGCGGCGGCTTCACGTTTTTTACCGACCGGGTGCGCGACGAGCTGGGAATGGACTACACGCGCTCGAACATCCTGGAGATTGAAGACGGCCTGCTGACCGGCCGCATGATTGACCAGGCTTGGGGCGATATTTGCGATGGCGAGGAAAAACGCAAAATGCTGCTGCAGACCTGCGAGCAGCTGGGCATTCACCCCCGGCAGGCAATTGCCGTGGGCGACGGCGCCAACGACTTGCCGATGATGGGCGTGGCCGGCCTGTCGGTGGCCTACCATGCCAAGCCCAAGGTGCGCGAGCAGGCCATGGTCGCCGTCAATGAAGGCGGGCTGGACCGGCTGCTTGAACTGATGCGCTAAGCCGGGCAAAGCCCTCCTTACCTCCCCACAAAGTTCCGTTCCCGTACCGCTGAAAGCGCTCCCTTGCCCTTGTTCAAAAAATTCGAAAAACTTCTGCACGCCTACCCTGAAGGCGAACCGACGCTGCCGCCCACCGGCTTCATGGCGTTTTTGTGGGCCTGCAGCCGGGGCGCGCGTGGCTTCATTCTGGCAATGGCGGTGTTGTCGGCCACGCTAGCGGCCTTTGAGGCGCTGATGTTTGCCATGCTGGGCCGCATCGTGGACTGGCTGGCATCGACCCAACCCGAGCGCCTGTGGCTTGAAAAAGGCAGCACGCTGACAATTCTGGCGTGGATCGTGGTGGCCAGCATTGGGGTGGTGGCGCTTCAAACCACGCTCAAGCACCAGACCGTGGCGGTGAACCTGCCGATGCGGCTGCGCTGGAACTTTCACCGGCTGATGCTGGGCCAGAGCATGGCGTTTTACCAGGACGAATTTGCCGGCCGCCTGACCACCAAGGTGATGCAGACCGCGCTG
>Ga0123337_10005825_pt1 | contig 11982 bp, 10 predicted proteins | sample frozenSSSSmetaG_FD_89792 | JGI IMG/M metagenome (GOLD analysis project Ga0123337, IMG submission 89792) | Glacier valley bacterial and archeal communities from Borup Fiord, Nunavut, Canada, to study Microbial Dark Matter (Phase II) -... | ecosystem: Environmental > Aquatic > Freshwater > Ice >...
CATCTACTCCATCTGTACCTGAACACTCCTTCAGTTTCTTTTGTAAATCTTCATTCACAGGATCAATAACAACATCTGCACCTACTTTAATTGCAATTTCTCTACGCATCATTACGGGTTCACTAAGAATTACTTTAGATGCCCCCGCTAATTTCGCCAGCTGTACCATCATCAGACCAATAGCGCCTCCACCAATTATACAAACCGTGTCACCTTGATGGATGTCTGCCCGGTCGATACCATGCAGACAACATGCTAATGGTTCGACCATTGCACCATATTTAAGAGGCACTTCCGAATTAAGCTTTACACATTGTGCCTGCGGTACAATGCAATATTCTGCGAAACCACCATCCTGTGTTACTCCAATTGCTTTCATATTTTCGCAGAGTTGTTTTTTTCCGTTGCGGCAAAAATGACATTTCCCACAATATATATTGGGATCAACTGTAACATGATCTCCTACTTCTACACAATCTACCAACTCTCCGGTAGCTATAACTTCTCCTGCAAACTCATGACCCAGAACAACAGGAGGAACGACATCTGCAGACCCCTTCCCCCCATTGTAAATATGCACATCCGTTCCACAAATTCCGCAGGCTGCAACCTTAATCAAAACTTCATCTCCTGTTGGCGCAGATAAATTCATTTCTTTTGTTTTAAATTGCTTATTTCCTAGAAAATATGTTCCTACCATAATATCATTACCTCTACTCATAATTTACCATTTATCTTCTCGAACAGGAAGTGGATCAACCGTATTACTCATCCTATCAGATAAAAGTTCTAGCATTCTGACTTTTATATCAATGTATGACGAATCATCCCATAAATTATTAAATTCATCTGGGTCCTTTCCCAAATCATACAATTCACCTTCGCCGGAGCTGTGATAGCGTGATAATTTATAACGTCCATCAAATACCATTGTACCAAACGCTTTTGGATTTTGATGCCATGGCATTGCATTATAATATTCACTATAAACGCTATCTCTATGTGTTGCAGGATCTTGATCTCCAGTTAAAATATCAGCCAAAGATTTTCCTTGCACGCTTGGCTCAATTTCACCGATGCAGAATTCTTCAATTGTAGGAACAAGATCAGTTAATTCAGTCAGCGTATTCAGACGGATACCGCTCTTAAAATGATTCTTCCAAGACATGATAAGCGGAACATGTGCAAGCTGTTCATAGAAATACGGTCCTTTCAGATATATCCCATGATCTCCAAGCATTTCACCATGATCAGATGTAAAAATTACAATGGTATTTTCCAATGAATTAGTCTCTTCCAAAGCCTGCATTAATCTTCCAAACTGAATATCAATCAGTTCAATCATTGCATAATAGGCAGCTTTTATAATTTTATGTTCACATTCACTCATGTTGTCATACTGGAAATGATTTGGTGTTGAGACATTATTATATGCATTTTCATGATCAAGTTTCTGGAATATAGGCTTATGTTCCAACTCGCCCTGCAAATATTTTGGCAGCGGCAGTTCATCAATTCGTGCCAAATATTTATCAAGAAGTCTCTTAGGTGGATCAAACGCATGATGAGGATCAAAGATATTGATATTATAGAACCAAGGTGGACTCTGGAAATCTTTCATACTCTTTTCAGCTGCGGAATAGCGAATCCATTCAATAGCCTTATCAGCACACCAAGTCGTTGCATGGTCTTCTTCTTTCATTCCAATCTTAACGTAACCTTTTTCGTCGAAATCTTTACTCTTATATTCAACTCCTTTATTAAACAGCCAGTGTGCATATTCATTTCCTGACCAATAAGTGCCTCCAGATTCAGGGAGGCCACAGTTTCCAATACCGGAAGGATTATGGGACCAGTGGAATTCAGTAAAACCATCATCTATTCTTTTTTCCTGAATCGGACATGCAGTAGGTCCGCAAGGTGACAGATGTAACTTGCCAATCAAGCTACAATAGTACCCATGATCTGCTAAGACACGTGAAATCAAACGTTCGTCTCCAGGTATAGACTGACCATTTTCACGGCACCTAGTCGTACGCGGATAACGTCCAGTCATAAAAGATGCACGACTAGGTGTGCAAATCGGAGTTTGGCAATAGCCTTTTTCAAAAATTACACCTTCAGCGGCAAATTTATCAAGATTCGGTGTATCAACATAAGGATTACCATTGCATCCCAACGTATCAAAACGCTGTTGATCTGTTACAACAAGCAATACGTTTGGCCTTGTATTACTATACTTATTCATAGCTTTCTTCCTTTCATTTAATACATTATTTATATTTATACTATTCTAAGAATTATTGCATTTATTTTCAGGTGGAAATTCTAGATCTTTGAGCAGCTTCCTTATTTGGGGAATTGCATAACTGAAAAATTTCTGATATGCATCACAATAATAGTTTCTGCCAAAGCTATTTAGATTCATACCTTGCCTGTCTCTTCTGCATCCTCCATGACAAATCCAATTCCAGTCGCAACTATGGCATTCCGTATTATCATAAGATTTATGAACAAATCCAAGTTTTAGCACATTTCTATGGATTTCTTCTATAGTATCAATATTCAGATTCCCAACGCAAAACTCATCAAGCATATAAAAATCACATGGATAAATACTTCCATCTGCTTCAATTACATGCTGCATAGTACAATGACCAGATAAGCCACAACTTTCCGGAGGTTTTCCACTTAACATTGCAATTAGATTTTCAAAATATCTAATATAGATAAATTTTCCATCATAAATATCCCGCATCCACAAATCAAACAGCGTCGTAATGAACTGCAGATAATCTTCAGTACAGAGCGAATACTGATATATTCCTCTCTTCTCCCCCAAGGGGTCCAGACATGGAATATATTGTTGATATTCAAGTTTATTTTTTATATAGAAATTATAAATTTTATGTATATTGCGTGAAACCTGCCGTGTAACTACTGTCAAAATATTAAACTCTACATTATGCCTTTTCAGAAGGTTTATTGCCTTCAACACACGTCCAAATGTTCCTTTCCCGTCTGTATCAATACGGTTTTGATCATGTATCTCTGCGGGACCATCTATTGATAATCCAACCAAAAAGTGGTTTTTCTTAAAAAAAGACACCCATTCTTCATTCAACTTAAGCCCATTCGTCTGAATTGTATGCTCAATTTTAACATGTTTGGTATTATATTTCTTTTCAAAATCTATCATTTTTTTAAAAAAAGACAATCCGGCAAGAGTTGGCTCGCCTCCCTGAAATCCAATAACACAGGTTTTATCTGCATATTCCATAGTCTTACGAATAATATTCTCCAGTGTTTCTTCTGTCATTGCTTTATAAATCGGCACTTCGCGTTTCTTAATCTCATCGGCATAAAAACAATATCGGCAACGCATATTGCAGTTTCCTGATACAGGTTTTACTAAAATACTGATTGGTGGCATAATTACAACTCCTGTTACTAAGATTCATATGTCGTTACTTTTGTTGTTTCAAAATAGTAACACATGAGAGACCTATTCAATTTATTACCACCACTTAATCAAATCCGTAATCCGGTTACGCATTTCTACAAATTTCGGATCTGCGATATCTCTTGGACGTGGCAGTTCATTAGGAACAATTTTCTTTATTGAGGTCGGTTTATTAGTCAATACTAATATACGATCACCGAGATACACAGCTTCTTCAATATTATGCGTAATGAAGATAACTGTAGTATTAGTCTGTTTACATAAACGAACGACTTCATCTTCTAATTTGAAACGAAGAGTAATATCCAACTGGCCATATGGCTCATCCATCAATAACAGTTCCGGCTGAGTTGCAAATGCTCTGGCAATTACAACACGTTGCAACATACTTGCTGACAGCTGTTTTGGATAATATTCTTCATATCCTTTCAACCCAACCAGTTCAATAGCATCAGCAACTTTCTTGTCTATATTCTTTAAATCATTTTTGATTTCTAGACCGAAACGAACATTTTGACGTACCGTAAGCCACTCCATCGCAGAGTATTCCTGAAAAATATATGTAATATTATGTTTTCTTAAATCAACTTTTTCTCCTTTAAACAATATTTCCCCTGCAGTTGGCTCATACAGGTGTGTTAAACTATTCAAGAAAGTTGTTTTTCCGCAGCCAGTAGGACCGACTATACAAAGGAATTCACCTTCATAAACTTCAAATGAAACATCATTTAATACCAGCAAATCACCGAATTTTTTAGTCAAATTCTTTACTTCTACTTTAACTTTACTATTCATATGAACCCTCCTGTCAGTCATTGGCAGTCATACGGCTGGTAATTTCCTTACGCAGTCTTAAGAATTCAGGATCAACCAAATTTCTCGGGCGTAGAAGGTCAATTTTGTATTCTTCACATATCTGGCTTGGGCAGTCAGATAATAAAATAATACGATCAGCTAAAAAGAGTGCCTCTTCAATGTTATTGGTTACAAACACAACCGTTCTTTTTTCGTTTTCCCATATTTTTTCTAAATGTTCTTGCATCATGTAACGTGTCTGTGCATCAAGGTGACCAAATGGTTCATCCATCAGTAATACATCCGGATCACTACAGTATGCTCGAGCAATACCTACACGCTGCTTCATACCTCCAGAAAGCTGAACGGGATAACTGTTCTCAAATCCGGTTAATCCAACTAAATCAATAAATTTTTGTGTATCTTTATCTCTCTGTTTTTTATCTACTTTACGAACCTTTGGACCAAAACCTACATTTTCCTTAACTGTCATCCAAGGAAACAGTGCTAATGTCTGATATACAACTGCTCTGGAATGATGTGGTTTTTTTACAAGTTCTCCATTATGTGTAATCTCACCTTCGGTGCACTCTTCTAATCCCGCCAGCATGTTTAAAAGAGTAGTTTTTCCACATTGGCCTGGACCAAATATCACAAGAAATTCATTTTCTTCAACATCAAATCTTAAATCTTTTAAAATTTCTACATTACCAGCAGGAGTCGGAAAACTTTTGGCAATATTTTTACATGACATTTTTATCTTCCTTGATTGTTCCATACCAAACATCTCCTTTCTAGTAAGCTCATTCCAGTTGCTAGAAGGAAACCAACAATGCCAATTCCAAGCATACCGGCAATCATCTGAGTCATATCATTAATGCTTTGCCCTGCGATAATCAACCATCCAATACCCTCTGAGGAACGTACCATTTCTGCTGCTAGCATTGTCATCCAAGCATTCGATAAGGCAACCTGCGCACCGGAGAAAATTGAAGGGATCGCAGAAGGAACAACAATTTCAAAAAACACTTGCGTATTGGATGCGCCCAACATTTTAGCCGCACCAATTAACTGCTTATCAACATGTGAAACACCTGAAAATGAATTCAGCGTAAACGGTACAAATGCAGCAATAAAAATCAGAAAGTACTTATATTGTTCACCAATACCAAACCAAAGAATCGCAAGTGGAATCCAAGCAAGAGGTGCAATTGGACGGAGCAAATCGAAAACTGGTTGAAAAATAGCGCGTACATAGTCGAACCACCCCATGGTAAGACCAAGTATAACACCTAAGATACACGCAATAGAAAATCCAACTAACACGCGACTAAAGCTCCAAAGCACATGTCCAATAATTGTGTAATTACCAGTTTTATTGAATATCATATAAATAAAGCGTCTAATAACTTCAAAAGGTGTCGGAAAATCAATTTGCGAATTACTGGTCATAACCGCAACCTGCCATAAAAGAAGCAGTACAGCAAAAGTAGTTACACCATAAACAATCGCCTTAACTTTACGATTTTTTATTTTCATTATCATACTCCTCCTTTTACCAACGTTTTTTCCAATAAATCGATCGCATGAGAAAGAATAGTTCCCATAATGCCAATTACAATCATACCTACAATAATTAAATCAGCACGGCATAATAAGCGTCCCATTTGAATCATGTATCCAAGTCCACTTGCAGAGCCAAGCATTTCTGCAGCTACCAATGATCCCCAAGATGAGTTTAAGGAAACTTTTAATCCCGTAAAAATGTATGGCAACGCTGTCGGAAGGGCTACTTTAAATAAAATCCGACTTTTTGATGCACCAAAAGTTTGTGCCACCCAGATATGAACATTTTTTGTCGTTTTGATACCTGTGTACGAATTAACAACACATGGAATAAATGCTGATAAAAATACGATAGAAGCCTTTGCAACAATACCGATACCACTTAAGATAATCATAATCGGAATCCAGGCAATTGGAGGAATTGTTCTCACAAAGTCAAATACAGGTTTCAGTGCAAGATCTGCACCTTTCCACCATGCCATAATAACACCAAGCGGTACTCCAAAAATTATACCAAAGCAAAAACCAAGTAATGATACTTGTAAACTGGCCAAAATGTGCTGTGGTAATGTAGAACCATCCGGTTTTTTAATTGTCCATTTTCCTATCATTGTATTAAGTGCTTTTAACGGAGAAGGTAACATAGTAGACGGGACTAAATGTAATACGTCTGTAACTAATTCCCAAATAAGAAAAAACAGCAGTAATGCTCCTATGGAAACTAGTTTTAAGCGTAATGATTTATTTTTTATCATAATTTCTCTCCAAACCTAATTGATATCGAAGCTGCAAAATTAAATTTCGCAGCTTCGATTTAGTAACTTTTAAACTATTCAAGCTTACTTAAGATAATCAGCCTTATATGCTTTTAATGCCTCATTCAATATCGTATTATCAATATTGGCATTAACAGTGTCCAAATCTTCATCGGTAATATTTCCAACAGAAGCATAGAATTCAGCAACCATTTTAAAAGAAGCTGTGTAGTCAATTGTTGTCAGATCATCATAAGTAAAGAATGGCCGTTCTAGTACTTGATGTTCAATTGCATCTGCATCACAAGTCTGACCATTCAGATCATACCATGCCATCATAGTGTCCATTAATACCTTATCATCCTTAAAATCTTCTGCAGCACGGATAATCTGTTCACACAGAGCAACCAGTACATCATGCTTAGACTCATCTTCATAGAAAGCACGTGATGCTAAAATATTATCATAGTAAGGAATTTCTAATTCATTCATGCTAAATGCTGCAACATATTCCGATGGAGCAAATTCATCTGCAGTCGGGTAACAAGTATGACAGATATCGCCTTCACCAGATACAAATGCCTGATAACCTGCAGCCGTATCCATATTCACCAAAGTTACATCATCTTCAGTCAGACCAAATTTTGCAAGGTAAGTATCAACGTTAATCTGCGCACCAGTTCCCATAGGCAGCAGGAATGTTTTTCCCTTAATTGTCTCAGGGGAACCGAGTAAGTTCGGATCGTCTTTCAAATAACCAGTTGCATTAGCAATATCACTGTCCGCTCTTACCATACCCTGCTGCCCTGCACCTGAATCTTCATGAGAGAAGAGATATTCCGCATCATACACGCTGCAGGAAGAAATGCCAGCCGCACCGATTGTAAAGATATCTACAAGTCCAGAGCCAAGAGCTTCATTTATACCAGTACCTTGTGCGAATGTGGTGATTTCAAGTTCAAAACCATTCTCAACGTCCCAACCTTTTTCATGGATGTAGTACATTGGTAAACTAAGCTGTTGCGCTAGCGTAGATACTCGAACTTTGACTAATTCATCTGATTTTTCTGGTGTCTCAGTTGCAGAAACATCAGCAGTTGTAGAAACATCGGCAGTCGAAGATGTACCTTTACTTCCACAACCAACGAGAGTGAATGCTGCCAGAGTTAAAGCAAGCAATAATGTAATAATCTTTTTCATTTTTTGTCCTCCATTCATTGTACATTGTTTACATAATTGTTTTTAATTTGCTTCTCTATTTTATAAAATTGCAAATGTACTTACAATAACTTATTTGTCAACATATTTGTATTTTTTTGATTTCTATTTTTCTTTTATTATCTTATATTATATTTTTTTGACTTTTTTACTTTTTTTTGTGCACATTATATACCTCTTGTTATTTTTTTTGATTTCTATTATAATAATTGCATAATACTAAATTGTTTTTTTAAAGGACTGACTCAACTATGATAAAACCTATTAATACAAAGAAAGTACTTATCCTTAGTATATCTCTGCTTCTTGCCTTAGCTACAATAGTACTTACTTGCTGTATTTGTATACTATACCGTAATTCAATGTTGACAACATTATGTAAAGCAAATATAGAATCTCTTCAGCTTGTTTCTCATAAAATTGATGCATTAGCCACCGGAGCCGATACCGTCTCTCAATTGCTATATCAAGACGAAGGAATCACTGGCACTCTGTTAAGTCATGACATTGAATTGCTTAATACTGCTCAAATAAAAGGCAATATCGATACCCTTTATTCCAAATATCATAAAGCTTTTGACCAAGTTGGTCTTTCATTTGAAATAATATGCTTCAGCAATAATGGTTTTACATACTCAACCGAACCTTATTCTGAGGAAGATTTTGCTCGCTTCCAAACTTATGCCTGGTTTAAAAAATACAAAGCGCTCAAAATAATTAACTATACCGTATCACATTTTAATTCTTATTATGATTCGTCTGATATTGGATTTGCAATTGTAAAAAATCTCTTTAACGTCAATGGAACATATTCCGGTTCTATTATTGTATATGTACCAGAAGAAATACTTTGTGCAACTTATAGTGATCTAGTTACCAGCACTACACAATTCTATTTATTAGATGATCAATCGGTTATAATATCCTCTAATAATAAAAACGCTATTGGCACAACTCCGACTTATCTTTCCGATTATCGGTTTGTCCGTAGTAACAATGATTATTCTACCTATATAAATACAGAAGGAATTTCTTGTTTTAGTGCAAAATATCATTCTCCAACAACTGGCTGGATGTTTTATAAACAAATTCCTTTACATACCGTTTATGCACCTATCCGTGCAGTTGCTTATAAAATAATCTTTGTTGCATTTATTTGCTATCTCATCTCAATCTATGTAACAATTTTTATTGCAGATAAAATATCAGCTCCACTTCAAGCCATCTGCGATGATATGGGAACTTCTATCAGCAATCGTTTTGCTAAAATTCATACACCAACCAAGCTGAAAGAAGTCATACAAATAGAATCTTGTTATAACCACCTTAGTGATGAGATTAATATACTTTTAGAAGATATTCGCAAAAGCGAAAAACGGATTAATGAAGCAAATTTCAATTTCTTAAAAGCACAAATTAATCCACATTTTCTATACAACACACTATTTTCTGTTAAATGCACAATAGCTATGAATGATCCTGACTGTGCATGTAAAATGATAACCATTTTAATTTCTCTTTTAAGAAATTCTATCAGTTCTAATAAAAACGAAAATTCACTACTCGATGAATCTATTATTATTGAACAGTATGTGAATCTGCAGAACCTACGTTATAACGGAATAATACACTATTCTATCGATCTGCCAGAAAAACTTACTACTTTTTTAATTCCACGATTTATTATTCAGCCACTCATCGAAAATATATTTTTACACGCTTTGCCGCTCGATGGGTCAGACATAGAACTTGTTGCCCGCTTTTATATTACAGATAATGATTTAATTATTGAAGTTTGCGATACTGGAATGGGATTTTCTCAGGAAGAACTCACAAAAGTACTTACTAATCATGATAGCCATCCTCATACTTCACACATTGGACTATGGAATATTCAAGAACGTATTCATCTAATTTATGGTGAATCATATGGGATTTCCATCCGTGAAGACTCCTATTTCAGTACTGTCATTCATATCTGTCTTCCACAACATTACGAGGAGGTCTAATGCAATGTATCAAGTTCTTATCGTAGATGATGAGCGTCCTATAAGGGAATGGCTTGTATATACACTTCAATCTAATCGTCCTGATTATTATGTTAACTCGGCTAGTAATGGTTTGGAAGCTTTAGAAAAACTACGCAGCCGATCCTTTGATTTGTTAATAACTGACATTCGAATGCCACATATGGACGGGCTAGATTTACTTAAAGAAGCTCGCTGTATTTCCAAAGATATTGGTACTATTATATTAAGTAGTTATGATGATTTCTCATATGTTCGGACCGCATTCAAACATGATGCAGTAGACTATCTATTAAAAACAGAAATTGATACAGAAAAGCTTCTGAATGCTATTGATAATTTTAATTGTCAAAAAGTTCTTTCTTTTGACGAACGCCAATTATCCAAAAAGCTATTTAATTTCATAACATCAAATAGTAATGCTGAAACTGAATTCAACCAGATTCTTACAACATTTGGGAATCTGATGCCACAACATCCATATTATTGTTTTCTTATAAAAACCGTTAATACAGATGATTCATTTAAGCTTTTTTTTCCTTCTGTCGATGATACTGTTTTGAAATTCTACCTACCCATTACCGATGCAATCTATATAGGCTGTGTGGAAGTAACAAATCGTCCCACTACTCTTGCACAATTACAGGTAAAACTACTGTATGATAGGCAATTACAGCGATATAATATTCTTTCTCTTTATATATCATCTGAAATTCACACAGCATCAAATGAATTACTTTCTTGTCTTAAAATACTTTGGATTTATCATGATGTGGATTTTTATGGAGTAAACTTTTTCAAACCACCAATAACAGTAAATTCAAATGAAATTCATTTAAACGAACAATATCTTTCAATTATTGATTGCATAAAAAAGCAAAAACGTGATGCACTATTACAACAAATATCTTCTTTATTTCAATTTGTCTCAGATGTTCTTTTTCCCAATATTAATGAGTTGAAATTGGTTTGTATTAAAATCTGTGAAGCAGTATATTTAAACAATTTCTTATCTGATTTAACGGAATATCATAATAATACCAAAATAATTTCTCCTAAAATTACAGAGGCAACTTCTAGTCAGCAACTGCAAGAGACGCTCATTAATTATGTAACACTACTATATAGTGAAAATTCTAAAAAACCAGAAAATTATTCGCCAAGAATAGCAAAAGCAATTCGTATTATTGATAATTGCTATATGGATCCAATCAGCTTAGTCTATGTAGCTAATGCGCTATATATTAACTCCGAGTATCTTTCTCGTTCTTTCAAAAAAGAAGTCGGGATCAACTTTAACATATATTTAAATAATGTTCGTTTACAACATTCTCTGGAGATGTTAGAAAAATCCAATAAGAAAATAACAGATATTGCTATTCAAACCGGTTATCAAAATTCGGCATACTTTTCAAAATGTTTTAAATCCTCATTTGGTACTTCTCCCCAGAAATGGAGAATAGAATTAGACTTATATGAAAATCAGCCCTAATAAACAGTAAAAACCAGGTCACTTGCCTTTGATTTTATGAAGATAGATGAAACATCAGAAATATGTAAAATACTCTTATAAATGTTATTATTATAATTTTTTCTGCTAATTCTTCTGGTTTTATTATTTGCATTATTGATTTTCTTTTTTATATAGTTTTTTTAATAAAATCACTAACTGTAAATGTATTCCGCCTTTTCTGCTACCCGAATATTACTATTGCTAAAAGCAGAGAAAAACGATGAAGAACTAATTAAAATAACAGATTATATCGTATATTATCATATTGCAAATGATAAAACCACATATTATGTATGTAAAAAATATAGTTGCATGGCTCCAGCCAATGAATTCTCAATATAAGTATAAAGTATAATGGATTTTATAAAAGCTGCTCCGGTAAAATAATAGGAGCAGCTTATTTCATATAAATTCATCTCCAATATATTGCATGGTAAATATCTCGATGATGTGCCTGTCCAGGATTGGTTCCTTGCTAGCAGGATAAGCAATAATGTAATACCTGTTATTTACGCTTCATGCTTCGGATAATCTCCTTGACTTCTTCCTCTACCCGGAAGGATTCCGTAATTTTTTGTAAAGCTTTATTGTAAGTAAATTTATCCAGCTCATTCTTCTTTAAGTATTCCATCGTTAGCTCTGGGA
>Ga0123337_10005831_pt1 | contig 11971 bp, 7 predicted proteins | sample frozenSSSSmetaG_FD_89792 | JGI IMG/M metagenome (GOLD analysis project Ga0123337, IMG submission 89792) | Glacier valley bacterial and archeal communities from Borup Fiord, Nunavut, Canada, to study Microbial Dark Matter (Phase II) -... | ecosystem: Environmental > Aquatic > Freshwater > Ice >...
GGCTTGAATGCAAGCTTCACATTTGACGGAAGTTCACCCGCAAGCTTACTGTTTTCTACTGGATTCTTTTTCAGGATAGATAAGATCTCCTCCGAACTTGCCTGATTGATAAACTTCCCTTCATGCAATAACTTCATTATTCGGGCAGCCTCCGCTGGTGTAGATAAATTCTCCTCATTGCGAAGAGATGCAGGCTGATCGATCATTTTTCGCTGAACCTTTGTATTTGGAAAACCCAAAGATTGCATGGTATTGTTGATATTCTTCATTCCCACAAGCTCGATCAGAGTATTCGTTGCTGAATTATCGCTTAATCCAATCATCAACATACAATAATTACGAATGCTCAGATTAACCGGATCGACCATAGCATTCAATATCCCCGAACCGGCTACGATGTTTGAAGTAGCTAATGGTTTTATGTCTGATAGTGCAAATTTCTTTTCATGAGCCTGCTTGTAAACCTCCATCAGGATCGGGATCTTTATTGCACTGGCCTGAGTGAAAACAATATCAGAATTAATTCCAATGATTTCTCCACTGGTCAGGTCAATGGCCATCAAACCAGTAAGTGAAGGTGAAGAACCGATGATCTCTTTCAGATCATTCTCAGTCTTTTGTTTTAAGATCTCCCTTGCTGTCGCCTGCGCAAAAGCAGTCATTTGAATGATACAAAAACCAATTAATAGCAGGGATTTTCTCATATTTTTTATTGATAATTTTAGATTTTAAAAGACAGTATTTTTTTATTTAAGACAATTGCCCTACCTGGATCATTCTCTTTCAAAGGATTCAAAACTTATTGATGCAAAGCTAAATTTCTGCCAATTAGTTCCGTGTACAATTATCAGAGTACAAAATCCGGATTTTCAGTTATACGTTTTGCTTCATTCTGAAAGGTCTCTATATAATTCGAGATCCGTTTCTTAGCAATATTCAGATCAGAATTGTTCAGGTTGATATTCAACAGATCAATAAACCATGGGATCTTAAATTCATTGAACACATAGATCTCAGCGATCTCTCTGGCAATTGGAAGTGTTGTTGTTTTTGAAGCATCATAAACATCCTTATTATCAGCCTTCAGCAGTTTAGTATATTCCTCTTCAATCAACCTTTTGAGCAGATCAAAACTGAATATATCTCCCGCATTCACACCGGTTTCAACATCTGAATCAGTGAATCTGGCACCTTTATGTACCCATTCCCATACTATACTTAATCTTATCTCGCCTGTGGCCATATCTTCCATCAGGTAAAGGATATCGTCATTGCCAAAGTCATCTGCTGCCTTGAGAGCTGCAGCCTGCATTCCCTGTGCAAATGCATTACCATACTGTATAGCCACACTCAGAAGGTTGCGTGCACCTCTGATCGTTATCGGGGCTGGTTCAAGCAGAATCAAACCATCCGCATCCTGCTGGGTATAAGTAAGTGCCGGAAATTCTCTTCCCACCTGATTCGCTTCCCCAGCCTTTTCCCATACCGGCCTGACGATATTTACCATTTTCCAATGCGCCACCCATTTTCCGCTGGCACCTTCTCTTTGTTCTCTCTCAGCTCCGGCAAATGCCTTTTTCATACTTGCAGACACCCCATCAGGAGATCCAACCGGTATATTGGGTTCCATCCCACCCTGCCAGATCGCACAATTGCCATTCATATCAGGTGTATTTACCGCTCTGCGAACCCTGTCTTCATAGTTACGCATATAACCATAGGTCATGGTTACTGACTCAATATTCGGATTGATGAAAGTCTTATCCCAGGCCATCGCATCAGAAACACTGTTTATGTAATCCCAGCGGCCTGTATTATAGCCAACAAAATGTTTTCCAAGTACAGCCCTGATCTCCATCAGCTGATAGGTTGCCTCCAACTGCTCAACAAGAAGATAGACCTTGATCGTTCCTGTTTCAAGTCCGAGATGTGATTCAAGTGCCGTCAACATTTTATTCCATAGCGCCGCCTCTGTGGCTGTTTGTATCTTGGGTAGATAAAGTACAATGGAAGAACCGGAAATCTGTAATTGTCTGTAATTATTAACCACATAAAGGCAAAGATCAGCTATGGAAGCTGCCATTGCTACCCCATCCGCATCACGGATATGACGATCATCCAAATGAAGCCCGCGGCAACGGAAAATCTTAGTCGTAAAGTCGAGTTGTGTCTTCCAATCTTTAACCATAGGATATCCCAAAAAACCTTCTGACCAGCGGTTCATTTCACCAGCAACCTGTTCTGCTACTTTTAAGAAAACCGGATCTTTGGATATCGCCAGCTTCAGGTTACGCTGATTATCAAGTGACATGCTTGCGATCTGACCCAGAGCGTCCTCCCCATCAAACATCCATCCGTCTGCGCCTGATAAAAGTGCATAAGCCGCATTTCTGATGCTGCTCTCCAGACTTGCATTTGGCTTTGATGCAGGACCAGTACCCTGAATCCACTGGCTCTGAAGGTCATGCGGAATAACGGATCCTTCAAATTTCCCATCCCGTGCATCCTGAACTTTAATATCAGTTCCAGGTATCATACTTTCAGGATCATAAAAAGTGATTCTCGTTTTATTCTTCTGACGGTCGTTCCTTCTTTTGATCCTTTCGGCCATCAGGTCCTTAACAGACTTATTAAAATGTGCAAGAGCATTCAGCGCATCTATTGCCTCAGCAGTATAAATATCATGGTATTCCTCTTGAAGGTTATCACGAATAATGATGGTATTGTTTTTCATTGGTATATAATTGTTTTTTAATGGCAATGAAGCTTGCATGAGCTTATATTCATGTGTTTTTGTGAGCGGCAAGCTCATGCAGGTTTCATAGTATAGGTATTCCTGTGAGATCATTTTATTAAATAAACAGTCATGCTAAGTGGGCCATGTGCACCCAAAACCAATGCCTGTTCAATATCAGCCGTTTTTGAAGGTCCGCCAATGAAACCACCAAAACCATATTCTTCATCTGCAATTTTTGAATAGGCTTCATGCATGGTGGAAACGATAACTGACTCATCCACTACCACCGCAAGGTGCTGAGAAATATAAGGTATGATACGATGCCCCATAACCTCTTCGGTTAACCAAACAGCACCATTCTCTGCAACAGCCAAACGTGCCTCAATAATAGCCAGTTCCACATCTTCAAAGCTATGGGGCTCAACAGATGCTGAACAAAACTCAGCTACATCACTCAATGCCGGCAGAGTGCTGACAATCCTTTTTCCGGTGTCGAAATTCTCCCTGATATGGTTTTTTACTGCTTCCATATTTGCAGCGCTATACACCATTCCTCCTATTCCTGAAAATGTATCTTTGTATTTTTCAACAAGATCTTCTTCAGGAACTTTAAACCCGGAGATATCCGGAAGGGAAGTTAAAGGGGGCTGATTTTTCAAAACAGCTGCCAGTATACTATCTCTGCTGCTCATTTGTTTTTATTTTTTATCATTATTACTCAGCTTTTCGAACCATTTTTTGCATACCATTCACCAAAAGATTGCTTCGGGCTATCAGGCATTTCGCGCTGTTTATACCAGGGATTGAATTTATTATTGATGGCAAAAGGTGCATGATTTAATATCCAGCGACCTGTTTTACCGGCGGTTTTATAAATCTCAGGGGATGACAAAGTCAAGGCCATCGCTTTCATACTGAATGTCTTACGACTTGCTGAATATCCTTCTTTCACTATAACCTGACGCCATTTATAAAGCTGATCGTGGATCGGGATCTTAACCGGACAAACATTGGAACATGATCCACACAAAGTGGAAGCAAATGGAAGATCCGCATGTTTTTTCATGTCCAGATTCGGAGCTAAAATAGCACCTATCGGACCAGATATCGTGTTATGATAACTCAAGCCACCACTCTTTCGATATACCGGGCAGGTATTCATACAACCACCGCATTTTATACATTTCAATGAATCTCTGAAATCAGGACGGGCAAGCAATGCGCTCCGGCCCTTATCAACTAATACCAAATGCATTTCCTGTCCAGGACGGGGTTTTCTGAAATGACTGGAATAAATAGTGATCGGCTGTCCGATGGCGCTTCTGGCGAGAAGTCTTAAGAATACCCCAAGATGCTTCCGCTCAGGAATGATCTTCTCAAGTCCCATGGAAGCAATCTGAACCTCGCATAAATGAGCTCCCATATCGGCATTACCCTCATTGGTACATACCACATACTCACCTGTTTCTGCCACGGCGAAGTTCACACCTGTTAAAGCAGCACGTCTGGTCATGAATACATTACGAAGATGCTTACGGGCAACACGAGTTAATAAAGTTGGATCAGAAAGACCCTTTTCTGTTCCCAGATGCTCATGAAACAACTCACCGATTTCCTCTTTTTTCTTATGGATACAAGGCAATACAATATGACTGGGTGGCTCATTATCAATTTGTTGTATATACTCCCCCAGATCGGAGTTAATTACATCAATTCCACGTTCGGCAAGATATTCATTCAGATGGCACTCCTCAGTGAGCATGGACTTGCTCTTAACCATCTGATTGATATTCTTCTCACTCAATATTTTATGAATAATCTGGTTATGCTCCTCTGCATCTGCAGCCCAATAGACTTTCACCCCATTTCTTTTGAGATTCGCCTCAAATTGCAGGAGGTAATCGTGCAGATTTGATATCACATTGGATTTAATTGCTGAGGCAGCTTCCCTTAACTCCTCCCACTGAGGAGTTTGGTTTGCTGAACGGTCGCGTTTTTGCCTGATCCACCAAAGGGCACCGTCATGCCAGTCGACACGATCTTCGTCCTTATTGAATGCTTCTGCTAATGCTGCGTGATCTTGTGTGCCTTTCATGCCTTTATGGATGAACAATTTAATATTTCTGCTATATGAATGATCTTAACCTTACTGTTATTGCGCTGAAGGATTCCTTCCATATGCATCAAACAAGAAAGATCGGGTGATGTAATATACTCTGCACCATGTTTTGTATGATCTGTTATGCGGTCCTTTCCCATTTTTACTGAAACTGCTTCCTCGGCGATACAGAATAATCCGCCAAAACCACAACACTCATCTACCCTGTCAAGTTCAGTTATTTCGAGTCCCTTAACCATATTTAATAATTGTTTTGGTTTTGAAAAATCAGGGGCAACAAGCTCTGACATCTGGGCAAGATGTAAACCCCTTAGTCCATGGCAACTCTGGTGAAGGCCAACTTTATGAGGGAAACAGGCATCCAGCTTCTCTATTTTGAGTACATCTGTCAAAAATTCAACAAGCTCATAGATCTTTCCTCTGATCGCGGCAGCTGCCTTTTCATCAGCATGTGAATGCAAATGGTCTTTAATATGTAAAACACAACTTGCTGAAGGCGCTACCACATAATCAAATCCGGAGAAATTCTCAATAAAAAGATCATTACATGATTGTGTAAGATGCTCATAACCCGAATTGGCCATTGGCTGACCGCAGCAGGTTTGTTTGGAGGGATAGCTAACATCAGCACCCAGTTTCTGCAGCAATTCGAGAGTTGCGATGGCCGCATTGGGATATAACTGGTTAACATAACAGGGTATAAAAAGACCGATTTTCATATTTTTTTTTCATTCCAAAAATTAATCCTCAGCACCAATCATTCGCAGAACAAAATACACAATTTTTATAAAGTTAAAATAGTTAAAAGGCGATTTCTAAGAGTTAAACAAAGAAATTTTCAGGAAATTTTCTGATACTTGAGTATTAAAAACCGGAATCAATTTTTTCAAGCCATGAAAGTGAAATTTCTCTACCTATTTATTAGCCTTTTTGCATTTCAGTACAGCTTCGGACAGTCAAAACAAAGCAATGGTCTGCATACTGATTCTCTGAGCCACGGTGGCTTGCAGCGTAAATACATCTATTATATTCCTGCAGGAATTGAAAATTTGAAAAAGGTGCCAGTGGTATTTTTCCTTCATGGAATGGGTGCAAGCGCTCAGATAGGTGTAAATGTTCTGGGACCCCAGTACCACGCACGTGCTGAACGTGATAAGGCCATTGTGGTTTATCCGGATGCCACTTCAAAGCATTGGAACGATAAACTGGGAGGATCGTACCCGCTTACTGACAAGATTGATGATGTAGGATATTTAACTTCCCTGATAGATCTCTTTATTAAGGATTTTAAAGCAGACCCAAAGAGAGTATATTTCTCTGGCAGTTCAAATGGTGGAATGATGACCTACCGCCTAAGCTGCGATATACCTGAAAAGATCAGAGCCATTGCTCCATTTGTTTCTACTATTAGTCCCCAGGTTGCCGAACAATTTGCTACAGCAAAACCAATTCCCATCATTATTACCAGTGGTACTGCAGATTCAATTATCAAATGGGAAGGCGGTCCTGTTAAAGTAACGCGTACACCAAGACTATTCTCAGGAGATGAAAATATAGCCTACTGGAAAGCCAGAAATGGGGTTAAAAGCAAAGCCAAAGTCACGGTTTTACCGGATGTAGAACCAGGCGATAAATCAACAGTCGAAGTTCATCATTACAAAGGCAGGAACGATGTGGTTCTTTACAAGATCATTAACGGAGGTCATACACACCCAACCTTAAGGGAAAGCGGGAAACCTCTGGTACCAGGTAAGAACATGGATTATAATTCTTTCGAAACCGTTTGGGATTTTTTATTGTCTTATAAATAAGTATCAGGAGCCGGGAACCAAGAACCAGGAGCCAGGAATCAAGAACCAGGACCAAAGAGCAAAAAACAAGGAATAAGGAATAAGGAATCAGGAACCAAGAATCAAGAACCAGGACGAAATTCAATTAACTGAAAAATCACTTTTTGTAAATTGATAAACGAAGGTTGAGGAATAATATCTTAGGAATGAATTAGGATAGCAAGAATATAAAATTCACCCTTGACAAAATAAATAATACGTACTACCTAAAACTTACAACGTAATACTTAAAACTTAGAACGTAATACTTAAAACTTACAACGTAAAACTTACAACTCAAAATGCGCGATATCAGCCACAAACAGATCACCCTTCGTACAGCAAGAGCAGTTGCTATTATTTTTTGTTCGGAGAAAAGTATTGAATTGATCCTTTCGAATGAGCTCCCAAAGGGCAACCTTTTTGATGTGGCGCGTGCAGCGGGGTTTTTAGGTGCAAAGCTTACCCCTCAGCTCCTTCCCCATTGCCATCCGGTTACTATTGATGCAATGGAATTCACGTTTGATTTCATTAATAGAGAATTACATACAGAGCTCTTTGCTGAGGATATATTGAGCAGAAGCGGAATTGTGATACTGGGTGAAGCTAAATCCATCGGACGTACAGGCATTGAAATGGAAACATTAACCGCTGTTTCTGTTGCTGCGCTCGAGATCTACGATATGCTGAAGCCGGTTGATACCAAACTGGAGATCGGCAATATCAGATTATTGGAAAAGAAAGGCGGGAAAAGCGATCGAAACCGTTTTATTGAAGAATCTCCATCCTGCGCAGTCCTTGTTTGTTCTGATTCTACCGCACGTGGTGAACGTGAAGATAAAAGTGGTCTGCTGATCTGCGATATGCTGAAAAAGGTCAAGGGTAATGTTCTTCATTATAAAATACTTCCCGATGATAAAGAGGCTATTCAGAAACAGATCAAAGATTGGGTTGCGGATGATATCCAGTTCATATTTACTACGGGTGGGACGGGATTAGGCCCACGCGACAATACCGTCAGTGCAGTGAAGGAAATACTGGAACGGGATACTGATGGCATTACAGAAGCTATGAGAACTTTCGGACAGATGCGTACTCCCTTGGCCATGATGAGTCGTTCAGTAGCCGGAGCTATCGGTAAAACAATGATCATAACCCTACCGGGAAGCCCCAATGGTGCCAAAGAATCTCTGGAAGCTATATTACCGGGTGTTTTCCATGCACGCAAGATGATGGAAGGCGGAGGCCATTAGTCGGTTTTTTCTTTGTTTTTCATAAGAAGACAAAAAAACAGTAATGGGTTCTGACCTCCGGCAAAATCCCCTGCTAGCGACTAAATTTCTCTTTGGCTGTATCGAAAAGGTAATAGATCATCGGTACTAAAAAGACTGTCAGTACCAATGATGAAAGCAGACCCCCAATAATTACCCATGCTAATCCATTTTTCCATTCTGAAGCCGTTCCTGATGCCATTGCAATAGGAAGCATACCAATAACCATAGAAAGGGTAGTCATCAAAATAGGTCGCATTCTTCCTTTTCCGGCCAGGATCAGCGCTTCCTTGAAATGCTTACCCTCAGCTTTCAGCTGATTGGTAAAATCCACGATCAGGATAGCATTTTTTACAACCAAACCCATCAGCATTATCAATCCTAGCAAAGAAAATAAACTCAAATTATTCAGTGATAAGTTTAAAGCCAGAAATGCACCGATAGCAGCCAGAGGAATTGAAAATAAAACCACAAAAGGATAGACAAAACTATCGTAGAGCGCTACCATTATAAGGTATATTAGGAGAAATGACATTAGCAAAACAGATCCCAGTGCCCCAAAACTATCATTCTGCCTTTTTATATCACTCCCCCAGGTCATTAGTATTCCATCTGGTAGCGGATTCTGTTTTAAATAGGCAACAACATCATCTGCCACTGTTCCCGATGGCCTGCCCAGAGCATCTGAAGTGAGTGTAACCGCAGGCTGACGATCCATACGTTCCAGAAGAGATGGCGAATTATCCTGTTCAACGGCAGCAAATTGTGACACCTTCAGAGTCATCCCATTTGGGTTTACAATTGACAGGTTTTGAACGTCATCATAGTTTTGGCGACTAAATTCATCCAGCCAGATCCTTACTGGATACTCTGTTCCATTCTCGGTAAGAGTTGCATCATCATTTCCTGTAAATGCTGTCCTGAGATTAATTCCTACATAGGCGGTACTTAAACCTAAACGCTGCATTTTATCTTTATCCGGTATGATCTTATATTCAGGATTTCCTTGTTCTACAGATAAACGAACATTATCAGCTCCAGGAATTTTTTCTATGATAGACCTCAATTCGCTGCCTGTTTTCATCACCAGATCAGAATTACTTCCGCTTAAGGTAATTTCAATAGGCGCTGAACGTGGAATTAAACCCAGTGCAGCCATGGAATAATTGATCCCCGGATACTTCATTTTCAGTTCTTCACGAAGCTTTTTCATGAATTCTTCAGTCGGGACATCTTTCAGTTCTTTCTTTGATTTCAACTGTATGGTAAACTCTGTTTTATTAGCAGATCCAAGTCCAAGACTTCCAATACCGGTACTGGGGCCGCCCACATTACTAAATACGCTAAGTACCTCCGGCTTTTTAGATATCACATCCGCAATTTTCAGGGAGATCAAATTGTTTTGTTGGATAGACATTGATTTGTCAAACTCAAGATTCATCCTGAATTTCCCCTGATCACCCGTTGAGATCAACTCCTTTCCAATAATTCCCTGCTTCATGATACCCAGGGTCATGGCCGAAAGCAGGATCACAATACCAGTGAAGATCAATTTATGATTCAATACCCACTCCAGCTTTACACCGTACCACTCCGTAAAACCTTCGAGCTGACGCTCGAACCAAAGCAAAAAACGATTAAAAAAATTGCTTGGTTTCAAATCATCTTTCTTTCCGATTCTTGATGCCAGCCATGGGGTAAGCGTGAATCCTACCAACAAACTGGTTAGGGTTGATGTAATAACAACAATTGAGAATTGTTTAAGCATGTCAGCCACAAAAACCTGTAAAAAAAGAATCGGAAGGAAAACAACCACGTCGACCAATGTTATTGACAAGGCCGAAAACCCGATCTCCAAACGTCCATCCATTGAAGCAATTCTTTTTTCTTTACCCCTGTCCAGATGCTTTTGTATATTCTCTAATACAACAACAGCATCATCTACCAGTATGCCAATGATCAATGACATAGCCAGCAAGGTCATTAAATTAAGGGTGTATCCCAGTATCCACATTACAGCAAAGGCAGTGATCAGGGATGTAGGAATGGCAATTATGACGATCAATGAATTTCTGAAACTCCTAAGGAAGAGGAGCATAACGATTGAAACCAGAATTACAGCAAGAATCAAATCAAAAACCACTGAATCAACTGCGGCAATGGTGTTATCGGTGCTATCATCTGCAATTACAAATTTTGTAGCTGAACCTGCATTCAGGGCTTCAATAGTTTTGATTTTTTCACGTACCGATCTGGAAACTTCTACCGCATTCGCATCACCCTGTTTTTTCAATAAAAGTCCTATGCCATTTTCTCCATTAAACCGGCTGATCGATGTTATTTCTTTAATTCCATCGGTCACATTTGCAATATCCTTGATATAAACCGGGCTACCCTGAACAGGCATGGCTATCTGCACATTTTTAATATCCTCTATTTTAGTAAATTTTCCTGATAAACGAACCGAGCTCTTTTCCTTTTCAGTTTGTACCTGCCCTGTCGGAAGGTCAAGTCCGGAGCGATTAATTGCTTCAACAACCTGAGTCAATGAAAGCCCATACAGTCTTAATTTATCCTGATCTACCTTGATCTGTATCTCTCTTTCCTGTCCGCCCAGTATACTAATTTCTGCGACACCCTTAATCTGTTGTATCTGAGGCAGGTACTCATCCTTCATCTTCTGATAGAATTCTGTTGCCGGTAAATTACTGGTAGCAATGATTGACATGATCGGAAGATCATTTGGAGAAACTTTAGTCATCACCGGACTCATAACATCATCCGGAAGATCCTTTCGGATATTATCAATATAGCGCTGAGCATCCTGCATAGTTTTATCCAGATCTGTCCCGTATTTAAGATTGGCAATGATAACCGATGCATTTGGCAGGGATTTGGTCACCAGATAATCTACACCTTCCAGATTAGCTAAAGCATCTTCTATTTTTCGGGAAACTGAAGTTTCTACTTCAGAGGGTTCAGCTCCGGGATAAACCGTCCTGATCACAACTACCGGCTGATTAAAATCAGGCATTAGCTCGTAACTGAGATTTTTATATCCTATGATACCTAAAAGTGTGAGTACACTAAAAAGCACGATGATCAGTGAAGGGCGTTTGATTGATATTTCTGTAAGATTCATTTCTCGCTGATTTATTTAATGATCACATTAGCACCGTCAAAAAGATCTATAAAGCCTGACAGAATTATCATGTCTCCTTCATTCAATCCACTATTAATTACACTGTTATTCTTTACCCGATCCAAGATGGTTATATTTTTCAAAAAAGCCTTACCTTTTGATATAGAACCGTTCTTTTCAGTATTTCTGACCAAGTAAACCTGAGTCTGATCATTTGTTTTGATTATCGCTGAAGAAGGAATCATAATTCCTTTTTCCTGAACAACAGATGCAATATTCACTTTTCCAAACATCCCTGATTTGATCTTCTGGTCTGATGTATTGTTAAGGGTAAATTGCACAGGATAACTACTGCCTGAATTAGCTTTATTGCCTATCATGCTTGTTTTACCTGACATGTTAATTTCAGGATAGGCATCAGAAGTGATACTATATGAATGATTCTGAACAAACATATCTAAATCATTCTCGGCAACATTTACCGTAAATTTTAACTTATGAATATCAGTGATCTGAAGTAAAGGAATTCCGGGTGCTGCAAATGCACCTTCCTCACTGATCTTAGCGGTGACAAAGCCATCAAAAGGAGCTCTGATCGTTGTTTTATTGATCTGCTCGATCAATGATGCTCTTTGTACCTGGGATGACTTTAAACCAAGCTCGGCCTTTTCTAATTGAATGCCCTGAATTGCACCGGCCTTTGCTAATATTGAGTATCTAGCCACATCTGCCTGAAGGCCTTCTATCTGGACTTCAATATTCTTTAGCTGCAATTTTAATAATGAATTATCCAGAATTATCAGCGCCTGCCCCTTTTTTACTGAACTGCCAGCATCTACCAATACAGAATTGATCTTACCCTGAACTTCAGAA
>Ga0123337_10005832_pt1 | contig 11971 bp, 11 predicted proteins | sample frozenSSSSmetaG_FD_89792 | JGI IMG/M metagenome (GOLD analysis project Ga0123337, IMG submission 89792) | Glacier valley bacterial and archeal communities from Borup Fiord, Nunavut, Canada, to study Microbial Dark Matter (Phase II) -... | ecosystem: Environmental > Aquatic > Freshwater > Ice >...
GCCAACCGCCGCGAGGCGACCGCCACCCGCACCCGCGATACCCGCCGCAAGGAAATCCAGCAGACCCTCCGCGCCCAGACCGCGACGCTGGAAAAGCGCAAGAAGCGCGTGCCGCTGCAGGACCAGCTCTACCAGGCCGGCATGAAGCTGAAACGCGGCGCCTTCATTCGCAACTCGATCATCCTGGGTGGCGTGCTGTTCGTCGTCACCTTCCTGCTTCAGGTCGAGCTGATCTACTGCCTCGTCTTCGCGCTCGCTGGCGGCTACCTGCTGCCGCGCATGTACCTGGGCCACCGCCGCAAGCGGTACCAGGCCAACTTCCTCGACGAACTCCCCAACGCCGTCGAAGCCATCGTCCGCGGTGTCAAGTCCGGCCTGCCGCTCAACGATTCGATGCGCCTCGTCGCCAAGGAGGCCAAGGAGCCCATCAAGTCCGATTTCCAGCGCGTGCTCGATCAGCAGTCGCTCGGCAAGTCGATGATGGAGGCTGTGCAGACCCTCTACGACCGCGTGCCGGTCTCCGAGGTCAACTTCTTCGTCGTCGTCATCACCGTGCAGCAGCAGGCCGGCGGCAACCTCTCCGAGGCGCTGGGCAACCTCGCCAAGGTGCTGCGCAACCGGAAGAAGATGAAGCAGAAGATCAAGGCCATGTCGTCCGAGGCCAAGGCCTCCGCCGGCATCATCGGGTCGCTGCCCTTCATCGTCGCGATCCTCGTGACGCTGACCACGCCCAGCTACATGCTCCCACTCTTCCAGACCGAAATAGGGCTCGTCATGCTCGGCATCGCGCTCATCATGATGTCGATGGGTATCTTCATCATGAGCAAAATGGTCCAGTTCGACATCTGAGGTACCGATGGACAACCTGGTCCACACACTCACCGACCCGAAATTCCTGACCGCCCTGTTCGCCGCCATCGCCGCAGCCGCGGTGGTGTTCACCATCGGCGCTTCCTTCCTGTCGTCAGGCAGCAACATCAAGCAGCGCATTCGCCGCGTCGCGCTCGAGCGCGAGAAGATGCGCGCCGAGGAAATGGCCCGCCTGCGCGGCACCACCATTAGCGACGGCCCCACGCGCACCGCCCGCCAGGCGTCGGGCCGCAGCTATATGAAGAACGTCGTCGAGCGCTTCTCGCTGGAAAAGGCCTTCGCCGACGACAATACTGTCGATGCGCTGGCCCGCGCTGGCTATCGCGGCCCGGCGGTGATGACGACCTTCCTGTTCGCCCGCTTCGTCACCCCCTTCGCCCTCTTCGCCCTTGCCTTTGCCTATCTGGCGCTGACGGTGATGAAGGAAAACCCGATCTATATGAGCGCCCTTTATGCGCTCTTCATCGGTCTCGTCGGCGCCTACCTGCCGACGCTGTTCCTGCGCAACCAGACCTCGAAGCGCCAGCTCTCGATCAAGCGGGCCTGGCCCGACGCGCTCGACCTGATGCTGCTCTGCGTTGAATCCGGCATGTCGATCGAGCACGCCTTCAAGCGTGTTTCCAGGGAGATCGGCATGGCTTCCGTACCGCTTGCCGAGGAATTGACCCTCACCACCGCCGAATTGAGTTTCCTCGAGGACCGCACCCGCGCCTACGACAATCTCGGCCGCCGCACCGGCCTCGACAACGTCAAGTCGGTGATGCAGGCGCTGATCCAGGCCGAACGCTACGGCACCTCGGTCGGCACCTCGCTGCGCGTCATGGCCGAGGAAGGCCGCGAGACCCGCATGATGGACGCGGAAAAGAAGGCCGCGGCGCTCCCGCCCAAGCTGACGGTCCCGCTGATCATCTTCTTCCTGCCGGTCCTCTTCATCGTCATCATCTCCCCGGCCATCATCAAGGTCATGCAGAACAACGTCAGTTTCGGCGGCTGACGGCAGGAGTTCGAAAGTCGGAGCTCGAAAGTGGAAAGTCGAAAAAGAAGAGGGCGCCAATGGCGCCCTTCCGACTTCCGCCCTTCGACTTCCGACCGTTACCCATCGCCCTTGATCAGGTCCCACCGGTTCTGCTGCGTCAGCAGCGCCCGGATATAGGCCATGTTGGCTTCCACCTGCGGCGGCGGCAGTTCGGCTGCGAACAGCCGCTGTGCCTCGTCGAACCGGCCTTGCAGACCGACCACCAATGCCAGGTTCTGCCGCACCTTTGTGCTTGCTCCGCGCAACGACACGGCGAGCCGCAGTTCCCTCTCCGCCGCGCTCAGGTCGTTCGTCATCGCGTACGAAAGCCCCAGGTTGGCGTGGATCGAGGGCTGGTCCGGCGCCACCTTCAGCGCCGTCTGGTAGAGCTTCCGCGCCTCGGCGTTCTGCCCTTGCTGGTCGAGGATCGCGCCCTTCACCAGCAAGGCGTTCCAGTTGGGCGCCGTGGGGTCGATGGCGCGATCGACCACGCTCAGCGCCTGGTCGAACCGCCCGGCCGCCGATAGCGCCTTGGCGTATTCTACCGCGATCTCGGGGTCGCGCGGCAGCTTGGCAACCGCGACTTCGAGCACCGCGACGGCCTGCTCGGCCTGTCCGTTGCTGCGCAGCGCCGCGGCGTAATAGAGGGCGGTGTTCCGGTCGCCCGGGTTCTGTTTGTAGCGCCCGGCGAGCTGGCCGATCGCGGCGGCCCGCTGCTCCGCCGGTACCGCGGAGGGATCATGTGAACCGATCGAGCCGGTGGTCATCGGGTTGGCGGCGCAGGCGCTCAGCGCCAGCAGGGCAACGCCGGTGCACAGCATTGACGCGAACGGCTTCAGTGAAAATCGACGCAACACGAACAAAGTCCTCCGGGTGACAACTCCCGAGCCCACCTCAAGCAATAATTGATTAACCCTAACAGCGGGTTAAACTACGTTCCGCAAGCATTGCGCAGGCCCGGACTGAAGCGTAATCGTTGCACTCCCACCCGCATCCGGACCCGCGCCATGCCAAAATCGACGCCCAAGTCGAAGCCGCTTACCCTCACCGCTATCGAAGAGGGGAGTGCCGCCGACGGGCTGGCTCCCGCGCAGGCGCAATGGGCCAGATCGAACGGCTTCACCGGCCAGCGCGGCAAGCTGCTGCCGCTGCCGGGAGATGACGGTGCGGTGGCCGGCTACCTTTTCGGCGTCGGGGGCGCCGATGGCCGGCCGAAGCTGTTGCACGGCCTTGCTGCCGCCGCGCTGGAGCCGGGGCGCTACCGCTTGGCCGGCGCACTCGGCGACCCGACGATTGCGGCGCTTGGCTTCCGCCTCGGCGCCTACCGATACGACCGCTACCGCAAGGCCCGGGAGGCCGTCGAACTGGAACTGCCCGAGGGCGCCGACGCCGCCGAAGTCGAGCGGCTGACCGAGGCGGCCTTCCTCGCCCGCGACCTGGTCAACACCCCGGCCAACGATCTCGGCCCCGATGCGCTGGAAAAGGAAATCCGCGCTTTCGCCAAGCGCCACAAGCTCGAGGTCAAGGTTATCGCCGGAGACGACCTCCTCAAGCAGAACTTCCCGCTGATCCACGCCGTGGGCCGGGCTGCCGCCGAGGTGCCCCGGCTCGTCGATTTCAGCTGGGGCCGGAGCAAGGATCCGAAAATTACCCTTGTAGGTAAAGGGGTTACCTTTGATACCGGCGGCCTCGACATCAAGCCGTCGGCCGGCATGCTGTTGATGAAGAAGGATATGGGCGGCGCCGCCAACATCCTTGGCCTCGCCCACGCCATCATCGATGCGGGCCTGAAGGTCCGCCTCCGGGTCCTCATTCCCATCGTCGAGAACGCCATCTCCGCCTCCGCCTTCCGCCCCGGCGACGTCCTTCGAGCCCGGAACGGCAGCACGGTCGAGATCGGCAATACCGACGCCGAGGGGCGGCTGATCCTCGGCGACGCCCTGGCCCTCGCCGACGAGGAGGCGCCCGAGTTGATCGTCGACATGGCCACCCTCACCGGCGCCGCACGTGTCGCGCTCGGCCCCGAGCTGCCGCCGCTCTATACGCTGAGTGACGAGCTTGCAGCCGGCCTGATGGCGGCCGGGCAGGTGAGTGACGATCCGCTCTGGCGCCTGCCGCTCCACGCCCCCTACGAGGCGATGCTGGCTTCCAAGATCGCCGACATCAACAATGCCGGAGCGGGCGGCTTTGCCGGCTCGATCACCGCCGCGCTGTTCCTCAAGCGCTTCGTCAAGCAGGCCAGGGACTGGGCCCATCTCGACATTTTCGCCTGGGCTCCCGAAGCGCGCGCCGGCCGCCCGTTCGGCGGCACCGACCAGGGCATCCGGGCGGTCTATGGCTACCTGAAGCAGCGATATAATTGACACCGTCAACGAAATAGATGATGATGTCATCATCATGGATGACACACTCTCCGACTCGCTGATCGACGACACCCGCGCCTTCAACCGCTTCTACACGCGCGTCATCGGCGTGCTCGACGAGCACCTGACCGAGAGCCCGTTCAGCCTCGCCGAGGCCCGGGTGCTCCACGAGATCGCCTCGCGCGGCCATACCACCGGCACCGAGCTGGCCAAGGGGCTGGAGCTCGACCGCGCCTACCTGACGCGCATCCTGCAGGGTTTCAGCGCTAAGGAACTGGTCAGCTTCGCGCCCAATCCCAACGACCGGCGCGGCAACTTCATCGCCCTGACTCGCGACGGTGACAGCGCCTATGGCGAGTTGCGCGAGCTGGCCGAAATGAGTGTCGGCAAGCTGCTGGCGCCGCTTTCGGCCTCGGACCGGCGCCGCCTGGCGGACGCGATGTGGACCATCCGCACCCTGCTCGGCGACGACCTGCCCGCATCGCCGGTGCTGGTCCGCCCGCCCCGTCTCGGCGAGATCGCGCTCGTCGCCTCGCGGCAGGCGCAGGTCTACTCCGACGAGTTCGGGTGGGACGCCAGTTACGAGGGGCTTGCCGCCGAGATCGCCGGCAAGTTCGCGCAGGGGCATGACCCGGAGCGCGAGGCCTGCTGGATCGCCGAGTGGCGTGGCGACCTCGCCGGCTCGATCTTCATTGTCGATGCCGGCAAGGGCGTGGCGCAGTTGCGCCTGCTCTATGTTGAGCCCAAGGCCCGCGGTCTCGGCATCGGCAAGCTGCTGGTCGATCAGGTCGTCCGTTTCTCCCGCGACAAGGGCTACAGGAAGATCCGCCTCTGGACCCAGGAAAGCCTCACCGCTGCCCGCCGCATCTACGCCACGGCCGGCTTCAAGCTCGTCGAGAGCAAACCGCACCGCAGCTTCGGCAAGGATCTCGTTGGAGAATACTGGGAGCTCGAACTCCAGCAGTGAACGGCCGTTTACGTATTTTTGCTCGCCGTCCACGGTGATGATCTCCAATGCATCCTGGGATCATCATCGCATGGCTGGCGGTGAGGGGGATAAACTGGTGAGAAGCCCGCGGCGCGGGGCGTTTGGCAGGGGGCATCGGGCGGCCGGGGCCAGTCCAGCCAGCAGCGACGGCGAGATAGGTCAGCCTCTCTGCCAGGAAATGACCCCTTGCCTGAACCGCGGCTGAACCTTGCCTGAACGCCTGATGAACGGCTTTTAGTACCCGCGCCCGAGGTCCACCACGTTGGGCAGCGGCTTGCCGGCTTCGTGGTCCTTGATCACCCGGCTGAAGTAGCGGACGCCGGTGCGCTCGCTCGAGGCCGCCGCGATGTGCGGGGTGATATAGACGTCGTCGCGCGCCCACAGCGGCGAATCCTGCGGCAGCGGCTCCACCTCGAACACGTCGAGGCTGGCGGCCTTCAGCGTGCCGTCGGCGAGCGCCCGCACGATGTCGGCCTCCTTCTGGTGGCCGCCGCGCGCCGCGTTGATCACCACCGGCCCCTCGCCGTCGAGCCCGTCGCGGCGGAGCTTCGAGAAGGTGTCGTAGTTCAGGATGCCGTGCGTCTCGGGAGTCAGCGGCAGCAGGTTGACGAGGATGTCGGTGCCGTTGAGGAACGCCTCGAACTGCTCGGGGCCATGGAACACCTCGACCCCCTCGACGTCCTTGGGCGTGCGGCTCCAGCCCCTGAGCTTGTAGCCGAACACCTTGAGGTGCCGGATCGCGTCCATGCCGAGCTGGCCGAGGCCCATCACGCCGACATTGGCGTCCCAGGCCGACGCCGGGTAGAGCTGCACCCAGCGCCTGGCCGCCTGGTCGCGCTTGAAGCGGGTGCCGAGCCGGTGGTGCCGCGTCACCTCGGCCAGCACGTAGTCGCTCATCCGCTGCGTCAGGTCTTCGTCCATGAAGCGCACCACTGGCACGCCTTTCGGCAGGGCAGGGTGCCGCAGCAGCGCATCGACGCCGGCGCCGAGCGACAGCACGGCCTTGAGGTTCACCAGCCCCTCGAACGCGTCCGGCTTGGGCTTCCAGATGAAGATGTACTCGATCTCGGCCGGGTCATAGGCGTCGGCCCGCGTCACCACCCTGTGGCCGGGCAGGGCGGCGGCAAAGCCATCGGCCCAGCTTCGCTCGTTGAAATCGGCGAGGTGCAGCAGCAGCGTCATCGGATACGTCCCCTCGAAACGAAACGAGCCGCGCCTGGTGGAGCGCGGCTCGGGAATTCAGCGATTATGCTCAGTTCACTGAGCGGCCGGAGCAGCAGGCTCAGCCGCTGGCGCGGCGGCGGGCGTCTCCGCGGCGGGTGCAGCTTCCACCGCAGGTGCCGGGTCGGCGGCCGGAGGAGCCTCGGCCGCAGGAGCGGCTTCGACCGGAGCAGCGGTCTCGGCCGGAGCAACTGCGGCAGGGGCCGGGTACGGCACGGGGGTCGCCGCGAGGGTCGCGAGATACGCGATCACGTTGGCGCGCTTGTCGTCTTCCTTGATGCCCGGGAAGGCCATCTTGGTGCCGGGGGTGTAGGCCTTGGGCGAGGTCAGGAACGCATTGAGGTTCTCATAGCTCCACAGGTCGCCCTTGTCCTTGTGCTCGAGCATGCCGGCTGAATAGGCGAAATCCGGATGCGTGCCGATGGGGCGGCCGACAACGCCGTAGAGGCCGGGACCAGCGCCATTCTTTCCCTCGGGGGCAAAGTTGTGACATGAACTGCACACCTTGGCCGCTGCTTCGCCAGCGGCCGGATCGGCACTCGCGAGCAGCGTGCCGATGTCGGCGACCACGACCGTCGCGGCTTCACCGCCGCCTTCGGTCGCTTCGGGCGCCGCCAGCGCGTAGCCCGGGCCACGGCCCTCGATGGGGTGGTAGATGGCCTCTGCCAGGAACCCAAGGCCCATGACGAACAGCAGGGTGCCCAGGATGGCCCCAAGAATTTTGTTGAGTTCGAACGAATCCATCGCGGGTATCTAAGCCTTTGACCGCCGGTGTGCTGGACGGCGGTACAGCGTTTTCCGAGCCCATACAAGCTCGTGGGCGCGTAACCCCCTGTCCCGACGCGGGCGGAAGATAGTCCGTCGCAATGCATGGCGCAACGGGGTTCACGCGGCCTGCGACAATAGCGAAAACTGGTGCGTTCTCCTCAACATTGACTTGAGGCACGCCCGGCCGCATTAAGGCGCCCGCTTGGTGCTCGGGAGTATGGCGAATGGTGCGGAAGATCGCGTTTCAGGGTGAGCCGGGGGCATTCAGCCATGCCGCGGCGCACGCGCTGTTCCCCGCCGACGAGGTGCTGCCCTGCACCACCTTCGAGGACACCATCACCGCCGTGCAGCAGGGCAGGGCGGAATACGGCGTCGTGCCGGTCGAGAACTCGCTCTACGGCCGCATCACCGACATCTACCACCTGCTGCCCGAGAGCGGCCTCCATATCACCGGCGAGCACTTCCTGCGCGTCGAGATGAACCTCCTCGCCATCCCGGGCACGAAGCTCGAGGAGGTGAAGGCGGTGCAGTCGCTGTCGGTGGCGCTTGGGCAGTGCCGGAAGTTCATTTCCGACCACAAGCTGAAGACCATCAACGGCGTCGATACCGCCGGCTCGGCCCGCGAGGTCGCCGAGAAGGGCGACCGGTCAGTCGCCGCCATCGCCTCGCGCTTTGCCGCCGAGGTGTACGGCCTCGACATCCTCGCCGCCAATATCGAGGACGCCGCCCACAACACCACGCGGTTCCTCGTGATTTCGAAGACGCCCGAGCAGCCGGCCGCCGATGAGCGCAGGGTCAAGACCACTTTCGTCTTCCGCGTCCGCAACGTCCCGGCGGCGCTCTACAAGGCGATGGGCGGCTTCGCGACCAATGGCGTGAACATGACCAAGCTCGAGAGCTACATGCTCGACGGCTCGTTCACCGCCACGCAGTTCTATGCCGATATCGAGGGCCGCCCCTCCGATCCGGGCGTCAAGCTGGCCTTCGAGGAACTGGCATTCTTCACCGACCACTTCAACGTGCTCGGGGTGTACAAGGCATCCTCGCCCGCCGAAGCTGGGTGAGGTGGGGAGAACATTGTCCCCTGGCGGTCATCCCGGCGCAGGCCGGGATCCAGCCTGAGAGGTAGCCGGTCGGTCACCCGAGTTGAAAGCGCTCAGGATGGGCCCCGGCCTTCGCCGGGGTGACACCGTGGGGTTGGATGTATCGGCGGCAACTCAGTAGAAATCGTCGTCTTCGTCGTAGCTGACGGCTTCGGCGCCGAAATCGGCCTCTGCCGTCAGGTCGTCTTCGGCGCGCGGATCGCCGAGGATGGCGGTTTCGAAGGCGGGGAGATAGAGCGGCGCGCCGGCCTCGCGGGTCGTAGCACGCTGCATCTGGCTCAACGCCAGCAGTTCAGACGGAACACGCAGGGACTTCATCATGCCGGCCTCCTGGCCATTGGACAGGAGGATCGTGCGCCCCGGTACGTTAACAGGAGGTGAGCGAGTGATTCAGCCTGGCACGCTTTCGAGGTGCGCGTTCTTCCGCAGTTCGGCGACGAGATACTTGAGCCCGGCGATCTCCTTGCCGTGCTCGATCCGCGGTCCCATCGCCTCGGCCGACACCGCCACGCTCTCGCTCAGCGCGTCGAGCGCCGTCCCCACCTGCAGCACCTCGCCCCACAGTTCGTGGCCGGGCGGCAGGTTCTCGAGCAGCGTGTCGCAGAGTTCGGTTTCCTCGCGGATGGCGATCCGGGTGCGGTCCGCTTCCTCCAGCATCCACGTCGTGGCCGCGACCAACCCGCGCGCGACGCGCCGGTAGGTGTCGGCATCTTCGTTCCAGCGGGCGATCAGTCCCTGCAGGCGGGTCAGGTGCTTGTGGGCGAGGTCTTCGTCGCTGCTGCCTCTGGCGATCATGATCGGTCGTCCCGTTGGTCGTTTGCCAATCAACGGCGGTGTACGGGCACCGGTTGCATTGCCTCGGGTCTTGCCTCGGGTCTTGCCAAGCCGGAAATCCGCCGCCATATAGGCGACGGGAGGTTGGCGCGGACGTGTTCCTCGCCAACCGGGTCAGGTCCGGAAGGAAGCAGCCCCAACGAGACCTTCACGGGTCGATGCCAGCCTCCTACTTCATAAATTTTTCTTGTGGGTCCCCGCTTTCGCGGGGATGAAATTTTGCGATCTGCGCCCGCGGTCGCTATATGCTGTTCATGGCTGACGGAATGTTCCCCGACGACCCGCCCGTGCCCGCCGCTTCCACGGCGGCCTCGCCCTATCTCGTGCTCGCCCGGAAATACCGGCCGCTGAGCTTTTCGAGCCTGATCGGCCAGGACGCGATGGTGCAGACGCTGCGCAACGCGTTCAAGTCCGGCCGCATCCACCACGCCTTCATCCTCACTGGCGTGCGCGGCGTGGGCAAGACCACCACCGCCCGTATCCTCGCCCGCGCCTTCAACTACGAGGACGAGAGCGGCCGCCACCCGACGCTGGATTTCGAAAAGGAAGGCGTGCACGACCGCGCCATCATCGAGGGCCGCCATGTCGACGTGGTGGAGATGGATGCCGCGTCCAACACCGGCATCAACGACATCCGCGAGATCATCGATTCGGTGAAGTACGGGCCGGTCTCGGCGCCCTACAAGGTCTACATCATCGACGAAGTGCACATGCTCTCGACCCAGGCCTTCAACGGGCTGCTGAAGACGCTCGAGGAGCCGCCGCCCTACGTCAAGTTCATCTTCGCCACCACCGAGATCCGCAAGGTGCCGGTGACGATCCTGTCGCGCTGCATGCGTTTCGATTTGCGCCGCGTGCCGGCCGATATCATGCATGCGCACCTCATCGACCTGCTCGGCCGCGAGAAGATCGGCTACGAGCCGGAGGCGCTGGCAATGATCGTCCGCGCCGGCGAGGGCTCGGTGCGCGACAACCAGTCGCTGCTCGACCAGGCGATCAGCCACGGCGACGGCAAGGTTACGGCCGCGACGGTGAAGGCCATGCTCGGCCTCGGCGATCGCGCCCGCACCATCGACCTGTTCGAGGCGCTGATGGGCGGCCGGATCGCCGAGGCGCTCACCAACCTGCGCGAACTGTACGACGCGGGCGCCGACCCGCAGACCGTCATCGCCGACCTCTGCGACTTCACCCACCTGGTGACCCGCATGAAGGTGGTGCCTGCGGCGGCCGACGATGTGTCTCTGACGCCGGACGAGCGCAGCCGTGGCGCCGGGCTGGCGCAGAAGCTCGGCATGCGGGCGCTGAGCCGTTGTTGGCAGATTCTGTTCAAGGGCCATGAAGAGGTCCAGCAGGCCGGCAACGCCATGCAGGCGGCCGAAATGGTGCTGGTCCGCCTAGCCTACGCCGCCGACCTGCCGACCCCGGACGAACTGATCGCGAGGCTGACCAACGCCCCGGCCTCGAGTGCGCCGCCGAGCGCCCCGATGCCGCGTGGCGGTGGCGGCAGCGGCGGTCCCTCCGCCCTCCGCGCCGTTCCCGACGTCGCCCCGCGCTTCGAGCCGGCACCGGCGCCGGTGGTAGCGACGCCTGCGCCGCAAGCTCTCGCCAACCCCCGCACCTATGCCGATCTCGTGGCCTTGGCGGCCGAAAAGCGCGACATCCTGGTCAAGCACGCGCTCGAAAGCTCGTTGCGGCCGGTGTCTATCGGCGACGGCCGGCTCGAAGTGGCGCTGGTGCCGAACGCCGATCCGGCGATCATCCAGAACCTGATGGCCAAGCTGAAGCTGTGGACCGGCCGGCAGTGGGTGATCAGCCTCGCCAATGACGCCGCCCACGTGCCGACCATGCGCGAGCAGCGCGAGGAGCATGTCCAGGCCGCCCATGAAGAGGCCCACCAGGACCCGCTGGTGCAGGCCATCCTCGATACCTTCCCCGGCGCCACCGTCCGGGTCACCGTCAAGCAAGAGCAAATCCCGATCGAAGCCTACGCGGACGCCGTCCGCGACAGCGATGAGGACGACGACGCATGAAAGACATCATGGGAATGATGAAGGCCGCCCAGGAAATGCAGGGGCGGATGCAGGAATTCCAGAACCAGGTCGCCGAGATGACCATCGAGGGCCGCTCGGGCGCCGGCATGGTCGTGGTGACGCTCAGCGGCAAGGGCGAGATGAAGGGGCTGAAGATCGACCCCAGCCTCGCCAAGGATGACGTCTCGGTGCTCGAGGACCTGATCGTCGCGGCGCACAACGACGCCAAGGGCAAGCTCGAATACCAGACCAATGCCAAGATGCAGGAACTGACCGCCGGCCTGCCGCTGCCCCCGGGCCTGAAGTTCCCGTTCTAGGCCGATGGCGAACTCCGGACCCGAGATCGAGCAGTTGATCATGCTGATGGCGCGGCTGCCGGGGCTCGGCCCCCGCTCGGCCCGCCGCGCGGTGCTGCACCTGATCAAGAAGAAGGACGCCCTGATGGTGCCGCTGTCGGCGGCGCTCGATCGCGCCGTTGCCGCCGTCACCGTCTGCGAGGTGTGCGGCAATGTCGATACCCGGTCGCCCTGCCATATCTGCGCCGACCCGCGCCGCGACGGCGGCATCCTGATCGTCGTCGAGGACGTCGCCGACCTCTGGGCGCTGGAGCGTGCCGGGGTGGGGGCGGTGAAATACCACGTGCTGGGTGGCGTGCTGTCGCCGCTCGACGGCGTCGGCCCGGATGACCTGTCGATCGATGCGCTGCTGCGCCGGGCGCCGGAATTCGCCGAGGTGGTGCTGGCGGTGAACGCCACGGTCGAGGGCCAGACCACGGCGCA